>JAEEGL014632645.1_pt1 | contig 15887 bp, 9 predicted proteins | sample 9134231 | NCBI WGS metagenome assembly JAEEGL01 (sample SAMN16246548, study PRJNA631951) | gut metagenome | biome: gut microbiome; feature: rumen; material: fiber-attached | host: Bos | place: Iran: Karaj | collected 2018-10
AACCTCTTCCTTTGTAACAGGCAGGAAACCGTTTTTTACATTCTTCTTATGCCCGCGCTAAAGCCGTTCCGGACGGCGGTTGTGTCAAAGCTTCTGGGCGTTTCACGCCTTTCCTTCGGCAAGCCCGAATTTATGGAGGAGTTTCTTGATATCACTCCAGGCTCGGTCAGTATTATGGGACTTATGAACGATAAAAACAATCGCGTTCAGCTGGTGGTTGACAAGGATATTTATGACAGCGACTATATCCGATGCCACCCGTGTATCAACACCTCGACCTTAAAGATTAAAACAAGCGACATCTTTGAAAAATACCTTCCGCGCGTTCACCACAAACCGATTGTGATTGACATTAAAAGCTGGGAAGAATAAAAAATAACCGTCATCAGCCGAATGACTGATGACGGTATTTTTTATAACCCGATTATTCAAACAAAGCCGTGCTGAAATATCTTTCGCCCGTGTCGGGGAGGACTGTTACAACCGTCTTTCCCTTGCCGAGGCGTTTGGCGAGCTTTATAGCTGCTGCTACGTTCGTGCCGCTTGAAATACCGCACATAATGCCCTCTTCGCTTGCGAGCTTTCTTGCGGTTTCAATCGCCTCCTTATCTGAAATAACGCAGATATTATCATAAATTTTCGTATTAAGGTTTTCGGGAATAAGTCCGTCGCCTATGCCCATCTGAAGATGGGTTCCTACCGCGCCGCCCGAAAGAATAGCCGCGTCCGCAGGTTCAACCGCCCAGATGGTGATTGACGGATTCTGCCTTTTAAGAACGGTGCCTATTCCGCTTATTGTTCCGCCTGTACCCACACCGCTGCAAAAACCGTCGATATCGCAGTTGACCTGCTCGAGTATTTCGGTTGCGGTGAAATAAATATGCGCTTTCGGGTTGTCGGGATTGTCAAACTGCGATGGAACAAAAACCCTTTCGTCCTCTTCTGCCATTTTATTTGCAAGTGAAATACATTCGGCAATGCATTTGCCTATATCGCCGTCGTCGTGGATGAGTATTACCTCGGCGCCGTAGTTTTTTATGAGCTTGCGCCTTTCCTCGGAAACCGAATCGGGCATAATGATTTTTACATTTAAATCAAGCACTGCGCCTACAAGCGCAAGACCTATGCCCTGATTACCGCTGGTCGGCTCGACAATAACGGAATCCTTTGTGATTTTGCCCTTTTCAAGAGCGCGTTTAACCATATTGTATGCGGTCCTTGTTTTGATGGAGCCGCCGATATTCACGCCCTCGTATTTTACAAAAACCTGAGCCGCGTCCTCGGGAACGATTTTATTGAGTTTAATCATCGGGGTATGACCTATTGCGTCAAGAATAGTGTTATAAACCATAAATAATCTCCGTTCGCGTTTAATAATAGTACCTTAACAATATATTATATTTTTGTCAATAGAGATGTGAAAAACCCGTTGAGTTTATACTGTTTACATTCGTATTTGCTTATGATATACTGAAAAAAACAATAAAAGATAAGGAGTACGTTATGATTTACCGTAATGAGCATCCTGACCCCCAGTTTGAAAGGGAAAGCTTTGTTAATCTCAACGGCGAATGGGATTTCGGCTTTTCGTTTAAGAGTAAAAAATACAAGTTTTCGGAAGATGAAAGCACAGCGAAGGAAATAAGAAACAGCGGAAATTACCCTTATAAAATCAATGTGCCGTTTTGTCCCGAGAGCGTTCTTTCGGGAATAGGCCATACCGATTTTATAAATCAGGCGTGGTACAGAAAAACCGTTAATATTGAAAAAAACGGCAAGCTTGTAATTCTTCATTTCGGCGCGGCGGATTATCTGACGACAGTGCTTGTCAACGGTAAATGCGCGGGCAGGCACAAGGGCGGCTACACGTCTTTTTCGTTTGATATCACCGACCTTGTAAATGACGGCGAAAATGAGATTTTCGTACTCTGCGAGGATAATGTCAGAGACCCGCTTGTATGCCGCGGAAAGCAGTCCGAAAAAAAGGAAAGCAGCGGCTGTGATTATACAAGAACAACCGGTATCTGGCAGACGGTTTTCATTGAGTATGTTCCCAAAAATCATATAAAGAGTATAAAAATTTATCCGAACACCGAGGACTGCTCGGTAACGGTTTTTGCCGAATTTGAGGGCACGGAGCCGTTTTCCTGCGATGTATTCTTTGAGGATAAGTGCGTCGGCAGTATCAGTCGCAGCGGTGTTTGCTCGAACAGATTTTTTGAAATCCCGCTTAACGAAAAGCATCTCTGGGAGGCGGGCAACGGACGGCTTTACACCATGACTCTTCGATTCGGGGACGATAAGGTAAAAAGCTATTTCGGATTAAGAGAGGTAAGACTTGACGGATTTAAGTTTTTGCTTAACGGCAAAAGCGTTTTCCAGCGGCTTGTTCTCGACCAGGGCTTTTATAAGGACGGTATTTATACCGCGCCCGACGACGAGGCAATGATAAACGATATTCGCATTTCGATGGAATGCGGGTTTAACGGCGCGCGTCTTCATCAGAAGGTCTTTGAGCCGAGATTCCTTTATCACTGCGACCGTATGGGATATCTTGTCTGGGGCGAATATGCCAACTGGGGAATTGATTATTCAAATCCCGAAAGCGTGGATGTATTTATTAACGAGTGGTCCGAAGCGGTTGAACGCGATTTCAACCATCCGTCGATTATCGGCTGGTGCCCGTTCAACGAAACGTGGGATTACAAGGGTAAAAGACAGTACGACGGACTTCTCAGGGCGGTCTATCAGTTCACAAAGGCGGCTGACAGAACGCGTCCCTGCATTGACACAAGCGGTAATTTCCACGTCGTTACCGATATTTACGACGTACACGATTACAACTTTGATACTGAATTTTTCAAAAACAATTATGACCGCCTTATGACCGAGGGCGTTCTGTATGAACACGTTCTCAAGGACAATCCCGGACGTCAGAAGTATAACGGCGAGCCCGTTTTCGTCAGTGAATACGGCGGTATAAAATGGGTTTCGGACAAGAGCATTGAATCCTGGGGTTACGGCGAGGACGTCAAGACCGAGGAGGAATTCCTTGAACGGTATAAGGGGCTTACCGAGGCGCTTATCGGCAATTCAAAAATGCTCGGATTCTGTTATACCCAGCTTTACGATATCGAGCAGGAACAGAACGGACTTTTCACTTACGAAAGAGAGAAAAAGTTCGGTGATGAAATCTATGAAAAAATCCGTGAAATAAACTGCTCGAAGGCGGCTATTGAATAAACGCCTGATTTCTGTTAAAATGATAAAAATGAAAAAGGAGAGGGTAAAATGTCAAACGCGTTAACCAATACCGAAGAACAGAAGTATGTGAAAAAGAGTGAGCTCATTCTTTACCTTGTCGCCGTATTCTTTTATACAATGATGACAGGTATGATAGGTTCGTACAGAAACGCCTATCTTGTAAATGTCCTCAAGGTTCCGTCAACAATGACGTCAACCTATAACTTTCTTATAAGCGTTATTCCGTTTGTACTCAATTTCTTTATCGCGATGTTCATTGATTCGCGTAAAACGGGAAAAGGCGGTAAATTCAGACCGCTCGGTCTTATTGCCGCAATCCCTGCAGGCGCACTGCTTATGCTTTCATTCTTCACGCCTAAGGGAATTACGGGAACTGTCCTTCTCATTTATCTTGTTACCATCGCGGTTCTCTGGTCGGTTGCGACGAATTTCGGCAACTCGGTAAATATGGTTGCGGTTGTTATGTCGCCTAATCTTAAGGAACGCGACAGCGTAATCTCACTTCGCTCCATTGTTTCGGCAGTCGGTAATTCGGCGCCCCTTGTTGTTGTTCTTGTAATCGGCCTTATCTGGAAGGACGAGGGCACTCAGTATATTATCGGCGCAGGTCTTTGCTCGGTAGTCGGCGTTCTTACAATGCTTATGGGTATGAAAGCGGTTAGAGAAAGGGTAGTCTATTCTCAGGAAAAACAGAATCCTCTTATGGGCTTTGTTAATGTTCTCGGCAATAAATACGCATGGGCGATTATTATTTCGGATTTCCTTAAATCATTCCGTAATATCGCTACATATATGGGCGTATTTATGGCGGCGGCTCTTCTCGGCTCAACCTCGAAATTCCTTCTTTTCGGACTTCCCACGGGTATCGGCACGGCGGTAGGTATGCTTGTAATCAAATTCCTTTTAAAGAAGTTCAATTCAAAGGTTCTTTATATCGCAAGCGGAGTTTATTCCGTGCTTATCAATACGCTTGCATTTATAGTCGGTTATACCTATTTCAGAAACGGCGCGGGATATCTTCAGATAGTGTTTATCGTATTCCTCTTCCTTATCGGTCTTCAGTTCGGCGCGTCAAATCTTCTGCCGACTATGTTCCAGGCGGATGTGCTTGAGGATATCGAGCTTAAAACGGGTAAACGCCTTGACGCGACGCTCCCGACTGTTATAGGTATCTTTACAATGGTCAGCGGCACTGTTGCGAACGTGCTTGCTCCGCTGGTTCTTTATGATGACCCCGAAAAGGGATGGTCGTCGATTATTCACTACATTCCCGCCGCGGAAACACAGACGCTTGACGTTAAGATTAAGCTTTTGTTCTTCTACACGATTTTCCACGGCATTATGATGTTCCTTGCGGGCGTTCCGTTCTTCTTCTATAAATTAACGGGCAAAACCAAGGAAGAGGTTCACGAGGCGGTTCTTGAGCAGAGAGCGAGAATTGACAGCGAGCATCCCGAGGCGGACGAGGCATAATAAAAAATCATTAATTAAAAACAGCCGTACAGTTGTACGGCTGTTTTTTTAATCTGTTCTGTTTTATTCTTCAAACGGATAAACAAGATTCATCTGTCTTCGGCATTCGTCCATTATTTTCATACAGTCCCTTGTCGCCTTGTGCGGAACGAAGGACGATTCCCTGTGACCGCTTTTTATTTCTTCCGAAACCCTTGTGAATTCCGTAAGATAATCGGTTTTACCCTTGATTTTTTCTTTTTTGCCGTCTGCTTTCTTTAATACGGCTGTTCTTGCCATATGAAACATCGGAATATTTATTTCACCGTCAGTGCCGATAATCTTACAACCCTCTTTAAGCTTTGAAAGCGACATTTCAAGCGTGCAGTCAAAACCGCCGTAGGAGAGAACAACCGTTTCGGCAACATCAATGCCGTCCTTAATTGTTCCGTCGCATTTTATCTTTTCGGGATAACCGAAAAGGTTATAGCAGTATGTAATCGGATAAATGCCTACGTCAAGAAGAGCGCCACCCGCCGTTTCGGGAGTTAGAACGCGCGAATCCTTGCTCATCATAAGACCGGGAAAAGCGTAATCAATGTGAACTGATTTTATCTCTCCTGTTTTCTTTTCATCAATCCATTTTTTAACATTCAGCGCAACGTCTGAAAACCAGGTCCACATTGCTTCGCAAAAATAGACGTTGTTTTCATTTGACGCTTTAATCATCAAATCGACCTCGTCCGTTCTTACGCCGACGGGTTTTTCGCAAAGAACGGGTTTCCCCGCCTGCATCGCCTTTAACGAATACTCAAGGTGCGAGGTGTGAGGAGTGGCGATATATACCGCGTCAAATTCACCGTTTTCAAGAAGAGCGTCGAAGCTTTTAAAAACCTCGGCTTTGTATTTTGAGGCGAAATCCTTCGCCTTTTCATAGTTCCTTGAATAAACCGCGGTTATGGTATGATTTCCCTTTGTTATATTTCTTGCAGTGCTTTTGGCAATGTTTCCGCTGCCGACATATGCCCATCTGAATTTTTCCATATAAAAACCCCGTTTCTTATTTCAACAATTCGTCAAGCGCATTTTCAAGTTCGGTCAAATCGTTTTCCGTCGTGGACCAGCTTGTTGCGAATCTCACTACGGTATGATTTGCATCCGCCTTTTCCCAGAAACCGAAAGCGACTTTTTTGCCCAGCCGTTCCATCTGTCCGTTTTCAAGAACTACAAACTGCTGATTTGTGGGTGAGTCGATAAAAAGCGTAAAGCCCCTTGAAATAAAAATATTCTTCAGCTTTTCCGCCATGCTTATGGCATATTCGCCTATCTTAAAATAGAGGTTGTCCGTAAACAGCGCGTCAAACTGAACGCCTAAAAGACGTCCCTTGGCAAGAAGGGCTCCGTGGCGTTTGACCGACGTCATAAAATGGGGCGGTCTGTTGTTCTTTGTAAACACAACCGCTTCGCCGCAAAGCGCGCCGACCTTCGTACCGCCGATATAAAAAATATCACAAAGCTCGGCAATATCCTTAAGCGTAAGGTCGGTTTCTTTGCTCATAAGCGCGTAGCCGAGTCGCGCACCGTCCATAAACAGAGAAATGCCGTATTCGTGACAGATATCCGAAATGCCTTTAAGCTCCTCCTTTGAATAAAGCGTGCCGTATTCGGTAGGATGCGAAATATAGACCATACCGGGGAAAACCATATGCTCGTGGTTTTTGTCGGCATAGAAAGTTAATAGCAGGTTCTTTAATGAATCGGGTTCGATTTTCCCGTTTTTATGGGGCAGGGCGATAATCTTGTGTCCTGTGTATTCGACCGCGCCCGCCTCGTGAGCGTGAATATGGCCCGTGTCAGCCGAAATTACGCCCTCATAATCCTTAAGCACGGTTGAAATAACAACCTCGTTTGTCTGGGTACCGCCTGCAAGAAATTCGACGTCGAGCGAGGGCAGACCTATTGCACTTTTTATTTTTTCCTTTGCGCTTTCACAGTATTTGTCCGTGCCGTAGCCGGAAAGCGCTTCAAGATTTGTTTCGGATAACCGCTTTATTATTTCGGGATGCGCGCCTGCGATGTAATCGCTTTCAAATGAAACCATGCGAGGTTTCCTCCTTAAATAATTATTCGGGTTTTGCATTTTACTTCATTATACACAAAACCTCTGTATAAAACAAGTTGCTGTTTACATAGTGACTGCTTTTATGATATGATGTTTTTAATTAAGGGGAGGGAATAAAAATGGATTATAAAATTCATATTGCCTTCGGTTTTCACGTTAACTGCTATCACTCCTACAGGGGTGATACAAATGACGAACAGGGCTTCGGCTCGGATTTAAGAATAATAAGAAAAATAATTAAAACTCTCGATAAGCTCAATTCCGAGGGTATACCTGTAAAGGGTACCTGGGACAGCGAAAATTTCTTTTCGCTTGAACAGATTCTGCCCGAATATGCGCCCGATATTATTGAGGGAATGAAAAGAAGGGTTAATGAAAACGGCGATGAAAATATAATAATGGGTTATTCCAACGGCGCCCTTTCCGCAATGCAGGAGGACGAGCTTGCCGCCTCGGTTAATCTTGCCGTAAGAAATGAGCAGAAATCGGGACTTGAGGACATTTTCGGCAAATGCGAAATGATAGTCCGTCCTCAGGAGGTAATGTTTACGCCTTCGCAGGTGCATACCTATAACAAGCTCGGCGTTAAGGCGCTGTGCCTTTATTATTCGTGCGTGCCGTTTGACGCCTTTAAAACCCTTATTCCTCTTCTTGACGACGAAAAGGCGTTCAATCCGCTGACTTTTGAATACAAGGGCGAGGGACTGACGGTAATTCCGACCTATTCAAACGCCGATATCTGTGACGCGGGCTGCCTTCGCGCCTGGGTTAAGGATTTAAGAAAAGAGCAGGAGAGCGGGGCAATCAAAAACGATTTGTTTATATTTGTCAATATGGACGCAGACGCAATTTTCTGGGAGTCGCTCAATATACCCGTAATCGGTAACAGAATAGCAAATACGGACGGAATAAACGGACTTGTCCGCGAGGTTGCGGATTTGGATTATGTTGTTTTCGACACACCCGGCGGTTATCTTAAAGACCATAAGCCCGTAGGTAAAATCAGTTTTACTCAGGACACCGCCGACGGTAATTTTACGGGATACGCGTCCTGGGCGGAGAAGCCGTACAACCGCAAAATCTGGACTTCGATTGAAAGAAGCAGGACCGCAGGCAGGGTAAAGAAAAACGAAGACGATTTTTTGAACAGGGTAAAGCTTCTTTCCACCACTCATTTCGGTCTTGCAACTCCCGTTCTCAATATTCAGCGTGAAACGGCTGCGAATGCGCTTGCCGACAAGCTGCTTAAAGCGTCAACCGATAAGAATGGAAAGCTCGTTATCCACAACACAACGGGTACTGCTTTGCAGTGTGTTCAGCTTTCGTGCAACACAAAAGGCGGTATAAAGATTTCTGCTGACAAACTTGAAAGTCAGACCGTTATTCCCATGAACAACGGCAGCGTTTTTGTAATGCTTAAGTTTTCGGAAATAAAGGACGAATATGAAATTACCGCCACGAAATGCGAAAACGCGCATGCAGACGATGAAACCTTCCTTGAAAGCGGAAAAAATAAAATCACCGTTTCGGATGACGGAATTATTCTTTTTCTTAATGGCAGGTCAGTCGGCTGTATCAACTCATATCTGACCTACGATGACCGCCCGTATATCTTCAATACCGAAAGCACTGAAACTGTAGCAGTTACAGGCGGAAAATGTATTGAAGTAAAAGGCGGAATAAACCTTCCGAATGAAATTGAGGCGGGTTCGTTCAGTTACAGGTTCTTTGTTACGGATACCGCGGAAGGCATCTTTGTAATAACCGACATAAGCTATCCGTACACCGCCGAAAGAGACGCGATTTCAACCGAGAATTCAACGCTTGGCAGATATACCGATATGAAATGGCAGGAGGCGGTTCCCTTCAATATTTCATTTGAAAACGAGGATGAGGTTTCTGTAATCAAGCGCAATTTTGAGGGCGATATTTCATCGTTCAGGGTTGACTCATACAGGAAAGCAGACGAAAGAAACAGTTCTCTTGATTCATTCAACAACCAGCTTTCCGCAGGACTTATCGGACTCACAGACGGCAAAAGAGGACTGCTTGTCGGCAATGCCAGAAACGTTCTTTCTTCGATGGCTTTTTGTCCTATGCGGCTTTACGAAGACGGCTCGGTTACAATGAATCCGTTCGGCACGTTCTTCGGCTCTCAGCGTCATCACCCGAACCGTTCAAAGGACAGAATACCGCTTACATATACTCTTATCGCGCCTCAGGGCAAGAGCTTGGCGCCTTCGTATAACGGCGCGGGGGAAACTGCGGTTATGTGCCTTCTTCCGTTTGAGGGAGGAATGCCCGACGGCGATAAACTGAATGAGCTTCTTTCGTTTGCCGACGGCGCGTATGCAACGGGAAGTGACGGAATACTGAGTCCGTTTGAAAAAGAAAACGTAAGCGTTCATAAGGTTGACAACAAGCTTGAAAACGCTAAAATTCATTCACCCTTATTAAGCGGAATAAAGGGTAATCTCGGCAAATACATTGTCCGCGGAACAAAGGCGATTCTCTATATAATCCGCCGTCAGAGAAAGGCGAAATAAACTGTATCTTTTTACGGCAAAGTCAGGATTGTTCAAGGGTTATAAATCTTTTACGGGAGAGATAAAAGAATGAGGGAGAAGATTAAATCAGCGCTTTCCGATTTAAAGCTTTACTGGAGAACTCCGCCCAGGGGCAGGTATATGAGCTTTAAGGAGATTGCGTCGCTGTCCGTCGGCGGTATCGGTGAAAAGTTTATAGTGTACTGTATCAGCCAGATGATAATTGCCGTCGGCAACACCCTTATAGGCAATACTATCGGCATAGACCCGTCTGCTCTTTATGTCATTTATATAATCAGCGTTCTTTCGGGTTTCCCCCTTACTGCGCTCAGAGCAAAAATGATTGACAATACCCGCAGTATGAAGGGAAAATACAGGCCTTATATAATCACAATGGGTATTCCGACAGTGATTCTCGGCGCGGGCTTTATATGGATGCCGTATGAAAGCATGTCGCTGTTTTCAAAATGCGCCGTCGTTCTTCTGTTCAATATCGGATTCCAGTTCTTTTATAACTTCTACACCGACGCCTACGACAGTCTTATAAATGTTCTGTCACCGAACAGTATCGAGCGCTCGGACGTTCTTTCAATAAAATCGGTTGTGGAGAATTTTTCGCCATCCATTGCGAGCATTTTCCTTCCGATTGTCGCCCGCATTATAACAGGTCAGGATACGCTTTATGACCTTAAAATTTACCGCGTACTGTTCCCACCGATGCTTGCTGTCGGCTTTGTGATTTCACTTCTGGTTTATGTCAACACCGAGGAAAAAATCGTTCAGGCGAAAACTCACGTTATCCAGATGAAGTTTACCGACGCTTTCAGGGCGATAGCGCGCAATAAGTACTTCTGGATTATTTCGCTTGCGGGCTGGCTCGGCTTTCTTGAGGGCTCGTTCAACAGTATTCTCGGCTGGATGTATAACTATCAGCATGCGTGTTCGGCTGCGCAGTATTCCGTAATTATTGCAATAGCCGGCAACGCATCGTTCTGGCCCAACCTTATAGCTCCCTTTTTTATCAGAAAATACGGCAAGAAAAGGATTCTGATTTTTACCAATGTTCTGAATATCGGGTTTATCATTATGATGCTCCCGATTGTAAGAATGACCGGTTCTGCCCATATAATCTGGCTGCTGCTTGCGTGCACATTTATCAACCAGTTTATTACCTCGCTCGGCCATCTTCTTACACCGAGCGTCAATGCCGATATACGCGACTACCAGCAGTATATAACGGGTGAAAGAATTGACGGAATGTTCGCTGCGGTCGGGCTCATAGGCAACGTCATAACTCTTGCTACGGGCTTTGTTCTTCCCGCTCTTTACGAAAGCTCGGGACTTAACAGGAATGTCGCGATTTCGCTCGGTTACGACGGCTCTAATGTTTACGACGTTCTTTATAATCAGCAGTATTTTGTAAAAATAAGCAGCGTTCTCGTTATGGCGTCGGTTGCGGGCGCAGTGCTTAATGTAATTCCGTTTTTCTTTTACGACCTGAGCGAAACCCGTCAGAAGGCAATGGTCAGAGTGCTTAAAATACGCGCTCTGTTTGAGGATTACTCAAATAATGTTCTGTCGGACGAATCGCTTGTCGAGGCGGTGGATATTATCCGTGAGGCAAAAGAGTATTCTCAGAAAGAGGCCGTTGATACCGCCGGACTGCCCGAAAAAGACAAAAAGGCAAGAAAACAGGCAAGGGAGGAAAACGATAAAATTGAGATTGCAAAAATCGTAATGCGTGAGCTTAACCAGTATGAAACCGAATTCGGTATCGAAAAGCTGGACAGGGCAAAAGCCATTGTCGATTCCGGACTTAACGGATACCTTGACAGCTTTACGGTTACAAAGGCCGAGGCGAAGGCGTTGCCTAAAGCCACTGAGTTACAGAAGGAACGCCGCCGTGACGCGCTGATTCAGATTTCAAATATAAAAGCGGCAAGAAAAGCGACAAAGAAGTATTTTCCTGACGGAGTAACCGTATTTGACAGCTCAATTTTTGAAACACTTTTCAAAGCGGAGGACGATGCGAATAACGAGCTTTTTGCTACGGTCAATGCGCTCAAAACCGCCAGGGAAAACGGCGATAAAGCCTCTGTTAACGCGTTAAAGTCAAAAATGAAGGAAATACAGCTTGAACAGGCAAAAATCAAGGGCAAGATTAAAAAGGCGACAAATGAGAATTCGCTTTACTATCGCGCCGCAAAGCCATTCATTGACGCAAAAAGAATTATCGCGCAGTGCGAAAACTACAAGCATTTTGAAGAAATAGAAAAGCTTTACGATAACGCTAAAGCGTCGGTGGAGGAGAAGGAAAGGAAACGTCTCGCCTCCGCCAAATAAAAAAAGATAAGCCGTAAAATTACGGCTTATTATTTTTTTACCTAAAACAGACGGCGTAATTGTGTAGATTATGACTATTGACTGTATTATATAAAAAGTTATAAAATTAAAGTTAGTTCAGTATTGTCAGTTTATCGTAACTTACGTCTGGAGGTTTTGATATGAAAAAGATTTTGGCGGTTGTTTTATCTCTTGTCCTTATGCTTTCGTCGTTTGCTCTTCTTGCAAGCGCGGTGCAGTATAACGATATTCCGTGCGTAATTGTGCCCGGAATAGGTCAGTCGAGGGCGTGGCTTGTTGACGAAAACGGTGAGTATGTTCTCAACGACAGCGGTGAAAAAATTCATTGTTTCCCCGGCAACTTTGATGTTCAGAAAATACTCAGTGACGTTGCGGCGCCGCTTGCGACGTCTGTTGCAACCCAGAGCGACGCGGGACTTTCCGAAGCGCTCTGCGCCTCGCTTGAAAAAGCCTTTGAAATGAATAAAACCGACGATAATGCCGTTCCCTGCGGGCTTGTGAATGTTGAAACCTATCCCCATTCCCTTGCCGAATGCACCGATGAACAGAGGCAGTATATTTTCGACTGTATCCCCATGCAGCGTATGGGCGAAACCATCGGTTTCGAGAATATGTATTACTATGCTTACAATTCCTTCGGCAATGCCATTGATATGATAAACGGGCTTTACGACTTTATTCAGATGGTAAAACAGCAGACGGGCAAGGATAAGGTCAATATTATCCCCATTTCAATGGGCGGCGCTTTATTCAACGGTCTTATGGACCTGCATCCCGAAGTGGCGAATGACCTTCACCGTATTATTTTTGTAGTTCCCGCTCTTAACGGCTCGCTTATCGTTTCCGATATTTTTGAGCGCGAGCTTGCATTCCTTGACGCCGACTACCTTTACAGCGATTTCTTTGACGGTATTCTCGGCGAATCCAACGCAAGTCTTATTGAGGTCGCCATAAGAGTTCTTCCGAAGGACGTTCTTATGTCGGTTCTCAACAATGCGGTCGATATGCTCATAGAAAAGGTTTTCGCAAACTGTACGGGACTGTGGATGCTCGTGCCGAACAACCATTACAGCAAGTGCGTTAAAAATGTTCTTTCCGATAAGAGCAAGGCTGAGGTAAAACGCCAGACCGATATTTATCATAATGCGCAGTCCAATTCAAATAAAAACATTCTTAAATTCAAGAGTCAGGGCGTTGAAATATTTGACGTTCTCGGTTATGACGTGCCTCTTTATAACGTCGGCAATTCCTGGAACAGCGAGAATGCGGACGGAGTTATCCATACGTTTTCAACCTCGATAGGCGCGAAAATGGCGAATGTGGGTGAAACACTTCCGAAGGATTACAAACAGCAGAATCCGTACTGTAAGCCGGTTAAACCTGTGGGCTTTTTTGAAAGACTGATGGGCGCGCCGTCCAATACGGTTGTTCAGTGTTCCGACCCGAGTCACAACCACATTTCACCCGACAGGGTTGTTGACGCGTCAACAGGTCTTCTTCCCGACCATACTTTCTATTTTGACAACCAGCCGCACGCCACGGCGAATCAGAACGATATTATTATGAAGCTTTGCTGCGAGCTTGTTGAAACCGACAGAATAAAAGACGTTTTCACCGACGAAAACTATCCTCAGTTCAATGTCGGCAGGGCGACAAAGGACCTTCGTGAAAAGCTTCTTCCCGCCGCTGAGGGCGTTGACACCTCCGCATTAAGCGAGGCGGACAGAAACGAGCTTGAGCAGGCGGTGAACGATGCTAATGCAATGCTTTCGCGCACAATCGCCGTTGAGGGCGAGGCGCCTGCGGTTGAACAGCGGCTTCGCTCGATTCTTGAAAAGGTCGGCGCGGTTGAGGCGCAAGGCAGCGCTCTTGATTCGATTTCACCCATGGTCAAGCTTATAAGCAACACTCTTCTTGAGGTGGGCGGCGCAAACGGATTTTCCGATATTCCGCAGGAACTCATTTCAAAGATTACGGGCGGTAACGGTGAAGAAAACCCGTCTGAAAATACCGATAACGGCAATTCGGCGCAGCCGGCGAATAATACGCCTGCGGTTACTCCGACAAACACTTCAACAGGCACAATTCCGTCGGGCACCGCCGCCAACAACCCGAAAACAACAGGTGACGTTTCAACGGGCATCTATGTTTCGGTTGCCGCATTCGCTGCATTTTCTGCTCTTGCGACATATAAGCTGAAAAAGAAAAAAGAAGAATAATTAAATAACAAAGAAACAGCCCGCACGGGCTGTTTTTTTATGGCATAAAATAATTGACGGGCATAAACCATTATGATATAATATCTATCATAATAGATGATTTATCATTCTGAAAGGAATTCTGACAGTAATGAGGAATATTGAAAAAGACGAAATAGAGATGACGGCAAAGCGTGAGGCAATGCTTGAAAAGGGATTTGAGCTTTTTTCAAAAAAAGGCATTGAGGCGGTTGCAATGCAGGAGGTTGCGAACGCCTGCTCGGTGGGTATCGCAACGCTTTACCGCTATTACAACACCAAACTGTTGCTCGTTATCGATATAGCGACAAGACAGTGGCAGGACTATATCGGGCATATAAATAATCTCAGAAAGGAAAGAAATGCCGAGGGTATGAGCGCCGCGCAGGAGTTTGATTTCTATCTTGATTTTTATATCGACCTTTATAAGAATCACAAGGATTTGCTTCGGTTCAATCAGGATTTCAATAATTTTGTTCAGCACGAAAAGGCAGGCAAAGAACAGCTGAAACCTTATCTTGAGTCAATCGGAGAGGTTGCCGCCCTGTTTCACGGCGTTTACGAAAAGGGCAAAACGGACGGCACGTTAAGAACAGACCTTTCGGAAGAAAAGATGTTCGCCGCAACAAGCCATATAATGCTGGCGGTAGCCGTCAGATACGCGCAGGGGCTTCTGTATTCACGAAACGAGGCGGACAGAACAGAGGAATTTCTGCTTCTCAAACAAATGATATTAAATGAGTACGTTGTCAGATAAACGGAGGGAAAAGATATGAAAAAGGTTTTATCTGTTGTATTGTCAATAGTAATGGTGCTTTCACTCATACCGGTTTATGCGGTGCCGGCGATTGCCGAGGGCGAAACACAGCACGAGCCCGTATTCAGCGTTGAGGTTTCGGGCAATACGTTTACAATAACAAGAAGCGAAAGCTGGAAGCAGCAGACGGTCGCTTACAGAACCGTCAGCGTAACTGCGGTTGAGGGCATTCACTTCACGGCTGCTCAGGGTACGCTTACATTTAATGTCGGCGATACCTCAAAGACCGTTACCGTAACGGAAACGGCTGTAGGGGATATTCCTGTCCGTTACCGCTATCAGACGGGCACTTACCGTGAATACCGTCTTGAGGTGCTTGACAACTACGGTCTTCTGCTTGCATCGGGAACGAGAAAAATAAGCTACGGTGATTCATATAAATTTAATAACGCTTATGTAAACAGCTTCGTTACTGAACTTTTGAAGAATAACGGCTATTCGGGAACAGCTTCTACTAAAGATGTTACATATTCTCCATCAAACAACACCTTTATTCAGGTAACGCATGCGGGATATAAGCAGGCCGTTCACAGTATTTCAACAAACAGTCTGTTTTTGCAGAGCGGTATTGCGCCGAGGGAATATCTTTCGGCAATAGGCGATAAACTGTATGCGGCGGTAAGATTTCAAGTCAAGGAAGAAAACGACGGCTATCAGTATATTCAGATTCTTGCCGATAACAGCTCAACCTATGACGGAAACGACAGCAACGGTACCGTTGCCGTGCCCTCGGTTTCGTATTACAAGGCGTGCTTTGAAAGAGATAAGAGCACAACCGCCAACTCGGAAGCGGAATGGTTTGCTTTTCCCCACAGATACGATTATAAAAGCAGATATGAGGAAGACAATGCCGGTATTACAAGCTCTCACTTTGCATCTTATGATAATTATCTTTACGCTCAGAAATACAGAAACGATTCTGTAAGGACAACTAATTCTGGAGCAATAGTTCTTGACCCGACAACGCAGGAAATCAACGTTCGATTTGACGCCGCAGGAAGCGGAAGCGACACGTGGGATTTCAGAAATCTTCAGGCAAGATTTGCTATCGGTGACGAAACTGCGCCTTTTGCCGTAGATCAGCT
>JAEEGL016253617.1_pt1 | contig 15887 bp, 16 predicted proteins | sample 9134231 | NCBI WGS metagenome assembly JAEEGL01 (sample SAMN16246548, study PRJNA631951) | gut metagenome | biome: gut microbiome; feature: rumen; material: fiber-attached | host: Bos | place: Iran: Karaj | collected 2018-10
TGGAGCAAGGCGATGTGGTGGGCATCATTGGCAAGAACGGCGCGGGCAAGAGTACTTTGTTGAAGCTACTATCACGGGTTACGGGTCCGACCACGGGAACCATCCGTGCAAGAGGCCGTATTGGTTCTTTGCTTGAAGTGGGTACGGGCTTTCATCCAGAAATGACGGGGAGAGAGAATGTTTACTTGAATGGTGCCATTTTGGGGATGACTAAGCATGAGATTACTAAAAAGCTGGATGAAATTGTGGCCTTTTCAGGATGTGAAAGATATATTGACACCCCAGTGAAACGTTACAGTAGTGGCATGATGGTGCGTCTTGGTTTCGCTGTGGCAGCACACTTGGATCCAGAAATCCTTGTGGTGGACGAAGTGTTGGCCGTTGGCGATGCTGAGTTTCAGAAGAAGGCTTTAGGGAAGATGCGGGATGTGTCACAAGGAGAGGGTAGAACAGTGCTGTTTGTGAGTCATAATATGGCTAGTGTGGCGTCCTTATGTACAAGAGGGGTTGTCTTGTCCAATGGAATGGTTTCATATATGGGTGATGTGGATAGTTGCATATGTAGATATATTTCTGATAGTTCAACTTCGAAAATATATATTGGGAAAAATACTTCTAATGATATGTATTATAAGACAGTATTGTTAGAAAATGAAAGAGGGGAGAATACTGATACTTTTTCGTTCAATGATATTATTATTTTTAAGTGTGAGCTTGGAATTAATAAGTTTATTGAAGGAGCTACTTTAAGTATCTCAGTATGTGATTCATATAATAATGCAATATTTACTTCTCATCATTTAGTGAAAAAGGATTGTGATTGTATTGTTGCCCAATTGCCATCTCGATTATTATTGCCAAACAATTATTTTATCAAACCGATACTGCATGTTCCCAATAAATATTTTTTAGATAATTGTGATAGTATGTTGAATGTTATGGTAGAAGACACAGGTAGTACTCATTCCATATATAACAGAAAGGATTTGGGAATAGTAAATATTGATATTGAATGGATTGATTTGAAAAACTAAAAAGGAAAAGATGCTCTTGCGAAGAATTATTAATAAGTTTGTATCTATTATGTATGGGAATGAACATAATTTTACAAGATTGGTCCATTCTAAAAAACTACAAGATGCATTTGATGATTCAGTAATAAATGATTCAATCATATCTTCGAAAGCTAAATTGTATAAACCATGTTTGATCGGACAAGCAAGTATTGGTGATTATTCATATGTCTCTCTTAACTCCAGGATTACGCAGACAACGATTGGAAAGTTTTGCTCCATTGGCCCTAATTTTTTGTGTGGTTGGGGAATACATCCTACGGATGGAATAAGTACTTCACCAATGTTTTATTCACTGATGAAACAGAATGGTGTAACTCTTTCTGGTACCAATAAAATAGAAGAAAGAAAAAGGATTATTATTGGTAACGATGTTTTTATTGGAGCCAATGTTACTGTCCTTGATGGCGTTACTATAGGAGATGGAGCAGTCATAGGGGCAGGAGCTGTGGTGTCAAAAGATATTCCTCCATACGCAATAGCAGTGGGGTGTCCTATAAAAATAATGCGATTTAGGATGAATGAGAATCAGATTGAAGCAATGTCTCGAATCAAATGGTGGAATTTTGATGAAGAAAGATTAAAAGATGTTGAGAAGATGTTTTTTGATATAGATGGATTTATCAAAAAGTATGATATATGAAACTATCAATAATCACAATCAATTTCAATAATAAGGAAGGTCTGCAAAAGACTATTGATAGTGTTGTGACTCAGTCGTTCAAAGATTTTGAATGGATAGTCATTGATGGAGGCTCTGCTGATGGTAGTAAGGAACTGATTGAGAGATATTCTGACAGAATGGCTTATTGGGTTAGTGAACCGGATAATGGCATATACAATGCCATGAACAAAGGGATTCTTCATGCCCAAGGGAAATATTGTTTGTTTTTAAATAGTGGTGATTTCTTTGTGGATGGTGATGTGTTGAATAAGGTTTTTGCTGTTGATTTTGATGAAGACGTAGTTTATGGGGATCAAATTTGGGATTATGGCGATAGAATGGAATCCTTTGAAAGTGCGGAAAAGGTTACGTTGAGAAACTTTATTAATAGTACAATACAACATTCAGGCGTTTCATTTATTAAAAGGGAATTGTTCAATAAATATGGTTTATACGATGAAAAACTGAGGATTGTTAGTGATTGGAAATGGTTTTTGATAGCAGTTGGCTTGGGTGACGCTTCCACGAGACATATCAGGGTGTATATTTCGGTGTTTGATATGAATGGAATTAGTGTAGTAAATACGGAATTGGCAAAAAAAGAAACAGAAGTTGTTCTAAAAGAATTAATCCCGCCGAAATTATTAATTGATTTTGAAGATTATTCAAAATTAGAAAGAGATAAAGTTGAGATGGAATTTAGAATTCGCAACTCGAAAGCTTACAGATTAGGGAATGCCATTTTAAAACCTTTGAAGTTTCTGCAAAATATACTCAAAAAGTAGTTTAAATCCATCAAATAATGACCAAATCGATATCAGTGGTACTAATAACATTCGATTGTTCTAAATATACGGGAAGAGTTTTGGAAGGTATTCTTGATAATGAGCTGCTTCACTGATACAGAGATCAGCATAAAATAGAAAAATTGGAATGAAGGAATTAGCCCCAGTAGCCTTGTTTGTTTATAACCGTCTTGATCATGCACGAAAGACTGTTGAGGCATTGCTTTGCAATGAACTCGCCCGAGATACAGATTTGATTGTATATGGTGATGGCCCCAAACAGGATGCTTCTGAAGCCACAAAACAGCAGATACTGGCAGTGCGGGAATATGTTTCCTCTATCAGCGGTTTCAAATCTATTGAGTGTCATTTTGCCGAAAAAAACATTGGATGTGCTGCTTCAATCATTCGTGGCGTTACAGAGACGGTCAATCGTTACGGAAAGGTTATTGTTGTTGAAGATGACATCGTCACCAACCCGTTCTTTTTGCGTTTCATGAACGAGGGACTGGAGTTTTATAAGGATGATAAACGAGTTTTCACACTGGGAGGGACCAGTATCGGAATAGACATTCCGAAGAATTACAAACACGATGTTTATCTTTCCTGTCGCTCGGTGTCATGGGGCTGGGCCACATGGGCTGACCGATGGGCATTGGCCGATTGGAATATTGAACAATACCCGATTATACAAAACCCAACATGGAGGAGAATAAAGCAATTCAATCGGGGCGGTGACGATTTGTATGAGATGTTGTTAATGCAGCTACATGGGGAAATCGATGCATGGGATATTCGTTGGGACTATTGCATTCATCGGCATCATGGTTACACCATTGTGCCAGTTTATACATTGGTACATAATTGTGGTATGGATAATTCTGGTACTCATTGCAGCTCGACGTTGAATTATGCTTTTGCTCCTGATTATGATAAGGATGTTTTCGACGTTACTTTTGTTGATGGCATACAACCCAACGCCAGAATTATTAAAGCGTATCATGATTACTTTAGAAGCAATAAAACCCCTTGGAACAAAGCATTCAAGAGAAAAGTAAAAAAAGTGCTTCGTTGGGCTAAGATTATGAAGTAAGAAATGAAGGTCGTCCATATCACATACACAACAACTGGAGGTGCTGGTATTGCTGTGTGCCGTTTGCATGAGGCGTTGACAGCGCAAGGCGTTGACAGCAGGATGCTGGTAGGACGTTCTTCAATCCAAAGTCCTGATGTTGAAGAGGTGCATGAAACATTAAGAGGTAGAAAAGCTACTCCCAAAAATAGTATTGCAAAAAAAGTCTTCAAGCTACTGCGTCGAAGAGGCAAGTTCATGACACCGATGGAGCACATGGAATATGAGCTTTCCGTATTGGATCGCAAATATCCTGCTTATTTCGATTTGCCTTTGTCATCTTACGAATTGGAAAAACATCCGCTTGTCGCATGGGCTGATATTGTTCATATTCATTGGATTTCCGGTTTTGTAGATTTCCCTTCGTTTTTTCCTGCAATAAAAAAGCCGATTGTCTGGACCATGCACGACCTTAATCCTATGTATGGAGGATTTCATCATGTTCGGCTGCGCGAAAAATATATTGCTTATTATAGCAACCTGGAAAAAACGTGTTGTGATATAAAGAAGCGAGCAATTGGAAACGCACCAAATCTATCTATAGTTGCTATCTCAAGTGAGATGCATCGCTTGATTGCCAATCATGACTTTTATAAAAACAAATTAATCTTTGATATTCATAACTGCATCAATCCGAAGCAGTTTCCATTCGTTGATAAGGCTGAAGTAAGGAAGGTTTTGGGGTGGTCTGAACATGAGCGTTTTTTCTTGTTTGTAAATGTGAACATGAATGATTCCGAAAAAGGATTAGTGGAGTTGGTTGAGGCACTTGAGCATTTGGCCTTGGACAATGCCCGCCTTGTTTGTGTGGGTGATGGAGTTGTTCCCCAATCGGACAAAGTTAAGATTTCCCACTATTGTGCCGTTAAGGATATGATTTGGTTGGCCATGCTCTATACTGCCGCGGATTATTTGGTGATGCCTTCGCATCAAGAGGCTTTCCCATCAACACCACTCGAAGCGATGTGTTGTGGGACACCAGTTGTCATCACCCCTGTGAGCGGTGCCAAAGACATGATCAATAATGAAAATGGCATCGTTGCTGAAGGGTTTTCGTCAACCGCCATTGCCGAAGCAATATGTGTCGCAATGAGCAAATCATACGACAGATCATCTATTAGGCAATGGGTGGTTGACAGTTTTGCTCCCGATATTATCGCTCAAAAACATATTGACGCATATAAAGAGTTGTTAGCATAATGGATGTTGTTCTGATATTCAATGGTTTGGGTAACCAGATGTCGCAATATGCGTTTTACCTGGCAAAAAAGAAGCGCAATCGCAAAACGAAGTTTTTGCATTATCCCGACTGGGGAACCTGTCAGCATAATGGCTATGAATTGGATAAAATATTTGGAATAAAAAAACACAATGGTGAGAAAAGCATTTTAGGCCGATTGTACAAATGGTATTTGTGGTCTCAGGTGTGTGATTCCCGCAAACGACATTGGCTTAGGGTCATATTTGCAAAAATTCCGTTGAACCGCATTGATGAAAGAAGGTACGATTTTGATCAAGAACGTCTTGACCATGCAGGAAAAGGGATCCATTTTTACTATGGGGGATGGCATTGTCCGGATTATATAAAGGATGTTGAACAAGAGGTGCGGAATGCATATAGGTTTGATGAAAGTCGATTAAACGAAAAAGGGCGGGAAATGCTGAATAGCATCAAATCCACGGAGAGTGTTTCCATACATGTTCGTCGTGGTGATTTCTTGACGGACGGTTTTGGCGGAATTTGTACAGTGGATTATTACAAAAAAGCTATAGAATGTATAAAGGGGAAGGTCTCTGATCCAGTTTATTATGTTTTTTCCGATGATTTAGGATGGTGCAGAGAAAATATCAAGGAGGATAAAATTCATTTTGTCAACATTCATAAGGGCGTAGATTCGTGGAAGGATATGCTGTTGATCAGCAAATGTAAACATAACATCAATGCCAATAGCACCTTTAGTTGGTGGGGTGCATGGCTTAATGATAATCCTGAGAAAATAGTAATTGTTCCGCCAAAGTTTTCTCAAAAACCCGAATCGGGTGCTATTTATCCCAAAGAGTGGATTAAAATTGAATCGTGATGAAAAAGATCTTTGTGATTGTCGTAACGTATCAAGGCCAACAATGGTATGACCGTTGCTTTACCTCGTTGCGAGAGTCTTCGATTCCAGTGCAGACTATTGTGGTGGACAATGCCTCTGGTGATGGCACGGTGGAGTATATCCGTAAACATTTCCCTGATATCCATCTGATTGAGTCAAAAGAGAATTTGGGGTTTGGCAAAGGCAACAATCTTGCGTTGAAATATGCATACCAGCAAAACTGCGATTATGTGTTTCTGCTTAATCAAGATGCTTGGTTGGAGGACAAGGAAGTCATAGAAAAGCTAGTTACTATTTCGGAGAAACATCCCGACTTTGGTATTATTAGTCCGATGCATCTGTCTGCGGATAAGAAGAAAGTGAATATGGGGATGGGGTATAATGACAGGAATTGTTCAAAACAGATACTTAGCGATTTATATTGCGGTTCGTTGAAAGATATCTATGAAACAGATTACGTGAATGCCGCTGGATGGCTGTTGCCTCGAAACACCTTGTCAACATTGGGAGGGTTTGACCCTTTGATTTTTCATTATGGCGAAGATGATGATTATTTGAACAGGGCGCGTTTTCATGGGTTAAAGATAGGAATATGTCCAGGATCTTTTATTGTTCATGACCATAGAGCAGGAGAGGAAACCGATTGGAGTCGTTATTTGTCTCGGAAATCATGTCTGGAGGATACGGAGATTTTTTTGGATCTGAACACGTCTTTCAATTATCACAAATTAAGGCTGTATTATCTGCGCAAATATGTAAAAGGGTTGGTCTCCGGTAACAAGTCAAGTAGCAATAACGCCATTTTTAAGTTTAAATACATTAGACGTATGCGCTCTGCCATTGAACGGAGCAGGGCACTCAATAGGAAAAAACAACCTAATTGGATTCAATAGACAATGGAGAATATGGATTTTTCATACCGGACCTATACCGTTTCGGACTTGGAAGCTTGGTTGTTCCATCATGCTGAGAATGGCTTATCGGATGCTGTAATTGCTCGTCCAAGAGCTTTGGCTTTTGTTCGCAATCCACATGCCCTTCCCGATGATGTGGCGCTGGTGGTGGTCTTTAATGAAAGAAATGAGCCGGTAGGTTATACGGGGGCATACGCAGAACAGTGGGTTCGTCCTGCGCTTCAAGACCGTTATTTTTGGGGGTCAACCCAATGGATGGATCCTGAATATCGGGGGAAAGGCATTTCCTGGAACATGATGCGGCAGATCAAGGATGCCGTGGCTGACCGCTATATTTCGTTGGATTCAACTCCCGCCTCATGTCGTTTGGACGAAAAGCAAGGATCCATCATCTCCTATTATCCTCGTTATTTTCTTGTGTTGCGAGGTAATGGCCGTTCTGTCAAATCAAAGGTGAAGAATTGTCTGTCACATCTTTCGATGAAGAAGGCGATGCGCAATCTTGCTGGATACGGCTGCACAAATCGCTATGTGGCATTGATTGACGATGAAACTTATTCGTTTATCGTGGAGCATAGTGAAAAGGATTTGTTCACACGGAAGCAGGATTATTTGAACTGGCAAGTGCGTTATCCATTTGTAACTCCAACGGGAGGTGACAAAACGCTTGATGTTGAGCGTTGTGAGTTTGGTGGGTATGTGAAGAAACTTCAGACCATAATGGTTCAAGTGTTAGTTGATGGAAGAATGTGTGGTTTTTATGTCTTGAGAATGGTGGACGCTGTTTGTTCCACATGGTATTTGTATTATGATGAGGTGCTGCGAGAGCAGGTTTTTGCATCGGTTGCCTTGAATGTGCTAGGAATGGATGATGTGCGCAAATTCCAGACTTTTAACAAGGATTTATATGATTTTATGCAGCGAATGGGTGTGAAAAGCCAGTTCTCAAAGACTTGTGTTGACAACATATCTCTGACAGTACCATCTGGATTTGAGGTGGATTCGAATTTGCGTATTCAAGGTGGTGACGGGGATATGATGTGCTAATTAGATGATCGGATGCTAAGAAAACTGAAACGAAAAATAATTAATCTGCTTCATCCGGTTGTTGGAGAGGTATGGGCGCTTCATCAGGTCACTGAAGAGGAAGCTAATGACGAGGCGATGCGAAAATACTTTTCGATTACGCCTATGAGATTGGAACAGTTGATACAAGATCACCTCAAAAAAGGCTATCGCTTTGTTTCGGTCGGACAAGTCCAAGAGATGGTGCAAACCTCAAAATATCCATACAAGTTCATTGCGATTACATTGGACGATGGCTATGCAAACAATTATGAGATGGCCTATCCGATATTCAAAAGATACAATATCCCATTTTGTATCTTTATCTCTGAGACTCTTATCAAAGAAGGTCGCTCTCCCTATAAGATGCTTACGGAAGAACAGATTGTTGAACTATCCAATGACAATCTGTGTACGATAGGCAGTCATACAACTTCTCATTTGAGGCTGAGCGGATTATCTATGCAGGAACAAAAAAAGCAAATTGAAGGATGTAAAGCCTGGTTGGAACAATTGCTTCAACGGTCGGTGGATTCTTTTGCTTATCCATTCGGCGATTATTCCTCCCAAACAATTGAGGTTTTGCAATCGACAGGAATAATAATTGCTTTTAATGGTTTTGGTGGCGGGATAAGAAAGAATATGAAGCAGTCTATCCTGAATGTTCCTCGTGTCGTGGTGTCAGAAACGGATAAAATAAATTAATAGTTTTGGAATTCAATGATATCTGTTGTAATTCCGTTATATAACAAAGAACAGTCAGTTCGCGCATCATTAGAGTCGGTTCTTGCACAATCATTTCATGATTTTGAAGTAGTTGTGGTAAATGATGGCTCTACGGACGATTCGGCACTTGTTGTCCGTGATATTATTCAAAAAGATGGTCGCATTCGTCTGGTAAATAAGGAGAATGGTGGGGTTTGCAGCGCAAGGAATCTAGGAATAAAAGACTCCTATGGCGAGTATATCGCTTTTTTAGATGCCGATGACGTGTGGGATAAAGAATATTTGGCCGAACAAGTTAGGATGATTCGTGATTTCCCCGAGGCAGCGATGTGGGGTATTAATTATGCGGAACTGAGTAATGGCAAGTTAGTCAGGACATTAGCTACTGGTTTGCCGAAGGGGTATCGTGGATATGTGGAGGACTATTTTCAATTGAAAGGTCGAATTTCTGATTTGTTTTGTTCAAGTTCGGTAGTGATAAAAAAAGAAGCGTTTGAGAAAGTGGGTGTTTTTGATGAAAGGATCAAATATGCAGAAGACAATGATATGTGGTTTCGCATTATTGCTACTCATAAAGTGGCATTTTATGATCGTTATATGGTTTATTATATGTTTGATGCGGAAAACCGTGCTTTAAAACGCAAAATAAGACTAAGTGTTTTTTTACCTTATTTCGTTGATAAATATAAAGAACCTGTTTTTAGGCAAAATGTAGTGTTTTATCGTTGGATAAACCGATGGTCGGCGCAACAAATAAGAAAGTTTTATTTCTCTTCTGATGTAAGTGAAAGAGAAGATGCCATAGTAGCAGTAAGAAAATTGGATTATAGTGTAATCCCCCAAAAGTATAGGTATTTGTATAAGTCACCAAGAGCGATTTCCTGTATTGTAGATAAGCTTGATAGAATGAAAGTTGGGTTAAAGAGGAAGTCGTGTAAATTAGCATTGAAATAGGAATAAAGCATGAGAATTATTACTGGAATTATTCAGGCATTAAGTAATCAATGTTGTCGTTTGAGATTGCATAACGATAGCTTTACTATCATTACCAATACATGTATCGGAGGGATTATGTACCATAAATTGGGCAAAAGGTTCCTGTCACCAACAATTAACCTATGGTTTCAAGATGAGGATTTTTTCAAGATGGTGAATGATTTTGATTATTACTTTGCACAACCTTTGCGATTTGTAAAGATTGGAATGGATTATCCAACGGCATATTTGGATGATATACTCATTCACTTTAATCATTATCACACTGAAGATGAGGCTGCTGCAAAGTGGAGTGAAAGAGTAAAGCGTATCAATAAGGATAATCTCTTCTTGATATGCTCGGATCGACCCGATAAGAGATCCATCACATACGATGATATTGCGAGTTTAAAGAGCATTCCATGCCGTGGCAAAGTCGTTTTTTCAGTAAATCAGTATAAAGATATAGATTATATTGTGCCTTTGCCCAAAGATGATAAAGGTAACTATGTAAATCAATATATGTTTGATAAATCAAAACTGGCTCAACGTTATCGTTGGGAGTTTGCATGGGATTGGGTGCATTGGCTGAACACGGGAGAAGTGAACTGCAAAAAATGATATCTGTTGTCATACCACTATATAACAAAGAACTATCGATAAAAAGCACACTTCAATCAGTGTTGGCTCAGACTTATACTGATTTTGAGGTGGTTGTAGTGGATGATGGCTCGATTGACAAGTCGGTTTCGGTTGTTAAGACAATAGCAGACAATAGGATAAGACTCATTCATAAAACGAATGGTGGCGTGTCTTCTGCACGTAATCGTGGAATTCAAGAGGCTAAAGGTTCGCACATCGCATTTTTGGATGGAGATGACTATTGGGAGCCGAACTATCTTGAAGAATTAGCAAGGTTGATAGATGATTTTCCTAATGCAGTAATATATGGGGTGGGCCATGGCGTGTTGCAAAGAAATGAAAAGCATAAAATAGCAAATAAGATGTTCTCTGAGGGATTTCGCGGTGTGGTAGAAAATGTGTGGTCGTCGCGTCCTTATTATTGGACTGGTAGTAGTAGCTGTAGTAGTAGAGCATTACTGTTGTCTCTTGGTGGTTTTGATACTCGAATGACCCATGGTGAGGATTTGGATATGTGGTGGCGCTTGTTGCTCGTTGGTGATGGTGTGTTTTACAATAAGACCCTAGCTTACTATGTGCAAGATTCAGAAAACCGTGCTATGAATCGTGTTATCCCACTTGAAAGTCATATTCCGTACTTTATTGATAAGTATGCTGAAGCACGTGTTGCTAATCCTGATTTTCGAAAATTCTTTGATGAAGAGATGGCTCAGCGTCTTTACCCGTATTTATTCGAAAAAAAATATAGGGCAGAGGCGGAGTCGTTATTGAAGAAGATAGATTGGTCCCAACAAAAGAAATCTTTATATTGGAGAATGCGTTTCCCTTATTTATATAAAGCGTATATTAGGCTAAAAAAGGGAATCGGCGCGATGAGTTTCGGGAACAACTGAAGAAGAATGGTGTGTGCAGACCTTAATTCATTAGCTGTCAATTACAGAGCGATAAGCGAAACAAGAGCTGAGTTTGCCGAGAACCAGGTTGTGATTTGCAAAGAGATAGGAGAATATAGTAGAAATAATAATAAAAAATGTCAAAGAAATAAGAGAATACTATGAAAAACATTATTGGAAAATGGAAGGTCGCAGAGTCGATGCAATTCAACGAAGAAAAGTTCCAAATGGAATGGACCAATGTGGAAGACATCATGTCAAAGGGAAACATGGATAGGGAAATGAAGATGTTGCTGAATACCATGGTGGTATTTCAAGAGGATGGCGTGATAGACTTTTTCTGTCCGATACCAGAAGGTGTTAATCAAGAGGAAATAGATGCGGCTTTGGCTTCTGGTGAGTTAAAAATGAAAGATGGCTTGATGGTGATGGATCAAAAGCATTGGAAAGAAGAGGATGGAAAGATTTTCACTGATACTGGGGCAAGAGGAGAAGTGTTAGGAGAGCAAGTCGGTCCGTGGGTGGAGCTAAAGGAAGTCGATGGCGATTTAATTGAGTTGATAATGTATCGTTTACGCAAACAGGAATGAGACTGAGTGTTATAGTTCCGGTATATAATGTGGAGAAATATCTCCCAAAGTGTGTGGAGAGCCTTTTGCATCAGGATCTCCTACAGGAAGACTATGAAATTATTCTTGTGGATGACGGCTCTCCTGACCGATGTGGCGATATCTGTGATGAGTATGCTTCGTGCTTTCCCAATATTAAAGTAATCCATCGTGCAAATGGTGGCTTGAGTGCGGCTCGTAATAGCGGTATCGAAGTAGCTCAAGGTGATTATATCCAATTTGTCGATCCAGACGATTATCTGGAGCCTAATGTTTTGAAAACATTAGTGCAAAAGATGGGTGATGATGACTTGGATGTTCTCCGATTCAATTATCAAAATGTGAATGAGCACTATGAAGTATTTGAGCCAAACAAGGTGAGTAAACCATTTGTTGACTATCGAGACGAGGTGTGTGATGGATTGACGTTCCTGACGGAACGGTTAGGTTTTGCCTGCTATGCTTGGCAGTTCATGATTCGACATGACCTGCTGATTAATTGCCGTTTTAAAGAAGGCGTTTATTTCGAAGATACGGAATGGTCACCGCGACTGCTGGTGCAGGCTGCTCGAGTGACTTCAACAGATTTGATGGCTTATAACTATCTGATGCGCATTGGTTCAATTAGCCGTAATAAAGATGAAGCCAAGAAGAAGAAGGTGATCAATGACAAACTATCATTGATAGATGCCTTGAAGCAGCAAATGAGTGCTACCAGAGACAAGAGATGGTTTGAAGGAATGATTGCACAAATAGTGCTTTCAATTGTGAGTGATGTCGCCAATTCTTTCTATGCTGAGAGATCCGCTTTTTTTCACATGTTAAAACAAAAAAACGTCTTCCCTTTGTCGTCTTTTCATGCAACAACTCCGGCTAAAAAGAAGATTAGGTTGGCAAATGTATCTTTGAGTTTGCTGTGTTTTCTTTTACGAGTCAAATGAAAACTGTATTGTTAGTTTTTGGTACCCGACCTGAGGCCATTAAAATGGCGCCTCTGGTGCATGAATTCAAAAAGTATCCTGATAAATTTAATATCTTGGTTTGCGTAACTGGCCAACATCGAGAGATGCTGGACCAGGTGCTGGATTTATTTCAGATCATTCCTGATGTGGACTTGAATATCATGAAAAGCGGCCAGGATCTGTATGATGTGACTAGTCGGGTGCTGGTGGGTATGCGTGATGTGCTAAAAAGACTAGCACCTGATGTAGTGTTGGTGCATGGTGATACGACTACTTCCATGGCAGCGGCCTTGGCGGCATTTTACCAGCAAATACCAGTAGGTCATGTGGAAGCTGGACTTCGTACCGGTGATATTTATAGTCCTTGGCCTGAAGAGATGAACCGTTTGATGACGGGAAGGATAGCCACTTATCATTTTGCGCCTACGCTGCTTTCTAAACAGAACTTGATGAAAGAAAACGTGAACGCCGAACAGATAATCGTAACAGGCAATACGGTGATCGATGCCTTGCATTTGGTGGTTAACAAGATTCATTCGGAACAAAAACTTCAAAACACACTTCATGAAAGCATCTTAAGTTTTGGCTATGATACGGATAGATTAGCGAATGGGAAACGACTGGTGTTGATCACCGGACATCGCCGTGAGAATTTCGGAGATGGTTTCTTGAATATTTGCCATGCTATCAAATCATTGTCCAGACATTATTCTGATGTTGATTTTGTGTATCCGGTGCACTTGAATCCCAATGTCAGGAAGCCAGTAATGGAAATTTTGGGTGATGCATCTGAGAATGTGTTTTTGATTGATCCCTTACAATACCTCCCATTCGTTTATTTAATGGAGCGATCCTATCTGATATTAACAGATAGTGGCGGCATTCAGGAAGAAGCGCCTGGTTTAGGTAAGCCGGTATTGGTAATGCGTAACACCACGGAGCGTCCCGAAGCGGTAGAAGCGGGAACGGTGTTGCTGGTAGGAGCTGATCGTGAGAGAATCGAAAAGGAAGTGTCCCGATTGTTGGATGACACTAGTCTTTATCAGAAAATGAGTGAAGCAATAAACCCATACGGTGATGGTTTGTCGTGTGAACGTATTGTAAACTATTTAACTACGATATGATACCCCAAAAAATACATTATTGTTGGTTTGGCCGTGGCGAAATGCCGCAATTGGCTAAAGATTGTATCGCAAGTTGGCATAAATTTATGCCAGGTTGGGAATACAAGTTGTGGAATGAAGATAATTTTGATGTACAATCCGTGCCGTATGTGAAGGAGGCATACGATTCTCGCAAATTTGCATTTGTGACGGATTATGTGAGATTGTGGGCTTTGTATTCAGAAGGAGGTGTGTATATGGATACCGATGTGGAAGTATTGAAACCATTGGATGATCTGCTGCATTTGGAAGCTTTTACGGGATATGAAGGAAGTAAATTTCGACCTCCCGTCACAGGTTTGATGGCAAGTGTTGCCCAAGGAGAATGGGTAAAGGAACAGCTTGATTCCTATACGGATGCTCATTTTATTAAAGAAGATGGGACGATGGATTTGACCACAAACACATTGCGTATCTCGACAATTATGAAAGCCAATGGCTTTGTTCAAGATGGGAGGTACCGTGTTTATAAGGACTTACATGTTTTTCCTGCGGATTATTTCTGTCCCCGTCAAACCACGGGTGAATACTTGTTGACGGAAAACACCTATTGTGACCATCACTTTATGGGTTCGTGGAGCGGGCAAGGAAGACGGGGATGGAAAGGTAGCGTCTTGAAACTATTTGGAGATAAGAATAAAACACTCTTGGTCAAACTGAAAAGAAAACTCTTCGGATAAATGATATCCTATTTCCCGAAAACGATAGCAAACAAAGGCTTGTTGCTTTATGTGATAAGCCTAGTGGCAGTGAACGTGGCTTTCATGAACTATGCTATGGGATTGGTGTGGATTGTATTAGGCGTACTGGAGGTTTCCATATTCTTTCTCCTCACAAGCAATTATTCGAAGAAATGGAGTGTTTTGCCTGCCAAACAATTTATAAAGAATGTTTTTGGGATTGCTTTTGTATTACGTTTATTTTGGGTGTTCTTTTCTTACTTTTTCTATTTGAATCAAACCGGACAACCTTTTGAGTTCGGGGCTGCGGATTCCTTGGGATATCATGAAGGATCTGCTTGGTTGGCCGGAGAATCTTGGAGAGAGGTTGTTGATTATTTGATTACCTCCCGAAACAGTTATTCTGATTCTGGATATCCTTTATATTTGGTTTTTGTATATAAGATTTTTGGACCTAATATCATTGTTGCTCGATTACTCAAAGCGGTTTGGAGTTCGTGGATGTGTGTGTTGATTTATAAGTTGGCATCTCGAAATATGGAGGAAAAGGTGGCGCGTATGGCGGGGCTTTTTGCCGTTTTGATGCCGAATCTGGTATTGTATTGTGGCTTGCACCTGAAAGAAACTGAGATGTTGTTTCTTAGCGTCGCTTTCTTGGAAAGAGCGGATTATGTGATGAAGAGCAGAAAATTCAGTCTGATTAATATTGCGGTTCCGCTATTATTAGCTATTAGTCTTTTCTTTTTCAGGACCGTTTTAGGTGCGGTTGCCTTGTTTTCTTTTGTGACGGCATTGGTTTTTGCCCCCAACAGAGTAATGAAAAAAGGCAGAAGGATAATGGTTGCGTTTTGGGTGATTCTTGCATTGGTTGTGATGGCGGGAGGGACTATCATGAACGAGGTGGAGCAGGTCTGGAATAGCAGGGGCTCTAATCAAGATAGTAGAAGATCGGAGCAAACCTCGCGTGGAAATCTGTGGGCTAAATATGCTACGGGGGGTGTGATGGCTCCGATGGTGTTCGTCTTGCCTTTCTCCACCATGGTCGATACTGGTCAAGAAAACCAAATGATGATCCATGGTGGTAATTATGTAAAGAATTTCATGGGTGTTTTTGTGCTGGTCACTTTGTTCAGTGTCTTGTTTGTGAAGAAAAACTGGCGTGACTTCGCATTGATGGGTTCTTTTGTGGTAGGTTATCTGGGGGTGGTGTCGTTGAGTGGTTTTGCAAATTCGGAGCGGTTCCTGTTGCCTGGAGTGCCTGTTTTGCTCATTTTATGGGCTTATGGTATTTCGATATTGAATGCCAAAAGTTTTCGCTTTGTTAAGATTTGGTATTATGTGGTGCCAGTAATGGAAATTGGTTGGGCATTTTTTAAGATCGGTAGTAGAGGGTGGCTGTGATGAAGAGGATTTTGTTTGTCGCAAACTATAGAGCAAACGCAGGGGGCATCTCTACACAAGTGGATGTGCTTAATAGAATGCTTCGCCGCGAAGGATATGAAA
>JAEEGL016268082.1_pt1 | contig 15887 bp, 14 predicted proteins | sample 9134231 | NCBI WGS metagenome assembly JAEEGL01 (sample SAMN16246548, study PRJNA631951) | gut metagenome | biome: gut microbiome; feature: rumen; material: fiber-attached | host: Bos | place: Iran: Karaj | collected 2018-10
CGACGCAGGGAAGCGGCGGCGGCATCTCCATTATGAACGGATACCGTATGGACAGGACACTTCTGACATCCCGTGATATGCAGATGATCCTGGCCGGACTCCGCAGCCTGGATAGCGTGAGCGGAAGCGGATATTACGGTCGGCTGATGGAAAAGATCCAGGCCGGTTCGTCCGAGATGATCAGCGGCAGGGATTCCCTTCTGATCGATCTGTCTTCCTGGTACAAGACCTCGCTGGCGCCAAAGATATCGACAATACAGGATGCGATAGAGAACAGGCATATACTGGAATTTTATTATTATGCTCCGTCCGGCGAGAGCAGGCGCGCTATAGAACCATATTATGTTGTATTTAAATGGGCCAGCTGGTATGTGTACGGATGGTGCCTGAAACGGAAGGATTATCGCCTGTTTAAGCTGAACCGCATGGATCAGGTAAGGGAGAAGAAAAAGGATTTTGCATGCAGAAATGTCCCTGTTCCCGAGTTCGGCTCCGAACAGGTTTTTCCGGGAAATGTCCTGCTAAAAGCATTATTTGATCCGGATATGAAATGGAGGCTGGTAGAGGAATTCGGACCGGATTGTTATGAGCTTCAGAAAGACGGAAGGCTGCTGCTGATCCGGGACTACAGCGATCTGGAGAATCTGACCATGTGGATGCTTACCTTCGGTGATAAGGTGGAAGTGCTTGAACCTGCGGAGGTAAGGGAAAAACTGAAAACTACGGCAAAGGCAATGATAAAAATGTATGGAGGAAAGAAAAATGGGAAAGATCGAAAGATATGATGTAAGTGAAGAATGGGCACACTCGGGGATCATCAAAGCGGGAGATTTTTGTTTTTTGGGTTACTGTGTGGGGAATATCGGCGGGACCATAGAAGAGCAGATCAACGGTGCTTTTGATAATATGGAGCAGAGACTTGCCATGGTCGGTCTTACTCTGGAATCCGTGGTACAGATGGATTGTCTGTTCAGGGATGTGTGGAATATTCCTGTCATGGAGAAGATCATAAAGGGTAGATTTGGCGGAAAGTACCCGGTGCGAAAATCCATACAGACCGAATTTGCACATGTGGGTGGAAAGGAAGGACTGCAGTTTCAGGCGGATGCTGTTGCGTACTGCGGTTAATGGAACGGAGCGATGCCGCATATACAGAGAAATTATATGTGAGGTATACTATATGCGGTCAGTCATACGCAAAAGAAAAGAGGAGAAAAAGATCAATGAAGTATGAATGGATCGATGATTACCTGTTGAAAAAGCCCGGAGTTACAAAGGATCTGCAGAAGGAATGGAACTGGATCCGCTATCAGATCGGCGGAAAGATGTTTGCCGCGATCTGCCGGGATGATGATGACAGGCCTTATTACATCACCCTGAAACTGGAACCGCTTGAGGGGGACTTCTTTCGTAAACAGTACGAGGACATCATACCGGGCTACTATATGAACAAGATGCATTGGAATTCCGTTAAAGCGGATGGAAACGTTCCGGATGATGTCCTTAAGGATCTGCTGGATAGGGCCTACAAGATCGTGCTCGGAAGTTTCAGTAAGAAAAAACAGAAGGAGATATTGGGGGATTGAAGATATGAAGAAGTGGTATGATGAAGAATATGAATTTACCGTAGAGGTTGTGGGTTTCCTTCGAGGCGATCATACGGAGCGGTATTGCAGAAACGGAGAAGAGATCGGCGACCGATATACCTGCACTTATGGCTGCCCCGTGAATCAGGACGGATTCGGGATCTGCTCCAAGACGATGATGCTGCTGTATCCGCTGATGGAAGCGGTGCGCAGCGGCGGTGATCTTGAAAATCTTGGCGGAGATGATAAATACAGTAAGACGGTCGTTTGTCCGGATGGCTGCGTTATGTTCCGCTTAACTGCTAAGCCTCTTGGAAATGAGAATTTTCATAAAGGCGGATTCTGGAAGGAGCCGGAGGATTAAGATGTTATGCTCAGTGACTGGCAGGCCGCTGAACAGTAACATTAAGCCGGTCATACCCGGACGGACCGGAAAGGGAAGGTGCCTTGCTTCCGGATCATCCTGCTGAAGGATTCATAATTTTCTATTGACAGAGAAAAGGTAATGTGTTACATTTTGAAGCATGAAATGTAATGCGTTACCTTTTTGCTGTCAGATTGGAGGGACAAAGTGAATTACGATAAAGAGATGAAACTGGAAAATGTTGAATTCGGTGATATGCCGCCACAGCCCTTTCTTCTCGGATTGCTCAGTGCATTCGATAACCGCTATCAGGCCGCAGCAGACGCATTTTTTAAGGAGATCACCTGGAAACAGTTCTTTGCGATCATCTGCATTAATCTGTGTAAGGAGGCGCCTACCATCAATGAATTGTCCGAAGTCATGGGAAGTTCACATCAGAATGTGAAACAGATCCTGCTCCGGCTTGAGAAAAAAGGATTTATAGCGACTGTCGCAGATGAGAAGGACAGAAGAAAGCAGCGTATCATCGTAACAGATGCAGCAAGAGCTTTTTTGGAGGATAACGACAATAACGGAGAACAGAGCCGGTATATTATCGGCCGTATCTTTGACGGGATCAGCGAAAAGAATCTGAAGACCACGATACAAACGATCATGAAGATGGAAAGGAACCTGAGCAAAATATGAAAACACTGATCATTTATACATCACAGACCGGATTTACAAAGAGATACGCAGGGTGGATCGCAGAGCGGACGGAGGCGGATATGCTTGAGTTAAAGGAAGCGCGGAAGAAGGATGCCGGCTTCTTCGCCGGATATGATGCGATCGTCTACGGCGGATGGGCAATGGCCGGAAACGTAGCCAAGTCAAAATGGTTTCTTGATCATGCCGGTGCCTGGAAAGATAAGCGCCTTGCAGTATTCTGTGTTGGCGGCAGCCCTAATGATAATCCGGACGTGGAAGTAATGCTCCATAAGCTGCTTACGGATGAGGAGAGACAGTACATCGCTGCGTTTTATTGTCAGGGAGGTTTCAATTACGAGAAGATGAATGCCGCATCCAGACTTGCTATGAAGATGTTCGTCGGAGCTCTTAAGAAAAAGAAAGATGCAAGCGAAGCTGAAAAGAAGATGGCTGAGGCGATCTCCTCATCCTATGATATTTCGGATATCAGCTATACGGATCCGATCGTTGAATATCTTAACGGTGGGAAATAAAACATGACATACTGCCGGCGTGTTTGCTTTGCTAAGATACATACGGAGCAGTAAAAGAAATACCGATAGAAGCAGGAATAGTTTTGGAGATGATAAAATGCATTTTGTGGATGCGAAAGGGATACTGAACGACAGCGGCGGTGCCTGCGGGATGAACATATACCGGGGATGTACGCATGGATGCATATACTGCGACAGCAGGAGCAGCTGCTATCGCTTTACACATCCCTTTGAAGATATCGAGGTGAAAAGGAATGCGCCGGAGCTTCTGGAAAAGGCGCTGAAGTCGAAAAGAAAAAAGTGCATGATCGGAACAGGCGCGATGTCGGACCCGTATATGCATTGTGAAGAAGAACTGCAGCTGACAGGGAAATGCCTGAAGATCATTCTGGAGAACGGTTTCGGTGTTGCGGTACAGACCAAATCGGATCGCATTCTCCGGGATATCGATCTCCTGTCGGAGATCAACCGTTCTGCGAAATGCGTGGTCCAGATGACACTTACGACTTATGATGATGAGCTGTGCCGTATCCTCGAGCCGAACGTATGCAATACAAAGCGCCGCATCGAGGTGCTTGAAAAGATGCAGGAAAAGGGAATCCCCACTGTTGTATGGCTTACGCCGCTCCTTCCGTTTATCAACGATACGGAAGAAAACATCACGGCGATCCTTAACGAATGTGTCAGGGTCGAGGTAAAAGGCGTTATCGATTTCGGCATGGGGCTGACGCTTCGGGAAGGCGACCGGGAGTATTATTACAAAGCACTGGATAAGTATTTTCCCGGAATGAAAGAGCGCTACATCAGGCGCTATGGGAATGCCTATGAACTTCCGAGCCCGAAAGCAAAAGAACTAAAAGGGATATTCCGGAGAATATGTAAGGATAACGGGATCCTGTCGACTCCGGAGGAATGTTTCCGCTTTATGAGGGAAATGCCGGAGAAATATCCGCAGATGAGCATATTTGATCTGTAAGGTGACTTTGGAAGGCAGCGTTTCTACAGCGATCTGAAAGATCATGGGACCGGTGCTCCGGTCTTTTTTTGTGAAAAACATATTGACAAAATCGACATGCGTGTCTAGAATATAAAAAAACGACACAAGTGTCGGAAATACGAAAGGGTAAGCCGCGGTGACAAAAGGAGAAAAAACAAGAGAAAGCATTATTGATGCGTCGTATGCACTCTTTGCCGGAAAAGGATTTAAGCAGGTGACGATGAAGGATGTGTGTGAAGCTGCCGGCATGAGCAGGGGTGGCCTGTACAGTCATTTTTCCGGAACGGAGCAGCTGTTTGAGGCAGTGCTTGAAAAGATCACGGAAAAGAGCGCAGAGGATTTTCGGGAAGAGATCAAAAGAGGAGTCCCGGCAACGAAGATCCTGGAAGGCGCCCTGAAGCTTATGGAAGAAGAAATGAAGCATCCGGAAGATTCGTTAAGCGCTGCCCTCTATGAGTATGCGGAAGTGACGGATTCCGATCTGATGGAACGGCTTAACCGGAACGCGGAAGAGAAATGGAAAAAGCTGATCCGATACGGAATAAAGCGCGGGGAATTCCGGGACGTAAATGTTGATGAGATCGTCAATGTGATCCTGTATTCCTATCAGGGGGCCCGAATGTGGAGCAGGATACTGCCCATGAAAACAAAGACATTCCGATCCATTACGGATCATATCAGAAAACAGCTGACAGGAGGAGAGAGATGGTAACACTGAAAAGACCGCTTAAAGGATATGAATCGGAAGCATTGGATTTTAAACGGGAGTTTTTCGATCACGGTGAGACTACGATAAACGGAAGCGAACTGCTTGACCGGATGGACTCCTACGATGAGTGGCTGAAGTCCGTTACGGATAACGCATCTGCCGATACGGTAAATCCTTCGTGGGTACTTACCGACACTTTTTTCGCATTTGATGAAAATGAGCGGATCGTGGGTATCATCGATCTGCGCCACGAACTGAATGATTTCCTGAAAGATTTCGGAAACAGCGGATACAGTGTGCGGCCGAGTGAGAGGCGAAAAGGATATGCTACGGAAATGCTGAGACTCGTTCTGGAGCACGCGCGCCGGACCGGCATGGATCAACTCCGGCTTTCGGTGGAGCGCTCAAATGAGCCATCCGTAAAGACCATCACAAAGAATGGCGGAAAGTATGAGAGAAGCTTCACATTTGAGGGTGAGGAAGCATACATATACCTGATCAGCCTTTAAAAGCAAACCACGGGTCACAAGACAATTTTCCCGCCTGCAGAACCACGGGGACGGACCTCGTGGTTTTTTATGATACGAAAAAATATTGACGGCAAGGCGTGCGGAAACGATAATAGAAGGGAAAGATGTGGGGGAAGAGGCTGCCGGGATGCGGCAGGAGTATTCGTTCCGGACGGGAGGTAGTGAATGACTTATTCGATCATCGGGATCCTGGCATTCGTAATCCTGCTGATCACCAATCAGGATATCCTGCGGAAGAGCCGGACCCTGACACGGGCGCAGCATACATATCGGAGCTTTCTTGTGGGCGTTATGGCCTACTATATTACGGATCTGCTTTGGGGGATCCTGGAAGAGCATCATCTGATCGTAGCCCTGTATGTGGATACCACGGTCCATTTTGCGGCTATGGCTATGGCGGTCATGCTGTGGACCCGGTATGTCATTGATTACCTTGAAGGAGAAAAAGGATTTGCAAAGCTGCTCTATTTTGTGGGCCGCTGTTTTCTGTGGTTTGAACTGATCGTCATCGTTATCAATTTCTTTTATCCGGTCCTGTTCCGCTTTGATGAAGATGGCGTCTATCATGCGTATATCGCCCGCTATCTTACTCTGGGCATACAGATCCTCATGTTTCTGCTCACCTCCGTTTATACGCTTGTGATCACAGCCAGATCGCAGGGATCCAAAAAAATACGCCATCTTACGATCGGCCTCTTCGGGATCGCCATGATCATCCTGATCGCACTTCAGGTTTTTTACCCGCTCATGCCGTTTTACGCCATGGGCTATATGCTGGGAACCTGTCTTCTTCACAGCTTTGTCATGGAGGACGAAAAGGAAGAATACCGCCTGGAGCTTGAGGAAGCGGTCAAAAGGGAAAAGCAGCAAAAACAGGAATTGGCCGAAAGCCGTGAAGCGCTCCAGAAGGCGCTTGCCGAAGCGGAACAGGCCAGTCAGGCAAAGACTTCTTTTCTTTCAAATGTGAGTCATGAGATCCGAACGCCGATGAATGCCATCATCGGACTGAACAATATCGCGATGAATGATCCCTCGGCCAGCGGGAAAGTGAAGGAGTATCTTGAAAAGATAAATGGAGCATCGCAGCATCTTCTGGCGATCATCAATGACATACTGGATATGAACAGGATCGAATCCGGCAGGATGACGATCAGAAAAGAGGAGTTTTCCCTGGACAACGCTCTCGAACAGGTCAATACGATGATCGGCGGTCAGTGCCGGGAGAAAGGCATACAGTACGAATACAGTGTAAAAGGAAAAACGGATGATCTCTATACGGGCGACGAAATGAAGCTTAAACAGGTGATCATCAATATTCTCGGCAACGCGGTCAAATTCACTCCGAAAGGCGGGACAGTACGTTTTGTTGTTGAGGAATGCGCAAGGAACGACAGGATGACAAGCTTTAAGATGGTCTTTCAGGATACGGGGATCGGGATGAGCAGGGAGTTTCTGCCGCATATCTTTGAGGCGTTCAGTCAGGAGGAACCGTCGAGCGCAAACCGGTACGGAAGTACGGGACTCGGAATGCCCATTACCAAAAGCCTGGTGGAGCTGATGAACGGCAGTATCGGGGTGGAGAGCGAAAAAGGCGTGGGAACGACTTTTACGGCTGTTATCACACTGGAACGATCCGACAGGAAGAAAGAAGAGCAGGAGAAACCCAAAGCGGAAAGCAGGCCCGTAAAGCATAAGGATCGCAGGATCCTTTTGGCGGAGGATGTGAGTATCAATGCAGAGATCATGATCGCCGTTCTTGAGACAAGGGAAATAAAGACCGAACATGCCGAAAACGGGAAGATTGCGGTAGAGATGTTTGAAGGGCATGAAGCGGGATACTATGACGCAATCCTTATGGATATGCGGATGCCGGTAATGGACGGACTGGAAGCTGCGAAGAAGATCAGGGCAATGGAGAGGGAAGATGCAAAAACGATCCCCATCATCGCGCTTACAGCCAATGCGTTTGATGAGGATGTACAAAGGAGCATGCAGGCCGGGCTGAACGCCCATCTGTCGAAACCGGTGGAACCGGAGCATCTGTTTGAAGAGCTGGACAGCTTATGGAAGAACGGATGAACAGCTCAGCAGGGACAGTCCGGGTCAGAACGACATCTTAATATTATCCATAGATTTCATAATCCTGTATATGTCATTTCTATTATTCCGGTCATAAGCTTTTCCGGAGACTGTCGCTTCATCCGTGACGGTAAAGTGGGAAAAATATAATCCAAGCTGCCGGCCATGAAACAGCGCGTTTCTTTGTTTGCGGAAGGGACGTTCCGTATAAAGGCCGGGCAGAGGGAGAATAGCATGTATAAGGTTTTTTTGGTTGACGACGATCCCTTTATCCTGGAAGAGCTTATAGACATCGTGCAATGGGAAGAAAACGGTTTTGAAGTGGCCGGCAGCAGTACCGATCCGGAGGAGGCTTTATCAAAGATCCCGGAGCTTGATCCGGAGGTGGTCTTCTGTGATCTGAAGATGCCGGGACTGGACGGGAATGAAATGATCCGGCGTCTTCGGGAGGGCGGAGCGGAATGCGAGTTTGTCATGATCTCGGCTTACGACAGTTTTGAAAATGTGCGTACCTTTTTCCAGCAGACAGGCTTTGATTATATCCTGAAACCGGTAAACACCGAGGATATCCAGATGGTTCTGGAGAAACTGATGGCAAAGCTCGGACGCAAATATCCTCTGGAGCGGCAGCCCGTCCTGACCGATAATCCGGAGTTCAATAAACTGGTCACATACCTGAATGAAAACTATGAGGAGAAGATCACGCTGGGAGGACTGGCGCAAAAGTTCGGCTTCAGCAGGAATTACATCTGCGCGCTCTTCCAGAAATATTTCAACAAATCCCTGAACCTGTATCTGACGGAGCTGCGGATGGAGCATGCGAAGAGGCTGCTGCTGGACAAGACGATCCTGATCAAGGAGGTGGCTTACCGTTGCGGGTACATGGACTACTATCATTTCTTTAAGGTGTTCAAGGATTATTACGGGATCTCTCCGAGGGAGATGCAGGAGCAGAATACTTGAGAAAAGCCGGCCTGGTATTACTGGTATGGATGCTGATCTTTGCAGGCGGCTGCGGGACGACGCCCCGGCCGTCTGTTTTGCATGTGGCAATGCCTGTTTCCGACAAGATCCAGGATGTGGACAGTAATTACTACATTAACTGGCTGGAAGAAAAGACGGGGCTGGAGCTGGAGATCACAATGATCCGGCAGAGGAGCAGCGGGGAATATCTGGAGGCGCTTTTCAGCTCGGATGCGGATATCGATGTGGTGCTTTTTGGAGACAGCTTTACGGTTCAGGAAGAGGAACTGGAAAAATATGCGGAGCAGATCTGTCCCGTGGGAGACGCGCTGTGCTATTACAACAACGCCGGCAGCCGCTTAAGCGGTGCCGGACAGATCCTCTGGATCAACAGCGGATGGCTGAAAAAGCTGGGACTTACGATACCTTCTACCACGGAAGAATTGCGCGAAGTGCTGCGGGCCTTCCGGGACGGAGACCCCAACGGAAACGGCCTGGCGGATGAGATCCCGCTTGCAGGCATCCGCGGATCGTATGCCTCCAGTCCGACAGAGTTTCTTCTGAATTCCTTTGTCTATAATGATCCTTATCATTCCCGCTACGGAGTAAACGGGGAGGCGGAAACGCTGATGGCGGAAACGGAAGCCTTTCGCGAAGGCCTTGCTTTTGTACACGGACTGTATGCAGAAGGACTGCTCGATGAGGGCTGCAGTGCCCGCAGTCAAAGGCAGCTCTGTGAATTGGTAAACAGTCCGGTGGATCTGGTAGGGGCTTTTACCACGGCATCCGTATCGGACGTGATCTATCCGGGCAATCCCGAGATCCTTGCGCGCTACGTATATGCTCCGCCGCTCCGGGGATCGGAAGGCGTCTGTAATGCGCTTTATACGGAAAACAGGCCAAGGGTAGGGGCGATCATCACCGGCCGCAGTCCGAGGAAGGAAGAGGCCGCACTTCTTCTTGATACCATGTGCGGGGAAGAGGCTTCGCTGATCGCGCGCTATGGGGAAAGGGGCGTGGACTGGGATTATTCCGACGGTACGGATGTGAGTGTTTATGAAGGACCTTCCACGATCGTTACGAAGAATTATCTCTGGAATACGCTTCAGAACAAACATTTAAACGGGATCGGCCCCATGGACGTGCCGCTCCGTTACCGGGAGGGCGTTACCTGGAACGGGGTCAATTCCGATACCGAATATGTCGACGGTCATGCCCGGATGGCGTATGAAAAGTATCTGCCTGAGCCGGGGCGTTTTCATGAAGAGAATGCGGTGCTGTCCGCCTGCATGGATGAATGGATCGGAGACTTTGTCAGCGGCAGAAAAGATGTCGGGAGTGATGCGGAATGGGAAGAATATTTAAAAAGCTTACAGCAGTTTTATTGACGCTTCTGCTGTGCACGGGCTGTACAAAGGAAGCAGCGAACATGGACCGCTGGCTGGAGACGGCTGCGCTTGATGCGCAGGAGAGCCCGCAGGAGCTTTATGAAAAGGCGCTTAAGGAGGATGTGCTGATCGTCTATACGGTGAGCACAAGGCTCGCACAGACAAAGGAGAGCTTTGAAGCTGCATACCCCGGACTGACTGTGGAGCTTCGGGATGTGCGTAGTCCCAGTCTGATCGAAGCGGTGGAGCAGAATCATGAAAAGGGGAACAGGGATTGTGATGTGGTCCTCTGTAATGATAACAGCGGGGAATTCAAGCAGCGGCTGACGGATAAGGGACTTGTCTATCCCTATCTGCCGGAGGATATCGCCGCCCACAGAAAGGAAGGCGTGGGGGGAGACGGAGCGAGTTTTCTGCTTGAGACGGAAATGCTTTTTTATAATTCCGGAAAATTCGATTCCTGTCCCATCCGCAATCTCTGGGAACTGACGGAGGAGAAATACCGGGGCAGGATCTATATGCCGAATCCTTTGAATTCCTTTTCCACCTATGCTTTCTGCGGGGCAAGCATGCAGAAGGAGACGGAGCTGGCGGAAGCATACCGGCGTTACAGCGGGAAAGAAGCAGTGCCTGCAGAGGGCGAGAACGTGGCAGAGCTTTTCTGGAGAAAGGTTGCGGCCAATATCGTTTTTACCAACAGTTCGGATGAAGTGGTGGAAGCGCTTTCGAACGGGGAGGCGGATTTCGGCTTATGTGTATCCTCAAAGCTGCGTCTGTGCGAGCTGGGTTACACACTCGGCCCGGTCTGGGAACTGGATCCCTTTTCGGCCTGTGTGACTTCTTATTCCGTCATGATCGCCAGGGATTCCGCAAATGTGAATACGGCAAAGCTTTTTATCCGCTACCTGTACGGAGAGGCAGATGGGAAAGGGGAGGGTTTTCTTCCTTTCCGTTCTGAGGGGTGCTGGTCGGTACGGGAGGATGTGGAGGATGGTGCTTCCGTTCCCCTGAGCGATATCGACCTGATCTATGTGGACCAGGATGCCCTGATCCAAAGCAAAGAGCGCATGAACGGATTCTGGTCCGGCATCATACGGGAAAGCGGCAGGAGAGAATGAAGAGGAGATCTTCCGGTTCAAAAGGATTTATAAGAAGCGCCCTGACCCTGAGCGCCGTGATCCTGATACTGTGGGTGGTCTTTTATATCACGATGGTAAGGATGATCCGCGGAAACATGCGCCTGCAGGCCGAAACCGGTGCAGGAGCGATCACACAGGCCGTGGAGGAAGAACTGCTTGGCATGGAAAATGCGGCCTGTGATCTGGCCGGCCTTAAGGGTGTTGCGGAGCTGGCCGGCTCGCGGACGGCAGCGGATTTTTATGCGAAAGCTGCGGATTTTCTGGAGGCAAATCCGGTGCTGCCCGGGGGGCTGCGGAATGATGACTGTGTTGTGATCTTTAATGCGGACGGACTTTTTTACCGTTTAAAGGGAGATCTTCCAAATACTCTGCTCAAGCGCGTCTTTCAGCTGTGTGAAAACGGGGACAGACGTACGCTGACGGCGGCGTCCAATAATAATACCTATATTGGCGTTAGGGAGGAGATCCATACAGGGAGCAGGAAGGACGGCTATGTTGTGATCCTGACGGGGATCGGGCGGATCCGCAGTTTTCTGGAAGCCTATAATGATCTGGATTATCTCGGGGTGGTCCTTCTTTCCGGGCAGCAGCTTCTCTGCGCAAATAAGGACGTCCGTATCGAGGAGCTTCCTGCTCTTTCGGAGGATGCGCTTTTTACCAGGGAAAAAGAGATCGGCCTCTCCGGATTTAAGCTCTTCCTGTATTGCGAGCGGAGTTTTTCCGGACAGGTGAGTTTCTATTTCCGTATCGTAATGGTGGTCATGATATTGATGCTGGCTGCCATGATATTGCAGCAGAGGCGGCTTTATCAATCCGAGGTGGGACGGCGTGAGGCGGAGCTTGAGCGGGAACGCAGCCTGCTTTCTCTTTTGAAGAAACAGATCAGCGCGCATTTTACGGTCAATACCCTGAACGTGGTCCGCGCGATGGTGAATAAGGGAGAGAAAGAGGCGGCCTCACATATCTGCGATGAGCTTTCCACGCTGCTCCGCTACGCAAACGCGGGGGATGAGTATATATCTCTGCTGGAGGAGTTTTATGTGCTCCGGCAGTATATCGGGATCATGCAGGCACGGTATCCGGGGAGGATAAAGGCCGAGATCGAGGAGGAAGATTTTTTTGATGAGGTCTATATTCCGCGTATGCTGCTGCAGCCGCTTGTGGAAAATGCGATACAGCACGGCCTCCGGGGAGGAAGCGGAACGATACGGGTGAGCGCAGCGCAGAACGGCGGGAATATCGATGTGCGGGTTGCGGATGACGGCCATGGCATGAAAGAAGAGCAGCTTGAGCGGCTGCTGAAAGAGATCAATGCGCCCGGTACGGAGGAAGACGGGGAGCTCAGTCATGTGGCTATGCGCAATATCCGGAGGCGGATCCGCATGGTCTGCGGGGAAGGCTACGGGATCTCCATCCGCTCCGCGGAAACGGAAGGGACGGAGGTGCTCCTGCATCTGCCGGCGGCAAAGGAAAAGCCGGACTTGCGGTGAAGGTGAAGCAGGGATAAACCAGAAAATCAAAATAGAAATCAATTTGACAAAAAATAAAGTGGATGATAGACTTAAACTATAAAAAGGGTGCTACCGATAGACGGTCAGCCCCATAAGTGTTTAGCTACAAAATAGCCGATTCCTTGGTGGGGGGCGGCTATTTTTGTGTCCTGTCGTTATGTCCGATGGTATAACCTAGTCCAAATGCCGCCAGTATAAGACTGAACACGGCAACAAGCCCTTCGATCGTTAACATCAGCATTGCCCTCCTTTCTGTAGTCTCCCTGTTAGGGATTTGCATAATTGGAGGGTCACAGCACTGTGCCCTCCGAAGAGGGTTAACCGCCTGCCGTTTATGATAGCATCCATAGTAACTATAGCACATGCGTTATAAAATGGCAAGTATATGAGCATATACAAATAGAACAGGGCGGTATCCATGGTTCGGGAAAAGCCGCTATCTTAATATTTTACATAAATATCTGAATATATCATATTCGATCGGTTCTGTGCATCTGCTATTGTAAGAGCATATAGGACATTGAAGACAGATAAAGCAGGGACAGTCCTTTTCGGAAGCTGTCTCTGTTCCTATGCCGACAGGAAGGAGAGCGTATATGAAAAAAAGAAATAAACTGGTACAGAGGGTATTCTGTTCGCTCCTGAGCATATCATTGCTCTTGCCCTATGCGCCGGTCTATGCGGCGGATGAGCCCGGGGAGCAGACGGAGTCGATCGCAGAAGCGGAAGAAATGATCGGCAATGAGGCGGCGCCGGAAGATGATATACCGGAAGGGACAGTGGTAGAGGACGAAGCAGAGGAATCGGAAGTTCTGCCTGCGGAAGAAAAAGAGTCTGAAGAAGAAGCAGAAAAAGAAATACCGGAAACAGAGGAAGCCTGTGCAGACGAAGAAGCACATATGGTGCAGGTTGAGCTTCCGGACGGGTCTTTTGAAGAAGCAGTGAATATCAGGGACTACTGCCTGATAGAGGATCATACCATTAAATCCTATGACGGTCACTTCAGGGCTATCATCATTCCGGATACCTACTGGGACTCCAATGTGAAAGACCATCGGGAGTGTTCGTCCATAGCCGAGGGTGTCTTTAAAGACCATACAGAGCTGGAAGAAGTATATTTTGCGGGGAACACGGGTTATATCGGCAGATATGCGTTCTCCAATACCGGTCTGAAAAAACTGACGATCAATTATCTCATCCAGGGGATCGATGACTATGCTTTTTCCGATTGTAAAGAACTGGAAGAGGTAGAGTTTCTTCCCATTTTTGAGAGACCGATCACAAACTGGGGCGTCGGTATATTTCAAAACTGTCCGAAGCTGAAAAAGATAAAGCTTTCCGACAAAGTCCGGAGTGTTCCGGAAAAATTTGCAACGCAATGTCCGGAACTGGAAGAAGTGATATGGCCGGCCAATCTCACGCGGATCGATGCAATGGCTTTCCGTGGAGATGAGAAGCTTAAAAGTTCGGACTTTTCCGAAACCTCGTTGACGTTCATCGGAGAAGAAGCCTTTGGCCATTGTCCGGTGCTTCCGGTGCCGAAGTTTCCTTCTATGCTGGAGTCCATCGGATACAAGGCCTTCCTGGAGGCCTGTACGGCTGAAAGCGTGACGGCTGCGCCGCTTACCATTCCAGGGAATGTGAAGACTATCGGAGCCGATGCTTTTCTCGGGATCCCAACGATCACGGAACTGATCTTTGAAGCAAACAAAACAGCCTCTTCCCATTCTGTTATCGAGTTTATGGAGAACAACGGCGCGCATACGTTTAAAGATTGCACGGGGATCAAAAAGATCGTTTTTTCCGACCGTACGCCGAATATCCCTTCATCCTTTGCGGAGGACTGCACATCTCTGGAGACGGTGGTATGGCCGGCCAATCTCGCACGGATCGATGGAATGGCTTTCCGCAGGGATGAAAAGCTAAAAAGTTCGGACTTTTCCGAAACTTCGTTGAAGGTCATCGGATCTGAGGCCTTTGCCCAATGTCCGGTGCTGCCGGTGCCGAAGTTTCCATCTACGCTGAATGCGATCGGATCCGGAGCCTTTCGCTCTGCCTGCACGGACGAAAGCTTGACGGCTGCACCGCTTATCATACCATACAACGTTACAGAGATCGGAAACAATGCATTTGGCAGATGCGGCGTGCTGGAGCAGGTGATCTTTGAAGCGAATGTGCCGGAAGGAGCAAAGACAAGCATCACCTTCTATTCCAACGGTACCGCAGCAACCTTCGGCTATTGTAAAAATCTCATGATCATGGAACTCTCCGACCGTATCACGGAGATCCCCAGTGCTTTCACCCGGGGATGTGATAATCCCATCCTTCTGAAGAACGGGACGGCTGTGACAAGTATCGGTGGGTATGCCTTTCTGCCGGAGGAATCGGGGCTTCACGAGATCGTTCTGATCAACTGTAATGAGACGGTAAAGAATTATAACTGGAAGAACGACAGACGTGTCGTGGTGGACGGTGCCGTATGCGTCAGTCTGAAAGAGGAATATACGGTTACTGTCGGAGAAAGCCTCGATCTGAAGCCGGAGTACAGGCTCCTGCCTGAAGATAGCGTCATGCCGGTGCTGGTCTGGACTTCCTCTTCGGAGAGTTATGTAACAGTATCGGACGGCAGGGTAAAGGGAATAAAGGAAGGCTCCGCATATGTAAATGTCGCGACTCTTGACGGGATAAAGAAAGGCAGCTGCAAGATAAATGTCGTGAAAAAGGGCAGCGGTGATCCGGATCCCAAACCGGTGGATCCTCCCGCACCTGTCCCCGGCAGCGGCGAGCCCACCGATCCCCAGCCGGAGATCACGACGGAAGCAACGCAGGAGCTTACCCTTGTTGTGGGACAGAAATTCAACGTAGGTAAAGGCTGGAAATCTTCGGATAGTAAAATCCTGTCCGTGAACATAAAGACCGGTGCCGTAAAGGCGAAGAAGGCCGGCACGGCGACGATGACGCATGAGGATGGAGCACATACCATCAGCGTGACCATCGTGAAGCCCTCCGTAAAGAAGAGCACGAAACTGGAAGCCGGTGCGACGGAAACGCTTACGGTGACAGGTGCGGAAGGCCTGAACATCCTCTGGTGCAGCAGCGCGCCGGATATCGCGACGGTAAATGAGGAAGGCCTTGTGACGGCAGTCGCCAAAGGCAGTGCTAAGATCACGGCCTGGGTCAACGGTTCGGCCTATAAATGCACGGTAAAGGTCACGGAAACGACACCGGCAAAAGAACGCACGCTGCATCTTAATGTGAACGGCGGCAGCAAGACCGTGAAGATCAAAGGTCTGACCAAACCGGAGTGGAAACTTGAAGAAGGTTCCGAAGAAGGGATCGTGGAGATCCTGAGCGGAAAGAAGATCAAGGGAAAAGCTGCCGGAACGGTGACACTGGTATCC
>JAEEGL012601084.1_pt1 | contig 15886 bp, 13 predicted proteins | sample 9134231 | NCBI WGS metagenome assembly JAEEGL01 (sample SAMN16246548, study PRJNA631951) | gut metagenome | biome: gut microbiome; feature: rumen; material: fiber-attached | host: Bos | place: Iran: Karaj | collected 2018-10
CCCAAGTCCGATATATCACCACGTTATTGAACGTGGCATTCAATGCCTCTTTGGACATCGAGGCAAACTCGTATGCAGTGTGTATTCCGAGAGATTCAAGTTTGGCAGCATATCTTCTACCAATGCCCCATACCTCATCAACCAGATAGAGTTTCAATGCCTTTATCCTCTTCTCATCAGAGTCAATCAAGCAGCAGTGTCGGTATCCCGAATACTTCTTTGCAAAGTGGCTGGCCATCTTTGCAAGTGTCTTGTTCGGTGCAAGACCGATAGAGACAGGAACTCCAACGGACTTTTTGATACGGTTATGCAAGTTCTCACCCCATTGTTTGAGGTCGATGTGTTCCATACCATCCAGATAGACGAAGCACTCGTCTATTGAGTAACGGAAGTATCGTGGTGCTTCTTGTCGGATAATCTCAACGACACGACCTGTCAATTCTCCGTATAGTTCGTAATTGGACGAGAAGACGGCAATCTTCTGGTCGGGGAATTGTTGTTGTAATTGAAAGTAGGGCAGTCCGGCTTTGATGCCGAGTTTCTTGGCTTCGTTCGACCGTGCAACAATGCATCCGTCATTGTTGGACAAAACAACGACGGGTTTCCCGTTCAAATCAGGACGGAAAACCCTCTCACAGGATACATAACAGTTATCACAATCTATGATGCCGTACATAGGTCATTTCTTCCAGTTTCTGATAGTCCAGACCACCACACCCCACACTTCAAAATCATCACTGTCGTTTATCTTGATAGGGTGGTACTTCTTGTTGGCAGGACGAAGTTCTATGTATCCTTCTGCCTTATGAGAGAGGTCAAGGAACTTGATGGTAAACTCGTTATTCACAAATGCCACAATTACATCACCGTCCGATGCCTCGACACTTCGGTCAATGATGGCAATGTCTCCGTCGTTGATACCGGCATCAATCATACTGTCCCCATCGACACGACCATAGAAAGTTGCTTCGGGGTGTTTGATGAGGTCTCTATTGAAGTCTAATGTCTCGTGCTGGTAGTCCTCTGCTGGGGAGGGGAATCCCGCCTTGATGGAGTAGGCAAGCTGCAGTTCTAACTCCTTATTGAACTCACTTGGTATGATATGTATCTTTGACATATTATTTGTTGAGTATCATCTCACAATTAGTTTTTGGCGAAACCACATATCCATTTAAGATAGTAGTCTTTCCAGACTTGTTTATCTATGTTTAGAGAATTCATATTTTTATAACGCTAAAAATGAAGAATTATTGCACTATAGACGTAAGAATCCGAGCATTGTGTAAAGATAAAAGCCCGATTCAGATTGATTGAGTCGAGCTTCTAATAATAGGGGGCGACCATTCGGAAACATAATGATTCCTCAACGCCATACCACTAAATGTTGTCCATCAACAAAATTAACAATTCGTCACCATAAATCTTCTGATTCAAGGTTGTCATGGAATATTAATTTTTCCTGTTTTTGCAACGATACTAATCTTCAGATGCCATACGAATAAATATTGGGATCTGAAAAATAACCACTACAACAAGGGCAATTCCCACCATCGGAATCCATTGGGTGGAGAACAGTTCCCCTAAGGTCCTTATCTGTGTTGCAAGGTCCGCATTCTTTACTGCCACATTGGAGGCGTAGACTTTTAGCAACAGAGGTATTGTCACCAAAATAGCCACTAATGTTGCGGCAATAATCTGCCACAGATTGCTCTTTATTTCCTCTTTTGTTATCTCAATTCTTCCGTCACTTTTCAAGCTGATGTGGGAGAATCGACTTTCGCAAAAGACAATAACGGCCCATATTGTACCAAAAATAATTGATGCAGCAATGGAATGGTACACTATATCCATCACTATGTATCCCGACAACCAAGCAAGAATGGTTGCTGTCACGACTGCAATCGTTGATACCACTTTCTGTGTTTGTTTTCTTGACATCACGACCTCCTTTTTAGATAGTTCTTGATACAGCCCTTCAGCATCATCGCAGCAGTCACCACGACGACAATCAAAACAATGGCTATGATTCCTTTTATTTCCATCATAAGTCTATTTAAGGGCACCGTGTCTCAATGATACGGTGCCCTGATAATTCTTTATTTCTATTTCTTTTTGAATGGACGAGTGATCTCGCCAATCCACACTACCAATGAGGTGAGGACGAGTATTATCACCCAATTCATGAAACCAAGTCCGCCTTTTGCCACATTGAACATTTCCTGCAAGCCAGGTACCTCAATCAGCGCAATCTGGACGAAGAAGATGACAGAGGTAATGATGATGAACCAACGGGTATTCTTCCACGAAATACCTTTGAATGCCGAACTGGTGGTGAAATGAGCTTTCGCGTTGAACATATACCAGAAGTGGAGCATCACAAAGACCGTGAAGAATAGGCCTAACTCGTGGGGAGAAACACCATCGTAAGCGCCCCAGGTGAGCGGGAAAACATTGGTCAAAGAAGTTACGTCGTTGTGCTGGAAATAAAGCAGCAGAGCCAAGCAGATGAAGGCGAAAGTGAGACCCACACCAAGTATCGGTTTGCCGATACCTTTCAGAATGTGTTCGTCTATTGAACGTGGCTTCTCTTTCATCACTGCATGGGTTGGAGGCAGCGAGGCGAGAGCCAATGCGGCGAAGGTATCCATAATCAGGTTGACCCACAGCATCTGTGTGACGGTAAGTGGCGATTCGGTTCCGATGAATGCACCCACCAACACAATGAAGCAGGCGGTGACGTTGACGGTCATCTGGAACAGGATGAAACGCTTGATGTTCTTGTAGAGAGAACGACCCCACATCACAGCATTTGCAATGGTGCTAAACGAGTTGTCGAGGATAGTCATATCCGAAGCCTCTTTTGCGACAGCGGTACCATCACCCATCGAAAGACCCACATGGGCAGCATTCAAAGCAGGTGCATCGTTTGTACCATCACCTGTGACAGCCACCACCTCGTCCATTGCTTTGAGGGTACGAACCACACGTTCCTTGTCGTTTGGACGGGCACGCGAGATAATCTTCACCTCGGGCAGACGGCTCTTCAGTTCTTCGTCACTCATAGCAGCCACTTCGGCACCGGTAAGGATATTCTTGTCGGTATCCTTGTCGCTCCACAAGCCAACCTGACGACCGATTTCTTTTGCAGTACCAACGGTATCACCAGTAACAATCTTCACCTTGATACCAGCGGAGATACACTCCTTGATGGCTGCGGGTACCTCTTTGCGAATCGGGTCGCTGATGGCCACAATACCCAGCATCTTCATCTTGGAGGTGTCAATCAGTTTTCCGTCGGCAATTACATTGTCGTCTCCAATCTCTGCGTAAGCCAATCCGAGGGTACGCAACGCTTTGCTTTGATAGGCAATCAGACGTTCATTGTAATCCTTGTTGTCTTTGTCGCCACACATAGCAAGCAGAATGTCGGGAGCGCCGGTAACATACATCGTACGTTTGCCCGTAACAGCAGAACGCACAATGGTGGCCATATATTTGATTTCCGTAGAGAATGGTATTCTATCCAGACGTTCCACCATCTCGCGCTGATCAAGATAGTTCTTGCCCTGTTCGTGCAACCACAACAATAATGCTCCTTCGGTGGGACTTCCGATAGCCTTTATCTTATTGGGGTCAGAATAGTCGAGGTTGGCGGTGGTATTCACGCTGATGCTTTCCTCCACCAGTTTTATGTCGGTATCTTCGGGGAAGAAAGTCTCTGCTATCTGCATCTGGTTTTGCGTCAGCGTACCGGTCTTATCGGTGCAGATGACCGAAGTGGCACCCATAGTCTCGCAGGCGTGCATCGTACGGGGGAGCGTATTCTGCTCCATCAGGCGGCGCATACTGAAGGCCAAACTCAGAGTAACGGCCATCGGCAATCCTTCAGGAACCGCCACCACAATCAGCGTAACGGCAATCATGATGGTATCAAGTGCGTATTTGATGAATCCAACCGTTCCTTCTGTGGTTGCGAAATCAGCGTTTCCTTGTATGAAGTAGATAGCGATACGGCCAATGATAATCAATCCGGCAATGATGTAACTTGCTTTGGTGATAAGGTCGGCCAATCCATCCAGCTTCTGACTAAGCGGAGTGGGGTCGCCTTCTCGCACCTGTGCGGCTTCAAACACTTTACCGCAAGCCGTTTTATCACCTACGGCAAACACTTCTGCCACACAGTTTCCCACTAGGATAGTGGTACCCTTCATGATATGGTTGGAAGGATAGGTGGCTTCTTTATCGAAGTCGGCCTCATTGGTAGTTTTATGGCATGAAGGTTCACCTGTCAGCGATGATTCGTTCAGTTTCAGGTGCTCCGCTTCAAGCAGTTTACAATCGGCAGGAACTTCTTCACCGGTATTGAGCAGTACGATGTCGCCAACCACGATATCCTTACGTTCTACCTGGCACACATTGTTGTTGCGGATCACCTTTACAAGCGTCTCATCGTTCACCTCGTTGAGGGCCTTGAAAGTCTTCTCGTTTCTAGCTTCGAGAACGTGAGCGACACCTGTGGCCAGCAGCACAGCAAAAGCAATGCCGACAGGCTCAAAATAGGGGGTAAAACCGATTTCTCCACCAAATACACCCTGATAGAACGAGATGGCACCACTTAGCACCAGTGCGGCGAGCAGGATGGTGATAAGAGGGTCCATGTCGAACTTCCGTTCTTCATCATCCCAGTCGCCACCAAGATAAGCCACTAAGTAGGTGAGGAAGAACAGTACCACAAGAATTACAGGACCAATCCAGACATTCGTGGGCATTTCCACACCTGTGGCGTTCAAGATGATTATTGCCGCTATCGAAGCTACAAAAAGCCCAAGGATGAGCTTTATCAGCCAATAGTGCATGCAGTCCTTGATTTTGTCCCAAGTGGACTCTTCTTCGGGCGGTGTCAAAATATTGACACCATGTTTCTGACGGCTTGCCAATACTTCGGCATCCGTCAAACCTGTGTAATGATGCTGTTTCTGTTCCATATTGTTATATAATTAATATTCCATATTTGTTAATTGATCTCCATCTTTGTTATTGAGGAATAACCTCACTGTAATACCCATAGCTTTTAATGACTCCGCAGGGAGTGTTCCATAAATATCATCAAGTAATTGATTATAGTCAGCCATTCCCATCCAAGGTGTATCTACTTGAAGTTGATAAGTGTATTCTACGAGATTGAAATCTTTGCGAAACTGTATACTTTTACACCATAAACCTTCTTCTATTTCAAATGGGCATATACTATTTGCTGTTTCAAATTGAAAGAATAGTTTTTCTTCTTGATAAGTTCTTTTGGCATTGTCATCAATACTATTTAGGAAGTTGTAATCAAAGTCTTTGTTCAAAATAATAGTACCATCTGGCAGACATATGGTAAAAGAGAAATCCGCCTTAGTTGCATCAAGATAATCCACAAGAGAATCATATGATGTCATTGCCTCAATAGCCAGTATGGCGACAGAACTCTCCGACAGCATATTATCCATCTTTTTAAGCGTTGCTATATATTGGGGATTGTCTGCATATATTTCCTCAATTTGTAGTTTTTGTTTGAAGTGTAAAGTGTTGTTTTTTCTATCATATGAGACCTCGGTATTTTTGGTCCGGGGAAGGTTCCAAGAGGATACTTTCTCTACATATCGTTGCATATCATCCTTACCAGAAGAACTAGAGGAAAAAATACCATATAGGATAGCAAAAACAAAGATTAGCGGGTAGATACCCACAATAAGCCAATCGTATATGTGTACCTTTCTCTTATTTTTTGGGAATAGCTCTTTAACCTGGGTTGACATGAACAAATATGCAAGACAGGCGGCTTGAAAGATAAGGCGATATATAATCTTTGATGAAGAATAGATTCCAACGAGTACATCCGAGAACGAATAATCCCCAGATAAAAGAACAATAATATTGCTGATAATGACAGTAATAAGGTATGCCTTAAGTAGGAAAATACCATCAGGTTTTCTTAAAGCCACTCTCACTACTGCGAAAATTGCCAATATCAAGAAAAACAATCCCTCTGCAATTCCACTTTCGATGAAATAATATAAGGAACCTGGTGTAGATTCAGCGGAATCTGTGTTGAATAGACATAAAACGAAAGATAAGATACCACCAAGAACGACCAAAACAAGTAGAACTGACAACCAGCCGTGGATTTTCCCCGATCCATCACCGTCCTCTACTTCCTCAATGAAGGTCTGCTTGTTACTCACTCCACGCTCTTCTTTTACTTTTTTTATTAATAAGGATGCATCCTCATTAGATATACCATAACGAGCAAGGTCTTTGATAAGAAATTCATCGGACCATTTATAATCCTTGATTCCTTTGGCTATATAATCCTCAATATTATCTGGGCGAACAACACCGTTTTTTTCTAAGTCAATCATAGGTAATGGTTTTATTTGAACAAACTCATAATTAACCTTCCAAGCTTTCGTTCCATTCCGGCACGAGATGTTGGGATTCCCGTCTGGCGGGCAATTTTCTGCTTGGTTTGTGTTATCCCCAGTGCCCTCTTCCATGAAAAGCTCAACCCTGGTATTCCCGTATTGCTTTTTCTACTCATTGGTATATGGAGTTAGTTTCTTAATTTCGATTGATAATTAACACCTTTCTTCAAATAGGTCATCAGAAGTACAACTCCTATAAAGGAGATGAGTACTCCTATCATACTGCCACCAAGCGTGTCGTATAATCCATGCAACAGCGCAGGAATAGCTATTGCCAGAAAGTATAGCGACCGTCTATATTTTGGATAGAGCATTGCAAAAGCGGAAAAATAGCCAGCGATACCGCACCAAATAGCATGTAAGAAAGGAAGGCTGGTCAATCGCGCTATGTTGAGGAAGAAAGACGATGTATAATCCAATTCTGCATTCACCGTCATCTGGTATTGTACTCCCTCGAACACACCGAAGGCAATACCAGAAATAAGACCATAAAAGACTAATGTCTGCGGAATGATGGGCTCTTTTGATTTTGCAGAAACAATCCAAAGTGGAAGTGCTTTAACAACCTCTTCTGTAACTCCGACAGCAAACACAAAGAATACTAAGCGAAACAAGAAATTGCTGTTTTCTCCTAGGAAATAGAATGGGTTGAGATAATTAAGTCCCAAACCGAAAATCAAGAAAACGACAGCTTGTGAGATAAAGAATATAGCGACGGTTGTCTTTAGTTTAACTTGTTGGGTGCGGAAGAAGTAGTAGAAGAACAAGCCCCAGATAATGGAGAAGTAGAGAGAAACTGTGTAGAAAACAATAAAAGGGACAGAATCGGCGAACCAACCGATTAACCCTAATAGCATTAAGGGAACCAGCCCTATTAGAGCCAGCAGCAACAGGCGTTTGTCGCTCGACCAAGTCTTTCTTTGCAAAACATCTTTTGGAAAGATAAGTTCTCTGCCAATATCCTTGATTTGTGCAAACAAACCTCCTTTGTGGGGTATCCTCACCTTCACATGATTCAGCTTCAAAAAATACTTGATCGTTTGTATGTTGCTTCTGTTGTTCTCGTCACAAGCCGAATCGTGAGTCAACAACTGACCTGCTTCAACATATTGTCGAAGTGCATCTACGGAATATGGCCCGTATTGTTGATTATTTCGTATGACGTAATACATTAGTCTTTAGGATTATCTCCATATTGATTTGTTCCAGATTCCCCTTCCTTAAATATCATCCACAACACATAGAAGGGAATAAGCTGCCACCATCCACTATGACCCATATCGTGGCATCTCTTTGCTCCTTGTGCCAGTACAATCCATAGAACAGGGATGCATAACAGCAACCATAATGTGGCGAACCCTGCACTCAAATCATTCTCCGATATGAGTTTCATGGGTAGACAATAAAAATAATAGACCAAATATGTCAATCCATATTCTAACCTTCGAATTCTCCCATCAAACGAGAATATATGTCGAAACATTCCTTTGGATTGAGGATTGGTTGATGGGGGAATAGGGTTCGCTGGTTGTGGTTGCAGCGGGGGAGTTGTAGGAGAGGGCGCGATGTTTGTTGACCCTGCTTTCGTGAGGTTAATACCCTTTTTGCGATAGTTCTCACATGACGAACCATTGATAATCGGTCGTTGTCCATTGATGGAGCAACAGCCACTACCTGTATTGAAGGATACACAAGCCTCACATTGATCTTTGATCGCCATCTTTATTATTATTAATCATCGAGGAACATTGAAAGTACCCCCAAAATAATACTGATAAATGATCCATACCCCATTATCCATTCCATAAAATAATCGTGCAGCGTTATGTACGTAAAAATAAAGAATGCAATAAGAATGGTTATAATGGTTGGAATTTTAACGTTTTTCTTTTCCAGAAATTCAGGAAGTCCAAAAAAGAGTAGGTAGAAAAGAACTGTTGCTATCAGGCATCTAATAACGTATCCAATTACACTCCAAAAAATTCCCCATCCTTTGGATTCACCAGATAATTGATCCTGCCACTTCGCAATCAGGTTTTTTACACTATATGTTCTTGGAGACTTGAAGTCCTCAAGCAATCTATTCAACAATTCTGGTTCTGTATCATAAACCTGAATGAATAGATATATGTACTGTCGAGCAAATATTGTAACTGTTTTTACCCTATACGATTCTTCTATTTGGTATTCTCTTGTAATACGACTTGAGAAAAAAGGTTTTTTTTCATTCAGTATTGTTACCTGGGGCGCTGAAAAGTAGGCGTTTAAACAAAGTGTATCTAATTCACAAGCATATAAATAACTTAAACGGGAATCTGCCGTATCGCAACGAAATGCAAATAGGTAGGCTTCTGATGAATCCCCTTTGAATTCATATATAGAATATGTACCTTTATCATAAGGGGTAATCTTTAGATCCGTTATGTTATTTACTCTATAAACGTATTTATTCGAGTTTAACACGTTATTACTATTACGACTTGCAATAAAGCCCGGAATTAACTCAAGCCCTATATATGCCACTATAACAGCAACAATAATTCCTATTATTTTAAGCGCCTTCATAAATGGCTAATTATTTACAAGTTGTACAATAACCAATCGGCCACCATCTTCTGTAGAAAGGAGTATTTTCTTCCCTTCGGTCAGCTCTACAAATTGACCGATTTCTATTTTTTTGTCGACATCCTTGTCATAGAGGCTTGTCAGTCGTCGGTTGATGAGAATCCATTTGCCATTGTGGAAATGGAAGTCACCAACGGGTTTCTTGTCTTCTGGCTTGGTTTTTTCATTGGGAACAATGAATCGATTTACATGCCACATATAAAGTGTCTGCTTATCGTAAACCATCAGTCGATAGTTTTCTGGCAGGAACTTACCCTTACCCGGCGAGTAATAGAGATTCAGAACTGGTAACTGACCGTGATACTCTGTTCCACAGAAAGGACAACGAGGTTTTGTACTATTATCAAACACAAACCAATGTGCCTCACATTTAGGGTTCTGACAAGGCTGCATTAGGTCGGTTGTTTTAACTAATGCAGTTTCCCATTCATCAGCCGTTGGTCTTTTTGATGGGTCGTGCAATCCATCAATAAACGCCCTATCGAACAATGTCTTCAAGTAAGGACCACAGATAGTATATGGTAGTTTAGTAACATCGCCCTGAGGCAGTTCGCTTGGGCGTAACTGGTTTACCTTTGGGCGATTGCTTTTATCTGTCGGGTGCTCGATAAACAGCGCTTTACTGCCCATTGTCAACTCTTCATCCTTTGCTGGGTCGAGATCATTAACCTTACCTCCACGCAACGGATGCCGATAGAGCAGGTACATATATATTAGTACAGCTAAAGCGTGCCGGTCAGTTTGGATACTCGGCAACTTTCTGTTGGGGTCAGTTAGTGGTAGGTTCTTTGTTTGTAGTACCTCAGGGGCAATAAAGTCGGGTGTTCCCACAACGTCAGGTGGGTATTTGCCAGGTACCACAAGTCCGTCACAGTCAATGACAGCTGCTTTACCCTGTACGGGGTCAACCAGCACATTCTTATAGGATAGGTCGCTATGTGCCAATCCTGCGGCGTGAAGTCTCTTAACAGCACGTGCAATCTGAATGCACATATGGAAATGCGTCAGCCAATTACCCTTTTGGTCGGCAGGAAGGAACTTGTTTCGTAGATGAGCCGATGCAAACCACTTGCCTTCTTTCTCTTTCCCTTTGAATGGTCCTGAACTAAAAAAGAAATGGGATTGGTAAGTCGGGCATACAATACCCAACTTTCCATTCCACTCTACCAATTTCTCTGGCCAGCAAAAGAGGTTTTTCCAATAATCGCCACCTACCTGATTGAAGATACGCTCGCGATATACACCAGTAATATTTTGCAGACGGTCTTTAGAATTGGCATCTTGTGCATTGCGGAAAAAACCGACAACATAAGTTCCATCAGGACTAAAATAAACATCCTTCATCGCTCCAGAACCGCGAACCTCGTCAATGAATTCAACGGTGGAGCCATCTAGTGCTTTAATTCGTACGGTTTGTGCCATAATCAGTAGAGTATTGCTATTGTACGATCATCGTGGTTGCCCTGTGACCAGAAATCGAGCCATTGCATAAGCTGGTATTGTGACTCGGTGTTGTCGTCAGTCAATTTTACCTCATTGGTGATATTCTCCCACAGAGCATCCCACTTCTCAATCTTGTTCAGATTGGCATCGGTTTCAAACATCGGGTCGCTCACGCCGTCAGTCATCAATATTAACGCAGTGAAGTCCTGCTCGATGGAGAACTTTAATCTACCATAGAAGGACGTTGCATCACGGAATATCTCAGGCATCGTTAGGAAGCGGGTCTGACCTGCGAATTCTCCTTCATCAGGTGTTCCGAGCAGTTTGAAGTATTTACGTTCTTTGTCGTAGATACACATAGCACCATCGCCTACCCAAAACGAAGCAACAAACCAGCCAAAGTCAAACTTCTTGCATACCGCCAGAAGGAGCGTGGTGGCATAATTCTTTATAGGGACGCCTTTCGAGACTGCTTCAGCCTCTATTGCTTTGTATGACTTGAATGCTGCATTACCAATCAGTTGGTGAATTGAGTCGCCGAGAAGCTTACGGTATTCATCATTGGCTTCCCCATTATAGGTAGTGATATATTCCTCAAAGTCATGAAGACTCTTCTCGTCTGAAAAATACGACTTGCAATGTTCAACGGAAGTATCACATGCTAACCAAGAGCCCTTTCTGGAATATTTGGCACTCCCTGCTCCATCAGCGACAGCCATTACGTACCAACCACAATCTTCAAGATATTCTACACGGAAATGGTCGTCTCTGGGATTCCCTTCATGAGCATGAGACCTCCCGCGTTGACTTGCAGCGACAATATCTTTTTGAGGAATCCCATCTCGTGCTTCAACCTTAACGTAAGTGTGGTCACGGTCGGGTTGATAGTATTCGATATCTTCGGGAGTGGGAATATCTTTCCACAAAGTACGAGGGTCGGGATTGATGGCTATGGGGAACTTGCGCTGAAGGAGGTCTTTTTCGTCTATGCAACCCTTGTATTTGTAGCGGAGCACAATTTCAAACGAGCCAGCCGCAGTTGGAACACCCGAGATTGTACAGACATTATGCTCCTCCGGATTACCTTGGAGCCCAATATCATCCAACCCATCAAGCCAATAATCCTCTATAATATCTTCCGGCAATCGAATGGTGGCTGAGTAATCTTTGCCAACGGTTCCATTGGGTATTACTATTGGTAATTCCTTAATCTGGTTTTCTATTATCACTCGTTTATCCATACAATCTTTATCGTATTCGTTCCAAAGTTTCTTCACTATCCATTGGGTAAAATCTTCAAATCTTGCATCAGAGCATTCTATCATCAGATTGCTCAATCTATCTTTTAGATCCATATTTACCCCCTTGTTCTATTTAGGTCCATACCGCTTCCACTCACTCGCGAGAGTTCTCCTTCGAGACCACACCAAGGGCATTTGCTGTGAGCATCTTCTCCAACACAGAAGATATTACCACATTCGCAAATCACCATTCCAAATTGATTTCCACAGCAGGGGCAGGTTGGCTGACCAATAAGCTCTTGGGTGTTGATTTTCTGCTGACGGCCATCCGTTTCAGACAGTTCCTTGTACTCAACACCATTGATGGGGTATGCTCCTACCAGTTTGTATGCGGATACAAATTGTGGCAAGTCAAATAGTTCAGACATCATTTCTGACTTCTGAATCCTCTTTGCGAACTTGATGAGATAGGGTTTGTCTGTCGTCTGGCATCTTCCAAGCAGTACGACAAAGTTCTCGTCCACAACACACGGTTTGTCAGAATCCACCTTTTCGAGATTGATGCCGTTCATGGGGGCCAGTTTCACATCATCATCACCAGCATCCGTAACGGATACGCTGGAGGTCTTGATGGATGCTGTAACCCACTTGAAGAATTCTTTGAATGACTGCGCATTGGTTTCAGTAAGACGGAGTACGTTATCAGAAATACGCCCCATCAACTGAGTGTTCACATTGTCACCAATAGACACCACAATCAAGTTACAATGACGACGATACTTGTTATTCCAGCGGTCAAATGCTTGGTCGACACTATCTGTTGGGTTGCCATCGGTAAAGAGGAATATGATGGGTTTCCAGTCACCCTTGACTTCCATAGTGGTTTTCTGCAACGAATGGTCCATTTCATCCATTAGGAAATTTAATGCGGTACCAAGCGATGTACCTCCACCGATTGGGAATTTGGGAGGATAGAACTTGTACAGTTCTTCCAAGGGCGAAAGCATCTTGGCTTTGCCCGCAAAAGCTATTACAGACACCCAAGCGGTCTCCAAAGCATACGGATCTGTCCGCAATTCGTTGATGATGGTAGCCATTCCATCCTGGACCTGTTCAATGGGAGTGCCGACCATCGATTCGGACACATCCACTAAAAAGTATATCGGTAATCTGCGCATAATGAATGTTATTGGAATTGTTATTATTATTTGCTTTCCTGATAGGTGATTTTAATCATCTGGTTTGCGTTGTCAATCTCAATTCTTCCCAAGCGAGCGAGAACCGATTGACCGAGTAGTAACGGAGCTGCCTGACCACGAACCACACTGGCTCGTACATTATTCAAGGTCATTTCACCAAATTCTATTTTCTCTAGATTTATCACAGTACCTTCTACTATGTCGCCAGATGCGGTACGGTAAGCTGAACGTCCAACGACGTCTTTATCTGAGAGGTATCCATTCTTGAACATAAAAGCAGCTTCAACCGACGAAATAGTCACATCGCCTGCTCCTGTATCGAAAACAAAAGAAAGAGGAAGCCCATTTATTGAGCATCTTACCTCAGTTACACCATTTCTTCTGGTAAAAGGAATCTCGCTGGTTTTCTCAATGATGTTTGAAAGAGAGGATTCTTCAGATCCGACTTCCTGGCGCCATATTTCTTTGTATTGGGCAATAAGGTTTTTGTACTCTTCTTCATTTCGGATATTGTCCATATCATCATCTCTCTCAAGATGGGTGAATCTTCTAAACCCCTTTTCGAGTGCTTGCCTTAAATAATCGATAGCTTTACGTTTATTGCCCATACGAGAATACAGGCAGGCAGCATCATATAGATTCCCGTCACTATTATCATGAGCCAACAAGGTGTCTATCAATCGTATTGCATTTTTGTTATCTCCTAAAGCATGATATGCATAGAATGCGCAATCCATATCTTTCATATCAACAGTATCGAGAGCAATACACTTATGGAAATCCTTCCGTGCAGCGGAAGTCTCACCCTCATTCATCAACAATTCACCACGGGACATATATACATATGCATAATCTTGATTGAGGGTTATGCTGGAGGTGTAGTCTTCAATAGCTCCCTCTTTATCTCCAGACAATTCTTTATACCAACCTCTCCTGTAATAGTACCAGAATTGATTTGGAGTATTTTGTGATATGCAAAAATCCAAATCTTTGAAAATGGCTGGAGTGTTATTCAACTCGTAATTAATGCCAATTCTTGTGGTGCGATAATCCAGATCAGTACTGTCTTTTTCTATGGCAATATTGATATAATGGAGAGCGGATTCAAATGCACCTTTCTTTTCATAGCACTCCGCAACACCATAATAGAAAGCTTCATTACCATCAATATTTGCTCCTTTTAGATAATACTCAATGGCTTTGTCAAACTTCTTTGCACGTTGTGATACCACACCAAGATAGTAATACCATTCACCATTATTAGGTTCTTTGTCTGCCTGTACCTTCAATCGGCTTACAATTGTGCGATATGCCGAATCTGCCATTTCTTGCATATGATAGTATGCCTTATTGTCGCTATCAATTGACAATGCAGTTACAATATCAGAAGCTGCTTCATCAAATCGACCGAGCTTTATAAGACATTCTGCACGGAAACTATATCCTTTCGAGTAATCGGAACTGCGTAGTTGGAGAGCCTTGTCGAACCATTTTATTGCTTCTTCACAATTTCCCTGCTGTCTGTAATTACGACCAATCCCCATATATCCCAATGGATCGGAAGGCTCCATCGATATATATTTTCTATAATCCTTCTCTGCCAATTCATATTCACCCCGTTCAAAGAAGTAATCACCTCTGCCTTGGTAGCTTGCGGCTCTATCCGGATCGGATTTTACCGCAGCATTATAATCAGATGTAGCATTCTTATAATCTTCTAACTTTGCATATGCACCAGCTCTTGTAGAGTATACAAAAACCATATATTCTTTATCCTTCTTCGGAATATACTTCAATGCTTTCTCTGCAGTCGAGATGGCATAACCATACTCATTATAGTAGTTGTATATGAGTGCAAGCCAAGAATAAGCGTATCCATTTTTTGGATTGCTTTGTATTTCTGCCTCTAGGTATCTTCTCATTTCCCCCACATCGTTATTTGAATAGGCTTCCATAGCACGAGACATGTTAGCCGTATTCATCTCTTTGCGGTCTTGTGCAAATACCATTCCCACGAATAAGAAGCATAATGCGACGAGAGATAAAAACTTCTTCTGCATATATAGTTGTTTTGAAGGTTATACAATTACATTTACTTCTTCTGGAGGCGGCGGAAGTTCCAAGTCGTCGGTTGCACCTATACTCTTATTTCCAATTTCGATAGATGCAGACACCCATTGGAAGAATTTTTTGAACGAAGCACTATCGAGAGTATCAAGAGCAAAGACTTGATTGGTCAGTTGTTTCAACGGCTCTGTTTTTGCGTGCATACCAGCTGCACATGCCACAATGCTGGCAAAGTGGCGCTTTTTGATTTCTGGAATCACATTATTGTACGCCTGTATATCCGATGGTTTCCCATCAGTCAATAAAAACAGCAGAGGCATCCAGTCACCTTTGCGTTCAGGTGTACTAAGTCTCACCTCAGCATCAACTTGTTTACACAAGAGTTCCAGTGCAGCACCAGTAAAAGTAGGTCCTGATTCAGGAACAATTATTTCCGGCAGCTGGAAGTCCTCCAGCGGAGTAAGTGGAACAAGAACCTTGACTTCTCTGTCAAAGGTAATAATACTTATGTTGACAGTATCAAGAGCATAAGGCTCCTGTCGTAGGCTGGAAAGCATTGCTTCTAAACCTACTTTGACCGACTCAATCGGTTCTCCTCGCATGGATCCCGATGTGTCAATCAGCATATATACTGGTAATCTTCTTCCCATGTTTCTTAGCAAGGAATAGATGTCTGGCACATGTTATTATGTGCCAGACATCCAACTATTTTTTATTTCAATAAACCTTCAAGTTTTGTCGGGAAAGATTTGGCTTCTTTTTTCAAGTTTTCCAGTAATTCTTTCTCAACACCATCCACCTGTCCGTCACCAATCACTTTTGCATATAGCCATTCGGCTTCATC
>JAEEGL013601948.1_pt1 | contig 15886 bp, 11 predicted proteins | sample 9134231 | NCBI WGS metagenome assembly JAEEGL01 (sample SAMN16246548, study PRJNA631951) | gut metagenome | biome: gut microbiome; feature: rumen; material: fiber-attached | host: Bos | place: Iran: Karaj | collected 2018-10
CCGACGATCTTGTCCTCCGTCGAGTTCGCCGCCGTGGCCGCGAAATAGCGCGCCGCGCGCTCGATATACGAATCGAGGAGCGGCTCGCGTTCCGTTATGTTGTGCCATACCGAGTTCGCGATCGAGAACTTCCATTCCGGAAGCTCGCTTACTCCGTATTCCTTTTGCTCTTTTCTCACAAGTTCGGCCTTGTTTGCAAAAGCGGCGGCGAGACCGTTTATGCCGACGGCCCATTCGTTCATTTCGTCGGCGGTCTCAAAGCCGAGGGCTTTCAGGAGCTCTTTCTGCGTGTCTCCGACGGCGCCGGCGGTCGCCATCGCGACGGCGACTCTCAGCGAAAGCGGCGAGACCATATAGTTCCCCGAGCCGAGATCGCTCTTCATTATGAAATCGATGAGACTGTCGTCAAAATCCGACAGCCCGACCTTGCCTGTTATCTGTACCGGCGTCGCCGGCTGGATCGGCTCGATCTGCGAGCCCGCGCCCGGCGCGGCGGGCCCGACCATACATCCGGCAAGCGGCAGGCATACCGCCGCGGCGAGCAGGACGCAGATGATTTTTACGGTTTTATTCATGTCAACCTCCGTTGATTTATTCCGCTATCTGACCGAAGAACAGAACCTCTCCCGAGAGCGTGATGAAATAAGAGAACGGCCTGTTCGCGAAAAAGACTTTCTCCGGCGGCACGGATTCGCCATCCGAATTTAAGGCAACTGCGGTAGCCGCGGCTGCCTCAAGCCCGTTTTCGTCGACCTTGATCTTTGTTTTCTGGATTATATCTGCGATAAAGACTTGTTCGACGGCCATTTCCGAGAAGTCGGCGGTTTGTCTGTCGAACGCGAGCGTCACGCCCTCGGCTTTCAGGAAGTCGATGAGTTCCATTTTGTCGAGCGAGGTTTCGGTCTCGAACTTAGGTATCTTTACGCGAACGTACTCGTTCTTTGCCTTATCGAGCTTTTCTCCGATGCCTTCGAGGCCGCCGAGGACGAACGTGACTCTTACGCCGCAGCACATGCGGAGCGTGACCAGCTGAGTCTGTTCATCCTCGTAATACAGAAAATTGCCGTCGGTTGTCATATATTCTTTTTCGGTCTCGCCGCCGGAGAGGCGGGTGAAAACGTCGGTGAAGGTCGCGTCCTTTTCAAAAGGCAGCATCCAGTCGTCTTTGAGATAAAGCGCGTTCGTGAGGATCGTATTGAGGTCGTCCGTGGGATAATCGTCACGCATAAGCGAGGGGATCATTCCCTCGGTCTTTTCGTTTACCCATTCGTTGGCTTTTTTTATGATCTCGTTTGCCGCAACGTTTTCGGCCGCGGCAGAGTAATAGCGCGCCGCGCGGGCTATATAGGAATCAAGGAGCGGCTCGCGTCCGGTTATGTTGTGCCAGACGGAGTTTGCGACCGAGAACTTTCTTACGTGACCGTCGTTTGCTTTCTTCGCTGATTCCTCAAACGCCGCGACGAGGCCGTTTATGCCGGCCGCCCATTCGTTCATCTCGTCGGCGGTCTCAAAGCCGAGGGCTTTCAGGAGTTCTTTCTGCGTGTCTCCGACGGCGCCGGCGGTCGCCATCGCTACGGCGACTCTCAGCGAAAGCGGCGAGACCATATAGCTCCCCGAGCCGAGATCGCTTTTCATTATGAAATCGATGAGACTGTCGTCAAACGCGCCGATTTTGATTTCATCCGTGATTTTGACGGGTTCTGCGGGCTGTACCGGGCCGGGATCCGTGCCGACCGGTTCGGTCGCCGGTTCGGCCGTGGATGACGGATCTGACGAAACACCGGCGGCGTCGGTCGTTTTGGAGCTGCCCGCGCCCGGCGCGGCGGGCCAGACCATGCATCCGGCAAGCGGCAGGCATACCGCCGCGGCGAGCAGGACGCAGATGATTTTCATTGCTTTTTTCATATCGGTTTAACCTCCGTGTGAGTGGTCCTATATGTTATACGTAAAAATCGGGGGAATTCCTTATTTTTTTGAAAATTTTTTATCCGTCAAGCCGGAACGCGAGGGAAGCCGCCTGTCTGCCGTCGTTGATGAAAAAGGCGGCGCCGCACCCTGTCGCCGTATCACGGTTGAGAGCCGCCGCTCCGCCGGGGGCCTTTCCCGTCGGGCGGGTGTTCCCGTGGGAGAGGATGAAGAGCTTTTCCGGGACGTCCCCCGGGAGGGAGGCGAGATATCCGGGGGAGCAGAACGCCGCCGAGCCGTCCTCCGATGAGACGGTGAAATACAGCGCGTCGTGGACGCGGTCCCTGATTTCAAGCGGATCGGCAAAATCAAAGATCAGCCCTCCCGCGGCGAAGGGAGCCGCGTCGTAAGTCACGCAGTCTATTCCTTTTTCGGAGGCGATCGCCCCGATCCGCTCGGAAATCGCGGGGTCGGCGTCCGACGGGATGAGCACCGTCGTAATCAGATACGCGTCGGATAACCTGTCAAACGACGAGACGTGAAGGGTGTGAAGATGAGTATAGACGATCACGTCGACGTTCGTCCGGCAGACGTCGCGGAGGCCGAGGGAAGCCGCCGTCTTCGCGGCTGACGCCGAGCCCGTCGAGACGTCGGTCAGTATGACTCCGTCTCCTGAATCCGTGATTATATGGTCGTTTGAGCCCGCGTTTACAACAGAGACGTCGGGGACGGACGGGGAGACCGCCGCGCGGCAGATCAAAAACGAGCCGGATAGGACCGCAAGCGCGGCAAGACATGAGACGGTGATCCTTACCCTGTCGGTTCGCTTTATGAGTACAAGGCACGTGAACGCCGCGCAGAGCGAAAGGAGAAAGCAGAACGGCGTGAAGCCGTATCCTACGAAAAGCGGATCGGGAGAGGTCCCCGACGCCCTCTCCGAGAGCTTAATAACGGCGGAGCAGACCGCCCCGGCCGCCGGGGAAAACTGAGGGATCAGGAGCGCGACCGGTGTAAATAGCAGGATCAGCGCGGCGAGCGGAACGAATATCAGGTTTGAAACGACCGAGACGGGCGACACGGAACCGTAAACGTACCAGGAAACGGGAAGCGTGAAGAACAGAACGGAGACCGTCGAAACGACAGCCGGAATGACGTATCGCAGGACGCGGCTCGCGGTTTTCCCTCCGAGCGCCGACGACACAGGTCCTCCCGCCGTTATCAGACCGAGAACGGAAAGCACGGAGAGCAGGAAACCCGCGTCGAGCGCCGCGAAGGGACGCACGGCGAGTACGACCGCCGAGGCGACCCCGAGGGAAGTGAGAGGATCGGCGCGGCGACCGGCGTATTTCGCCGTAAGGCCGATCGTGAGCATTATCGCCGCGCGGACGACGGAATAATGAAGTCCGGTGAGGACGGCGTAAAAGACGGCGAGCCCGATACAGACAAAAAGAGGAGCGCAGCGCTTTCGGAAAATCGCCGCGGCGGTCTTTTCGGCAAAGAAGACTATCATCGTCAAATGAAGCCCCGAGACTGCGAGCAGATGTGAGATCCCGAGGCGTGAGAAATCCCTTTTCAGAGAATCCGGCAGAGAATCCTTTCTGCCGAGGAAAAGAGCGGAGGCGAGGCCGCCTTCGTTTCTGCCGCAGAGGACCCCGAGCCGCGCCGAGAGCCTTTCCGAAAACGCGGCGATCCTGTCGGTCAGCGCGGGAGAGCTGCCTTCCGACGCGAAGCTTTCGCAATCAATTCCGTAAAATATCCCCCGTCCGGCGTAATACCGCGCCGCGGGGAAGCCGTTTTCATCCTCCGGGATGGGAGAGATAACGGCGTTTTTCAGGCGAAGCAGGCCGCCGGGTCCGGCGTCGAGCTCGCCTTCTGCAGTCAGGCGGGCGGAAAACGAGGCTTTTTCTCCGTCAATTCCGGTCACCTCGACAGTTGCCGACGAAAAATAGGGGTATCGGGAGGTTATCTCCGTCACGCGGCAGGTGATCTCGTGCTCTCCTCCGGTCGAGGCGAGCCGGACTCCGACCCTTTTTGAAATAATATGAGGTATCGCCGAGCCGGCGAGAAGCGTGAGCGCGGCGACCGCTGCGGCGATCCGTCTCCCGTCGCGCCGCTTTATGACCCCGACCGCCGCGACCGTGGCGAGGACGGCGAACAAAACAAGCGCGAGACCCGAAAATACAAGCCCGGCGACCGTCCCGCCGCCGAGGAAAGAGCCGACGACAACGGCGACGGAAAAGGCGGCGCAGCAGGTGAAAAGCGGCCGTTTATTAATTTTGTCGTTTATCGATTCCGTCATAAGTATTTACTTTCCGGCTGTTTTATGGTATGATTTAGCGTAAAGATTTTTATCAAGGGGTATTATGAAATGATATTCAGAGAAAAATACCGGGCGCGGCTTTCTGACTGCGACGCCGGCGGGAAACTCTCCCCGACGGCGCTTCTTTCCATGCTCGAAACGGTTGCCGAGCATCACATGGAGAGCGTCGGACACGACGTTATAGCGAGCACGCTCGGCGGCGTCGCGTGGATCGTCACCGGCTGGCGGCTCGGGATCTTCCGCGTTCCCGATGAAACCGAAACGCTCGAGGTCTCAACCTGGGCGGTCGCCGCCCGTCCGTCGTTTGTGATAACGAGAAACTTTGAGGTCGCCGACGGAGACGGCGAGATAATAATAAGAGCTGAGGCGCACAGCGCGCTCGTCGGCGTTTCGGACGGTAAGCTCGTCCGTATGACGGACGAGATCGTTTCGGTTTACGAGCCGGAGGACAGGAGGGCGCTCCCGCCCGAGGCGGGGAGACTTCGCCCGGCGCAGTCGCCGGAGGGGCTCTCTCCGGTTGCCCTCAGATACGCGGATTTCGATTATAACGGGCACGTGCACAATACGAGGTACGCGGAGCTTTCGTGGGAAGCCGTCCCCGATTCGATGAAAAACCCGGGCGCGCTTTCCGGGCTTCGCCTGATCTACGTCAGGGCGATCACCCGCGGGGCTTTCGTGACCTCTCACGTCGAGACCGGCGAAAAATCCGCCGTCGTCTCTCTGTATTCGGACGGCGAGCCGTCCGCCGTCGCGGAGTTTGTATTCGGATAATTGGATTACAGCCGATTTTCAGTTTGATAAATCGGCTTTTTTCTTTTTTCGGGATTCCGCCGACTTCTTTCTGCCGCAAACAGGGCAGCCTCGCCCGGCTTTTCTCGAGGCTGGTGTTGCTTCCCACTTGAATCCGCATACGGAACAAATCCATTTAACTTTTACGCCGGAACTGCTTGTGATATCAGAAATGGAGCGTTCGTTTTCGGGAGAGTACTCTGAAATCAAGTCTGGACATATTTCTCCGAGTGAACCACGTTTCTGGATAAATGTTTTTCTTTTTTGTTCAGAAATAACTTCATACGAACATTTTCTGCATCCGGATCCGTTAGCTCTTCTTGCAATAGGAGCTTTATATTCATAACCGCATTTTGAGCATTTCCACCAAACGGAAGTGCTTGAGCCGCAGTGCATTGTAGAAGGATCTAACCCCTCATTCTTTTCATAATCCCATTCTTCAACCAGTTTAGGGTGTACGGTTTTGAGATCATTAAAACCGGGAATAAGAATATTTCCTGAACATTTAGGGCAGCCTCGCCCAGATTTTCTCGAGGATGGTGTCGCTTCCCACTTGAATCCGCATACGGAACAAATCCATTTTACTTTTTTGTCAGAACCGCTGGTAATTTCAAAAATGGAGAGTTCATTTTCAGGAGAATAGTCCGGGATCAGATTGGGGCAAACTTCTCCAAGCGATCCGTGATTTTGGATAATGGCATTTCTTTTGAGTTCGGGATTGGCTTTATCCGCGCATTTACGGCATCCGGATCCGGCGGCTCTTCTTGCGATAGGAGCTTTGTATTCATAACCGCATTTTGAGCATTTCCACCATACAGACGTATTAGATCCGCAATGTGTTTTTGACGGGTCGACCCCCTCGTTTTTTTCATAATCCCATTCTTCAAGCAGTTTAGGATTTGCTGTTTTTAGGTCGTTATACCCGGGTATCAGTTTTCTTCCCGCACATTTTGGGCAGCCGCGCCCGTGTTCTCTGTTTGATATTCTTGCCTTCCACTCATAACCGCATTTTGAACATTTCCACCAAACGGATGTTTTGGAGTTTTTTGTGAACATGGATGGCGATAAAGCTTCGTTTTTTTCGTAGTTCCATTCGTTAAGCAAGAGCGGGTTAACAATCGATCCGTTTTTGTTTAGTAAAGTATCCATCCTTTTTTTGGCCCTGCTTTCCGGGGTAGTTTCGCAAAAAGGACATTTTCCTCCGCGTGATTTGACCTCAATCCGCATCTGGTATGTTTCGCCGCATTTTGAGCATTTCCACCATACCGCGCGGGCGGTGTTGGGGTATACGTTAAACGGAGAAAGCGGCGCATTTTTCTCGTTGTTCCACTCGGAAACAAGCCTTGGATACTGATTGCCGAGACTTTTTTTGTAGTTGAACATGATAATGTTGCTTCGTATTTCCGACTCGTCACGCAGCACATTGACGTTTATCTGCGGCTCAATGTCATCTTGTTTCGGCAAGCGGTAAATAAGATCGGCAATAACTTTGTTCAGATTTTCGGAAACCCACGTTTCTTCGGCGTACAATATTTGATCGGCGGTATACTTATCCTTTTCTGAAAGTTTTTCCTTAAGACGAATTAGTTTAATGCCGTTTTCCTGACATTTTTTGTATTTGCGGACCTCGCGATCATGCTTGTCTGTTTTGTGAAATGCCATGCCGTCATATTCAATTGCGGTTTTTATCGAAGGGATATAGATATCCAGTTCAAAGTTTCCGAGTGCGTCGGATTTGAACCGGTTTATAGCATCGGAGAATAATTTACTAACATAGAAAAAGATAGCTTGTTCAGCGAAACTTGTCTGCCTTCCGCTGCAACATATAGGGCACCCCGTCCCGATTCCAACTGTCCTATGAAGAACAGCAGTTCTGTATTCATGACCGTTTGGGCAAAGCCACCACACCTTTTTGCCGCACCCGTAAGTTACGTCCGTCGGTTTAAGATCGCCGTTTTTTGTTGGATGCCATTCCTTTGCTAGTTCCGGGTGGGTTGTTGCGAGGTCGTTTTTCCCTGGCACTACCGTCTTGTTCGAACAAAGCGGGCAACCCCTCCCGTTAGATCTGTTGTTTATTTTTGCTGTCCATTCATAGCCGCAAACGTGGCATTTCCAAAAAGCAAACTTGTTTGATTGTGGAGCGACATTTTCAGGACGCAACTCGTTTTTTTCGTAATCCCAATCCAGAAGCAATTTTTCATCGACGATGCCGCCGCTTTTTTCAAGGAGGTGTAAGCGTCTGTGTTCCGCGCGAACTTTTTTGACACAAACCGGGCAGTTTACCATGGCATCTACGGAATCGCGGACGCGCCGATACCACTCATATCCGCAAACGTGACATTTCCAGTATGCTTTTGTATAGCTTCCTACGGAAATGGACGACGGGTCGAGCCCAGCATTTTTTTCGTAGTTCCAGTCAAGCAGCAACTGCGGATACTGAGATTCCAGATCGTTAATACCCTTGACAACAGTTCGGTTCAAGCACACGGGACAGGAGCCGTTTTCTAAAGCCACGTTGCAAATATTTGAAAAAAACGAATGCCCTTTTGGGCAGACCCACCATGCTTTCTTATTGCTTCCGCACGTCAAAATATTGGGATTGAGGCCGATCTCCTCGTTTTTCTGCCAGTCCCATTTTTTCATTACTTCTTTGTTTTCAATCAACTTCAACATGTTCTAATTTCACCAAATACGGTTAACTTCTTTTCAGTTATTCTATCAATTCCTGTGCGATTTGTCAAGGAAAAATCTGCGATTTTCGTGAGACGGCAGGGCGGACGGGACGTGGTATAATATCACGCGAAGGAGGTCATGACGCATGCGAAACGTAAAGAAGAAAATCGCCGAGGAGATAGCCGCCATAGCTTTTGACAGAAACGAAAAGACCGCCGATCGCCTCAGGGCGCTCGGCAGTCTGAACAATCTGCAGAACGAAAAAGCAAAGGAAGACGCGTTAAAAAGGCTCGACAAAGCCATCGCGGAGTTTCTTCAGAACTGACGTTTATATTCCTTTTCGGTTTTTTTGTCCGATCTTTTCTTCCGGACGGCGTATCTCACGACACAGGCGACCGCCGCCGCGGCGATATACAGGACTGCGACGAGGGCAAGGAGCTTCCATGCTCCCGAGGGAGATCCGTAGTGCTTTCCGATCTGGAGGAAAATCAGGCCGAAGCCGCCCACCGTCACGAGAAAATGCAGCGTAAGGGATGCGGCAAACGGGAGTTTTGACGAGAAAAGAAGATCGGCGAGCGAGACCGCGAGGGAAAATCCGAGCAGTTCGGCAAGACCCTTCAGGTCCATCATCGGAAGATCCATCATGGTGCCGGAAAGTGAGAGCATTATAGAGAAGAGCGTGCTCAGCGCGGTAAATATCACGCAGGCCGGGCATATTATTCTCCGGAAAACGAATTTCAAGGCGATTCCTTCCGCCCCGCTCAGAGCGGGGCATTTTTTATTTTTGAGTATCTTCTGGGGTATCCCGCCGGGCAGGGGGATATCTTTTCGGTGACGACTATATGCCGCGTAATTCCCGGCTCGTCTCCCCTGAGGGGCAGGGAAAAGTCCGAAACCCGCCCGCCGAGCACCGCCGCCGCGTTTGCGGCGAGCCGCAGCTCGTCTGCGGCGTCCTTTCCCTTAAGGGCGACGAAGACGCCGCCTTTCCTGACAAGCGGAAGGGCAAGCTCGCAGAGAACGTCGAACCGCGCGACGGCGCGCGCCGTTACGGAGTCGTATTTTTCCCTGTGGAGCGGGTCGCGGCCGAGCTCCTCCGCGCGTCCGGCGAGAACAGACAGGTTGAGAAGACCGAGCTCGCGCGCGGCGCGGGCAATGAAATCGGTTTTCTTTTCGGTCGAGTCGAGCGCCGTCACGAAGAGATCGCCGCGCATCACGGCAAGCGGCACGGCCGGCAGACCGGCGCCGCTCCCGATATCGAGCAGTTTTCCTCCGGGGATGAACCGCGAGGCGAGCAGCGAGTCGGCAAGGTGGAGCACGACGGCGCGGCTTTTGTCGGTTATCGCCGTGAGGTTGGTTGTTTTGTTTTCTTCAATCAGCAGATCGAGATAAAGAGACAGCTTTCCGGCCTGTTCGCCGCCGCATTCTATCCCGTTTTCCGAGAGGACGGATATTATATGATCCTTCACGAGATCCCTCTCATCTGGTGAAGATCGGACTGGAGCAGATAGAGACGCCTGTATTCGCCTTCGCGGGCGAAAAGCTCCGCGTGGGTGCCCTGCTCGATGATCCTGCCTCCCGACATCAGGTAAATTACGTCGGCCGAGCGTATCGTCGAAAGCCGGTGGGCGACGACGATCGTCGTGCCTATGGTCCTTATTTTTTGGAGCGAATCCTGAATGAGTGCCTCGGTCTCCGTGTCGATGTTTGCGGTCGCCTCGTCAAGGATCATGACGGACGGGTGATGGATTATGGTCCGCGCAAAGCTGAGAAGCTGGCGCTGTCCAGCCGAGAAGTTGTTTCCGCGCTCTCTGACCTCGTCGTCGAGACCGTTTTCGAGCTGGCTGATGAACGAGTCGGCGTTCACGTACCGGCAGACCTCGTTTATCTCCTCGTCGCCGATCCCTTCCTCGCGGAGGACGATGTTGCTTCTTATAGTTCCCGAGAAGAGGAACACGTCCTGAAGCATCTGGCCGATATGGCGGCGGAGCGAAGACAGCTTTATTTTGCGAATATCCGTCCCGTCGATAAGTATTTCGCCCTTCTGAATGTCGTAGTTCCGGCAGATCAGCGAGAGTATGGTGGATTTCCCCGCGCCCGTCGCGCCGACGAAGGCGGCCGTCTGTCCCGGTAGGATATGGAAGGATATCCCTTTGAGGACGGGCTCCCCGGGCTTGTATTCAAACCACACGTCGCGGAACTCGATGTCACCTCTTACGGTCTCGAGCTCTAAGGCGTCGGGAGCGTCCTGTATCTCGGGCTCGGTATCGATCACGGCGAAGATCTTCTCAGCCGACGCAAACGCCGACTGAAGTCTGTGGAACTGTTCGGCTATGTTCTGAATCGGGTTGAAGAACTTGTTCAGATACATGTAGAAGGTCACGACGATCGACGAATCTATCGTATAACCGAGGAGCGTCGCACCCTTCACCCTGAGAGAAGACGCGACGTAGAAGAGTACGAGGACCGAGCACATGTAGAGCATGTACACGACGGGACGGAATATCCCGAAGACGAGGATCTGGCGCTGTTTTGCCTTTTTGAGGGCGACGTTGCGCTCTCTGAACTCGGCGAGCTTGCGCTCCTCACGGTTGAAAATCTGCGTGATCTTTATCCCCGAAAGGTTTTCCGAAAGGAAGACGTTGACGTCCGTCGTGCGGTCCTTCACCTTACGGTGCGCCATCCGGGAGAACTTTCTGAATATGACAGTAAAGAGCACAACGAAGGGCACGAAACACATGACGACGAGCGTCATCGCGGGATTGATCACGATCATCGCGACAAAAACGCCGACGAGGATGAAAACGTTCTTGACGAGGTTTACGAGAATGTTCGTGAACATCACTGAAACCGAGTTCGTGTCGTAGACCGTTCTCGTGACGAGTGTCCCGACCGGGATCTTCGTCAGCTGGGCGTGAGAGAGACTCTCGATCCTTCGGAAAACGTCTTCTCTGAGCTCCGAAATGATCTTCTGTCCGGTTTTCTGAAGAATTACCGCCTGGACGTAGATGCTGACGACCGATACTATGAGCACTGAGGCGTACGCGAGGACGTGAAGCTCGAGCTCCTCGAGCCGGAACGTTCCGGTGACGAGCTTTTCTATACGGCCGATGATATACGGGGAAATAATGTCGTAGGCGATGGAGAAGAGCATTATGAGGAGAACGAGGGCAAAGTTCCCGGAGTGCTTTTTCGCGTATCCGAGAAGCCGTTTTATTATGACGGCGTCGCTCACGTTCCGGTCAAAGCCCATCGCCTCTTTCTTGTTCTTTACCGACGCGTATGCGATTATGAAGGCGACGGACAGGGCGAGAACGACCGCGCCGACGAATATCAGAGGATAAAAATCACGCATTGCCGGCCACCTTTTCCTGTTCCTCGAGCTGCTGAAGCTCTACCGTGCGGCGGTATTCGGGACAGTTTTCAAGAAGTTCTTCGTGCGTTCCCGACATAAGGACGCGCCCGCCCTCCATGAAAATGATCCTGTCCATCTGCTCGACGGTCGAGACGCGGTGCGCGATCAGTATCGTCGTGCATCCGCGGCGCCGCGCGCGGAGGTTTTCGATTATCTTCCGCTCGGTCACGGTGTCGACGGCCGAAACCGAATCGTCGAGAATGAGTATTTTCGCGTTTTTGAGTATCGCGCGGGCGATCGAGATGCGCTGCTTCTGCCCGCCCGAGACGGTCACGCCGCGTTCGCCGAGGACGGTGTCATACCCATCGTTGAATTCGGAGATGTTGCCGTCTATGTCTGCGGCGACGGCGGCGTCGGTCACGTCGGAATCCGTCGCTCCGTCGGTTGAAAAGGCAATGTTGCCCTTTATCGTGTCGGAGAACAGGAAATTGTCCTGAGGAACGTAAGCGCAGGCGTCGCGTACCTCCCTTATCGGGACCGAGTTGACGTCCCTGCCGTCGATAAAGAGCGTGCCGTCAGGGACGTTATACGTCCTCAGGATAAGGTCCGTGAGGGTCGTTTTCCCCGAACCCGTGCGCCCTATGATACCGACGTTCTCGCCCGCTTTTATCGTTACCGAGACGTCGTGAAGCGAATCGTGAGAAGCTCCGGGATAACGGAAGGTGAGCCCGCGGAATTCGATCTCGCCCCGGATCTCCGATCCAAAGGGAGCGACGTCGGGGGAGTCGGCGACGTCGGGCTTCGTGTCGAGCAGCTCGCTCACGCGGCGGAGCGAGGCGCGGCCCTGTGACGTCATGTCGACGAGCTCCGAGACGGCCATTATCGGCCAGATCATAGTCGTGAAATAACCGATGAACTCGACGAGCCGGCCGGGGTCGAAGGCCCCGGTATATACGAGATATCCCCCGTATCCGAGGATGACGCATACGACGGACTCGGCGAAGAACATCACCATCACGTTGAAGAGCGTGGACGCCTTAACGTATTCCACGTTTGCCTTTTCGTTGTTCTTGTTCAGGCGGCTGTACGCCGAGAGCTCCTTGGCTTCTTTGACGAACGCTTTTATCACGGCGATCCCGGAATAGCTCTCCTGGGCAAAGTCGGAGAGCGAGGAAAACGCCGCCTGCCGCTCGTCCCATTTTTTTGTCAGCTTTTTCCCGACGAGTATCGAAAGAACGATGAGTATCGCCATCGGTATCATTGCGAAGCCCGTCATTACGGGATTCATGCGGAACATTTTGAAAAAAGCCGAGCCGCCGAGGAAGAGCGCGTCGCAGAGCACGAGAAGCCCGCCCCCGAAGCAGTCCTGTATCGTTTCGAGGTCGTTCGTGTAGAACGACATGAGATTTCCGACCTTGTTGACGTTATAATACTGCTGCGACAGGTCCTTGCATCTGTCGAACATCTCGTCCCTTATCGAGGTCTCGACCGAAATGGCCGAGCCGAAGAAGCATATCCTCCAGAGAAATCTTCCGAGAACAAGCAGAAGTATCACGACGATGAGCGGGAAGCATATCTCCCTCAGCACGAAATCCATGTCGAAAGTGACGGCGACGCCGTCCATCACGTTGCTCCCGTCGTTGAGGCCGTTTATAATGAGTCTGTAGAACTCCGGCACCTTGAGCTGCGCAACGTCGACGACGATAAGCGAAAGGACCCCGAGCAGAAGCACGGGGAGATGCCTTATATAGTATTTGTTGATGTGTTTTCCGAATATCAAATCTGTTTACCGGTAAAAATCTCATCCCGCCCCCGGAAGGCCGGGGCGCGGGAACGATCGGTTTTAAGAAACGGCTTTATCTGCCGTTCATCTTTTCTTTGGCGTTGACGCGGCCGATGAGCACGGCGGCGACTACTATGACGAGGATCGACGCGAGCACGCCGAGCCCGACGATTATGACTGTTCTCAGCGGAACGGTCGGCTCCGCGGAGTCTTTTCCGTTTTCAGGGGATTTTGTCGACGGGGCTTCGTTCGTGCCGTCCGGCTGTTTGCCCGTTCCGGGCTGCGAGCCGCTCTGATCCCCGGTAACGGGCGAATCCTTTTCGTTAATAACCGGGATAAGATCGGAGTAAACGGGCTGGGAAAGCCCCGACGCGCGGTTGTTCCATACGGCGACGGCGTAATAAACGGTGCCCTCCGTCTGTGGAACGGTGAGGAACGGTCCCGTCACGTTGGTGACGGTCTCGTCGGGGAATATCGCCATGATCGTCGAGATGTCGTTCACCGTCGTACTGTACCACTGATAGGTGAGCGAGCCCCCGTCCGTCGAATGTGCGGTCACCGAAAGGGTGACCGGCGTGCCGGTCTTTACGGCGCCTTCGGGGAAGGTGACCGAGTCGATATGCGGGATCGCCGGAGCGCCCTCGACGAACACGTCGAAGGAGACGGTCTGCCCCTCGTATATCAGCGTGATCCTGTTGTTCCCGTATTTCGTGAGGGTCGTCGGGCTGACCCCCATGCCCTTGCCGTCGATGACGTCGGCAAAGCCCATATCGGTATAATAGCGTACCCTGAGCCCTTTGAGCGAAACGGCGTCGCCGAGGAAATACGAGGTCTTCTTCGGCATATCGATGATCTCGAGCCCTGCGCCCTGCTCCGGCTGTTCCTCGCCCTGTTTGGTTACCGTGACGTGTATCGGCGAGGAATAAGAGATCGAGGCGTTCATTCCGTCAGCCGTCTGGACCTCGACGCCGAGCACGTAGTAATAGTCGCCGGGCTTGTTTTCGGTCAGGGTGATACTGTTCTTTGCCGGCGCGTCGAGGATCGCTTTGATCTCCTCGAGCTTTCCGTTCGGCGTTTCATACCATATCGGCGTGTGGGCGCCCTGCGCGTTCTGCAGGTAGCTGCACTCGATGGTGAACGGCTTGCCCGCCGTGGCTGAGATCTCGCTCGGGACGGAGGTGAACTCGGGAGGCGCCGGAGTGTATGCCGGGTCAGAGACGAGTATCGTCGCGCGCGTGCTCTCGGCGAAATGAGTTTCGTCGGACTTTACGACGCAGTATATCTCGACCCCGTCGAGTCCCTTTCCCGGGTTGGCGAGCATTATCGTCGTGCCGACAAAGCCCGAGCCCTCTTTGTCAAAGTCTCCGAACGGGAACTTCGATGGTTCTTCGATCACGTATCCGGCGGGGAAGTCCATCCCGTTATAGAAAAAATACCATTCTCTGGAAAACTCCGTCCCGTACTCGGTGTTTTCATTTGAGCATCTGCAGGAGTATACAGCGGCCGGCGCGTTGTCCGGCCAGCTTACGGACTGCGGATTAAGCGAAATGACGGGAGTCTTCGCGGCGGACGGGAATACCGTCAGCAGAGCGGCGAGGAGCGCCGCGGCGAGCGTCAGAACGGCTGTTTTACTGAACTTTTCCATGTTTTTTCCCTCTGATCTTTTCATATCTGCGTTTTATCGGGACCTCGAGAAGGCGCTTGAACTTGAAAAACAGCGTCTTTTTGTCCTTTATCGGCTCGACGAGAATCGTGACCCCGGCGCCGAGCTTTTTTCCGAGGCGTATATCCGTGAAGATCTGATCGCCTATCACGGCGGTTTCGCGCGGCGAAACGCCGAGCGCGTTCATTGCCCGGCGGCTTTTTCCGGTAAGGGGCTTGCCCGCTTTCCATTCGGCGACGAAGCCGAGCATTGAGTTGAACCGCTCGACCCTTTCGCGTTCGTTGTTCGAAATGAAGGCGACGGAAATGCCGGCGTCCCCGAGTTTACCGAGCCAGCCGAGGACGGGCGCGGTGGGCTCGGGGTCGTCGTACGTGACGAGCGTGTTGTCGATATCGAGAAGGACCGCCCTCACGCCGAGGCCTCTGAGCCATTCGGGGTCGATCTCATATACGTCCCGGAATCTGTGGTCCGGGCACAAAAGACGGTCTGTCAGCAAATGAAATCACCCCCCGGCGAATTATATCATATACTATGTTGTTTGTCAATTATAAAGATTCCGCAAAGTCGTGCATCGGTAAAAACAGTTGAAAAAAACAGAGTATGTCGCGTTATCTTACCGAGGGATATTACACGATCGAATCATACCCGGGCCCGGTCGAATCGTACCTTCTCGGAGACTTTGAATCCGGAGTACTTACCGGAAAGGTGGATATTCATCCCGAATGGATCTGTTACAACTGGAGATCCTGCAGGAAAAATTTGTCGGCACGAGTACTCCGATAAGCGCCGGATGACCGAGATAATTATTAAAATCGCCGCGAAACTCGCGGCGATTTTCTTTGGAGAAACGGCGGATCGGGAAAGCGCGCGGCATTGCACAGACTCAAAACACGGGACGAAAAAAACGACCGGCGGCGTGCCCGCTTGATTATCCGGCGCAAAAGTAGTAAAATATCCGCGCCGCGGCAGGGAGCCGCGGGGACGGATCATGAGTAAACTGAAATATTTTCTGAAAAACAATATTGTCATGCTTATCGCGGCGGCGGCGATGGTCGTCACCGTCTTTTTCGTGCCTCCGGACGCCGGATATCTCGGATATTTCGATTTCAAGACCCTCGCCTGTCTCTTTATGACCCTCGGCGTCGTCTGCGCGCTGAGAAACATAAAGTTTTTTTCGATAATAGCGAGAAAAACCGTAAAGGCGGCGGGGAATCTCAGGTTCCTCGCCCTCCTGCTCGTCGTCATGACCTTTATAGGGTCGATGATAATAGCGAACGACATGGCGCTCATAACCTTTCTGCCGATAGGGTACTACGCCCTTTCGGTCGCGGGAAAGGAAAAGCACAGCGCGTATATCTTTATCCTGCAGAACATATCGGCGAATCTCGGCGGGATGCTCAC
>JAEEGL014519293.1_pt1 | contig 15886 bp, 11 predicted proteins | sample 9134231 | NCBI WGS metagenome assembly JAEEGL01 (sample SAMN16246548, study PRJNA631951) | gut metagenome | biome: gut microbiome; feature: rumen; material: fiber-attached | host: Bos | place: Iran: Karaj | collected 2018-10
AGTATCAAAAGGATTAAAGAAAGAATGTAAATTATGTGAAAAAACTCTTGAATTCTTTGTTGAATTATATGGACAAGCTGCTGGTAATGTTTGTTTAATGTATTTACCTTCTGGTGGTTTATATCTTTTAGGAGGATTAAGTGTTGCTCTTCAAGATTTAGTGATTAAAAGCGATATTTGGAAAAAAGCTTTTACTGATAAAGGAAGATTAAGTGATGTCTTAAAAAATACTCCTGTTATTCTTATTAAAGTACATGATTTAGGTATGCGAGGTTCTACTGAATATTGCAGAAGATTAATTGAAGCTGCTGGAAAATAAGTTATTTACCTTTTTAAATAATTTTTTATTTTGGGTAATTTTAAAAAAATATTTATTTTATTTTTTGATTATTTTATAATTCTTTTTATTAGTTTATTCTTTTATTTTATTATATCAATATTTATATTGTTACTTATATATCAATATTTGTACTTATTAGAGAATCTGAAATTATACTATAATTATTATCATCATAATAATTTTTTCCATTTAAAATTGATAAAGATTTTTTTGGAAGAAGACAACATATTTTTCTTGTATGAAGTCCTAATAAAAGAGAAAGAGGAATTAAAAATAATAAATTTGTTATAATAATAATTATCGACAGAATATTTTTTATAATGTTATTTGTAAATAATATAGTACATTTAGTCAAAGAATATAGTATATTAAAATCTAATTTTGAAAATAAATCACAATTTCTATAATAGCTTGGATTTTTTTTTAAGCTTTCCATTCCAACACATCTAAATGCAATAATTAATACAGAAATCAAATGAAAAAAAGCAATGAACAAAAAAAGATAGAAAAATTTATAATTTTTTTTTCCAATGCAATTATTTACCCAATAACAATGATGATCAAATCCTTCACAACATTTATTACAAATAATACAATGTTTTGAATTTCCAGTAAATTTAATTTGACAAACAGAACAATAATTCAATAAATTTTCCCCAGAATCTAAAATAGTGTTGAAATTTATTTTTTTCTTTTTAATAATTCCAGGATTAGAAAAGATTAAAAAAATATAAAACCCAAAAAAAATAATAAACCCAAAAATATAAATTAAATACATAATTTTGTCAAATTGAATATTTCTATTATTATCATCATCCTTAATTATCAAAACTGGGAAAATAGAAGTAAATAAAATAACTATACAAATTAATTGAGAAAAAAGAATTAACATAATATTAAAGGAGCTTTTTTTAATTTGTTTAATAGGTTCAGTAAAAGCACAAAAAGTGCATTTTTCACTATTTCTCAAAATTTCAGAAATATCATCAAATTTTTTAAACAAAGCAAATTGATAAGGAGTTCTATTTTTATTATCTTTAATATTAAGTAAAGCACCATTTTGAAGTAATCTTTTAATAATTCTAATATTTTTATTAATAATTGCAATATGTAAAGGAGTAAAACCAGAATCATCTTGTTCATTGATATTTACTCCTAAATGAATTAAATATAAAACTACTTTTTCATTTTTATAAAAACATGCTAAATGAAGAGGAGTTTTCCCTTCTTCATCTTTACTATCTATATTTATTTTTGGGTAATTTTCATGAAAAAATACTATTGAATTTGGTTGATTTCCTTGAGCTGCAAAATGAATTATATTAAATTTTGAATTTGATAATTCATAAATGTTTGAATTATTATTTATTAATATTTTTATTATTTTTATATTCCCTTTTAATGATGCATAGTGAATTGCAGTCACTCCCTTTTTATTTTTTTGATTTATAAATAAAGTAAATTCTTCAGAAGATAATTTTTCTTTTATATAATTTAATAAATAAATTGTTATTTCTGATAAATCTAAAAATATTGATATGTGTATTACTGAGGAATCTTCATTATCTTTGTCTTTATATCTCCATATTTCTAAATCATCAGTTTCTAATTTGGATTTTATTTCATTTAAATTTTCATTTTTAATTAATATGAAAAAATATTTTTCATCATCTTCTGTTCCAGAAATATTCATTTATCTTTCTTTTTAGAATATTTTATATTTAATAAAATTAAATTTAATTTTTCACTCATAATTACTTCAAAATTTAATAAAAAAAATAAAAAATTCATAAAATAATTAAAACTTTGATTTATTTATCATTTTTATTATCATCTTGATTTTCTTCTTCATTATACCCAACAATTTCACCTTCACCATTATCTTTCTTTTCTTCATTTCCTTCATCCACCTTTTTCTCATTATCCTCTTCTTCATTATAACCAATATTTTCTCCTTCTTTGTTTTCTTCTTTATTTTCTCCTTCTTTATTTTCTCCCTCTTTATTTTCACCTTCTTTATTTTCTCCTCCTTTATTTTCTCCTTCTTTATTTTCACCTTCTTTATTTTCACCTTCTTTATTTTCACCTTCTTTATTTTCACCTTCTTTATTTTCACCTTCTTTATTTTCACCTTCTTTATTTTCACCTTCTTTATTTTCACCTTCTTTTACTTCTCCTTCTTTAGCATCTGCTGCTCCTTCATCTTTTTCTTCTTCATCTTGGAAACCACCAACTACTTCCTCTTTATTATTTTCAGTTAATTCATTTCCTTTATTTTCACCTTCTTCTTCCTTTTTAGTTTCCTCTTCTTTTTTCTCTTCATCTTGACCTTCTTTATTTTCATCAACGTTTGTCTCTTCTTTTTTTCCTTCACCTTCGTTTTTTTCCTCATCTTTATTTTCCTTTTCTTTTTTTTTATTCTTTTTAGAACCATTTTTAATTTCTTCACGTCCAGGTTTAGGTTTATCTTTTTCTTCTTCCTCCATATAAAAACTATCATTTGAGTCTTTCCTCTTTTTGAATTTAAATTTCCTTCTTTTAACTTTAGGTAAGTCTCCAAACTCACTATAAACTCTATAAGAACCAGGACCAGGGAAATTATCGCTTTTATGAATATTAAACCTACTTCCAAATGAAGACATAATACTAGATTTATATCTACTATTAAAAACAGGAGCACCAATAAGCGGTTTTAATTTATAAACAGGTCCAGGAACATTATTATCTAAAAATAAATATTAAAAAAATAAAAACTTACATTTATAATTAAACCTCTTTTCCCTATAATTTGAAAAATCAACAGGTTTAGTATTAATAATATTACTCAAAGGATAATGTCCTTCAGGATTAATTTGTAAAGAATCCTTATAACTTCCAGGTCCAGGGAAATCTTTTTTTCCTGAGAAATCAGTATTACATCGACTTCCCATGGAATACATAGGAGAATTACTGACTTTCCCTTCAATATTATAAACACCAGGGCCAGGATTATTAATATCAGGCACAATATTAGTTTCAATATATACTTTCTTATAAGCATCACGTGAAGCAGCAAAAGAATAAGAAGGACCTAATTCAGTCCCTATATCAAAATCTCTTTTTACTGGATAAAAAGCAGGCTTATCTCCTTTGGTTCCTGTTGTAAAATCTGAACGTCCCCCTATTCCTATTCCTGCTGCTCTATTTGAACGAACTGGAGGAAGAGGATAATAATCTGGTTTATCACTTTTTTTAAATGATGAGAAACGAGGAGCACGTGGGAAACTGTATAACATTTTAGATATGGAATGATTCCATTGAGCATTACATATTTGTTCTTTTGATAATGCTGGAAGAGATGACATTTAATTTTTATTTTTTTAATTTTTTTCGTTATATGTTTTATTATATTATCACTCAGTTACTATACTATTATTATATATTTAAAAATGAATTTTTATTTTATTTTTTTTCCTTTTTATTTTAATTATTTTCATTTTCATTATTTTCAACATAAAAAATAAAAAATAACAAAAAAAAAAGAAGATTTAATATATTTTATAGAGAATAAAATAGAAATTCAATTAATTTATTTAATTATAAATTTGATAATTTTTTTTTTTTTCTAATGATATATATTATTATGTAATTTGATTATGATAGTTTATATATTATAATTTTAAATTAATTTTATTTTAAGTTAAATATTATTATTATGTCAGTAATGAAATTATCTAAACCTAAAAGTCATTTAAAAAATAAATGTACGATTATTAAAATCAATGATAATGGATATCCAAAAGAAAATAATTATGAAAAAATTTTTTCTCAATCTCATTCAACAAGAAATGAAAAAAGATTACTTTTAAAACAAAGTACCCTTTATCCTTCTTTTCAAATTATAAATAAGAAAAAATTTTTAGAAAATATTGAAAAAGGAAAATATGAAATAGAAAGTTTTGATGAACTATTTAGAAAAGAAAAATTTAGACAATCAGTAAAAATAGAATCATATAAAAAAAAAACATTTGATAACATAAATTTTGATTATTTAAGTATTTACAACAATCAAAATGTTAATTTACAAAAAATAAATGATTCCTTAATAGAAAATTTAAAAAAAAAGGAATTAGATAAAGAACTTTCAGAAATAAATAATTTAAATTTACAACGAAATCAAACTCAATCATCATTAACAAATTCAATAAATATGGAAAATATAGAATTAGATAAGCCAATAATGGAAAGAATAGCATTTAAACATAGAATAAATAATAATCAATCACCACTTTCAAAATCAAATTCAATGAAAAAAGATATTTATAAACAATATAAAATGAATAATCCAACAAATTATATTAATACAAGTAATAATTTAACTTCAAGTAATAATAGTATAAATAAATTATTTAATAGTACAGCTTCAATTAATTCAAATCCAGGAAATAATAATTCTATAAATTTAAGTTTATTATCTTCAATTTCAAATCCAAATAAAAAAAAGTATATTTTAAATAATTATTATTTCCTTGTCCCACAAGAAGAAATTGAAGAAGGAAGAAAAAATTATTATTATAAAAGCTATAATGAAAAAATTCAATATAATGAAGATTACATTAAACAATTTAAAAATTGGAAAATTTCAAATGAAAATAAATTACTTACTGATGAGGTTTTAAATCATTTAGATAAAATGAAAATATATGAAAAAATCAAAAATGATAATAATGATATTAATGAATTATTAATAAGTGAAAATAATCAAAATAATGATTATGAAAATACTGATGAAGGAAAATTAACTTTGGAAGATTTATCAAGTGAAAATAAAGAAAGACATTTAGATACATTACTAAATGAAATAAATAATTCTAAAAATGAAATTGAAGATAAAGTAAGGATTGATGAATATGATACATCTAATTCAAAAATTACTTTTAATAATAATAGTATTTTTAATACACCCTATAGTAATTTTTCTATAAGTGAAAGCAATAAAATTAAAAAACAAACTCCTTTATTAAAATCTTCAAAACCATATTTCCCTTCTTCATTGAAATTACAAAAAAAAATAAACGATTCAAATCCTAATAATAATAATAATAATAATACAAACAACAAAGAAAATTCAGATAAAAATACAGAAATAAAAAACAATGAATCAATACAAGAAAGTGAGAAAAAAGATAAAGATTCTAATATAGAATCAAATAATTTAGAATCATTAGAAAATAAAGAAAATAAAAACATATTATCAAATCCATTAATATTAATAGAAGATAATAATGAGAAAGAACCAGGAAATTTATATAATCAAATAATATCAGAAGAAAATGAAAATGAAGAAAATTCAGAAAAAAAGAAGAAATCAAGAAAAAATACAGTAAATTCAAAACATTCAGAAGAATTTAATAATTGGGCAGATGCTCCTGTAGAAGATGAAGAAGAAGAAATTGAATTAAATAATTTTAGAAATGAAATAAATAGAGATATTATAAAATGTGATTTAAGAGAATTATTAAATATTATTTCAATTAATAATTATCAAGAAGTTAAAAAAAAAATTAAAAATATCATTAAAGAAAATTCTTCTGGTCAAGAAAAATTAGTGGATATTTTATTTATTAAAGCAATTTATGAACCTTATTTTCAACCTTTATATGCTAAATTATGTGTTGAATTAGATAAATTTTTAATGAATAAAAAAGAAACAATTAAATCTCCTTTTAGGTTAAAAATTATTGATAATTGTCAAAAAAATTTTGTTAGTTTAAAAAAAAGTACAAACAATAAAAACTATGTTTTAGGAAATGTTTCTTTTATTGCTGAATTAATTAATTCTCAATTAATTTCTAAAAAAGGTGGTACTCAATGTATTAGAAATTTATTAGAAAAATTTGAAACTTTTTCTAAAGAAGATAATTCTATTGATAATAGAATACAAATTAAATATCTTTATTTAGAAAGTGTTATAATTTTTTTAGAAAAATTTGCTACTGGATTAATGAATCATCATAAAGAATATATTAGAGATTATAAAGATGAAATTCTGAAAGATATGAATGTTTTAAAGAATATTTATAATGATAAAAAGCATAATGATATGCCTTCTTATTTGAGATATAAATTATTGAATTTAATTGAAAAAGAAAAAAATAATTGGAAGCCTTATATATATGAAAATCTTAATCAAATTCAAATTGACAAAATACAAAAAAATAGAAATCATAAAGAAGAAGAAAATAATAATTTGAGTAATAGTTCAAATAATATGAATTTTAACAATAAAAAGGAAAAAACAAATAGGAATAAAAGTCAAAATTTAAGAAGTTCAAAAAGTAATAAATCAAATAATTCTTTTTACTATGATAATTATGATAATTATAATGATTATAATGATTATAATGATTATAATGAATATGATGAATATAATAATTATGATAATAATAGATATTATGATAATTATGATGAATATTATTATCAATATGATCATTCATATAATAATGATAATTATTATGAAGGAAATGATGAATATTATGATTATACTAATTCAAGGTATTATCACGACAGAAAAAATAAATCAACTTCAAATTTAAGAAATTCAAACAAAAAGAAAAATGCAAACTCTCAAAAGAAAAACAAACATGAAACAGAAAAATCAACCCCATCAAAAAAATATAAAAACTACAAATAAATAAATAATAAATAAATTAACTTAAAAAAAAAATTAAACAGAAAATAATTTTAAATTCCAATAATAAATAAATTATATATAAAAAAAGAAAGTCAAAAATGGATTCCCAAAAAAAGGAAATAGATGGAGTAAACTATGAAATACTTCCAGAAGATATTACACAATATGACTTATCTTTTAAAATGATAGTAATAGGTGATTCAGGAGTAGGAAAATCATGTTTAACAAATAAAGCAACAAAAAACCTATTCGAAGAAACATATAATGCAACAGTAGGTTTTGAATTTTTTACATTTAACTTAAAATTAAATAATAAAATAATAAAATTACAAGTTTGGGATACATGTGGTCAAGAATTATATAGAAGTTTAATAACAAATTTTTATAGAAATTCATCTTTAGCAGTAATGGTTTATGCAATAAATAATAAAGAATCATTTGAAAATATAGATATGTGGTTAAAAGAATTAAGAACTCATTCAAATCCAGATACAAAAGTTTTTTTAATTGGAAATAAAATTGATTTAGAAAATGAGAGAGTTATTAATAGAGAACAAGCAGAAGAATATTCTAATCAAAATCATTTTAATTTATTTATGGAATCTTCTGCAAAAACAGGATTTAATGCACAAAAAATTTTCATTGAAGCTGCTAAAATTTTATATGAGGATTATTTAAAATATCAACATGATGATGTTAGTAGAGGAAGTATTGGAAATTTTAAACCTATTAATTCTAATGATAATCAAAATCAATTAAATATGGAAAATAAAAATTCAGGAGGTTGTTGTTAAAAATATGGTTTAAAGTATTAATGAATATTTATTTATTTAATTTTGTTATTTTAATTTTTTTTTTCTTTTTTTTATTCATTCAAAAATTATTTAAATAATCAACAAATTAATTTAATTTATAATAATCCTAATTTTAAAGATTTTTTTCTAAAGTATCAAATAAATTATTAACTTTTTCTCTATCATTTTTATCCATTTTTCCATTATATTTAATAAACATTCTTCTTAAGTCTTTTAAAACATTTTTATTTTGAATGCTTAACTCTTCTATCTTAGTAACATTATTATTAATTTTAACTTTATTATTATTAGCATTATTACTTTTAACAGGAATTCCAGAATACATTAATTTTTTTTCAGCTAAATAATCGAGAGAATCAACAGGATTCATATTTTTCTTTTTAATTAAATCAAGATTAATTTTTTCAATTTCTTTGACTTTTTCTCTAATAATATCATGTTTTTTTTCTTTTTCTTTATTTCTTTCTCCTTCTTCAAAATCTTTAACTTTAATTTCATTTCTAATATTAATAGCTAAATCAATTAAAGGAACAGGAGATTCAATAGGAGGATATTTAAATAATCTTTGAAAAGTTTCATTTTGATCTTTAATAACTAATTCATCTCTAATAAAAATAATCATTGCAATACAAATAAAATCAGCCAAATTAAAATCATTACTTTTCACTTGATTTTCATCTGCTAATAATGCATCCCAAAAAATTTCTACATTTTTAGGATGAAATTCTCTATCAAATAAACATTTTAACCATCTTTGAATTACAAATTCACAATCTAATTCAATATTCATAAAATGATTATATAATCTATTATCTTGAAGTCTTAGATTTTTATGAATAATATTTTTACATCTTTTTATTAAATAAGTTAATTTTTCATTTGGATTTTTCTCTTTATCAATATCCATAAAAAAATTTTTCACTCCTAAATTCATTATATTTGTTAAAAGAAAATATAAATCACTTTCTAAATAATTTTCATCATGGAAATAATAATATAATTCTTTATTATTTTTAACAGGATCATCAATTAAACTATTTAAATAATCATCAGAATAATTTTTAATATTGTTGTTAAAATAATAAGGATAAAGAGAATAAATTAACATAGCTAAAATTTCATTTATTCCTTGTTTATAACCTGGTTTTTTATTTTCTCTTCCCCAAATAGTTAAAATATTAATTTCAATTTCTTGAATTTTTTTATCACAAAATAATTCTTTATCTTGATAAGTTCTTTGAACATCTAATTTAATTAATTTCTTTATTTCACTATCTTCAAAAAATGAATTCCAACCTTCATTTTTTAAACTTCCACCCAAAGGATCTCCTGAAAATTTATTTAATTGAGTTAATTCTTTTAATTTTTTCTTATATATTTTTCTCTCTTCTTTTGTTTCATTTATCCAATCTTTTAAAGAAGAATCTTTTTCTTTTTTAAAAATATTTAATAATAATTTCCAAGATGTTGGTCTTATATATTTTACACCTATTTCACCATTATATGATAATTCAATTATTTCTTTTGTTAATTTTGGAATATCATTTATATTTTCTATTATAAATTTAAAGCCATTTATACATTTATTAATATCATTTTTATCATATTCATGTAAAGAATTTTTTTCTTCATTATTATTAGGATTATTCATAAATATAAAATTTAAATAAGTGGAAATTTTATTAAAAAATAAAATAAAATGTCATCACTACAAAGTTTATTAAATATTGTTAATGATAATGTCAATTTGAACAAAGATAATCCTTTTTTTTCGAATACAATTGAACAAATTTTAGATACAGATGATATTTTAAATAGTTTATCAAATTTTGCAATGTTTCAAAAATATGGACAATAGTAAATTCTAATTTATAATCTTTACATTTTTATAATAGTTTTGATAATTATAAAATAAAATCATTGATTGATTACGCATTAAAACCACCAAATTTAAATACAGAATTAAATATAGAAAAAATTAATATTTCAGAAAAAAAAGAAATATCAAATAAAGAACAAAATATTTTTAATAAATCTTACAAATATCCTTTTTTGGCATCTGAAATTTTATCAAGAGATTATCCATTTATAATAGATAAAATAATTAATGCAAATATGTTTTTACCAATGACAACAAATATAAATAATAGTGGATTATTATGTGGGGAATGTAGTATAATAAATAATAGTAATAATGAAGATAATTTAGATGATATTTTAGAAGATAATAATATAAGTACAATTATAAAAAGAGAAAGTACTTTAAATGGTTTTTTCCCTTTTAATAATGACACAAATGTTGAAGAAAATAATTCTTTTAATAATAGTTTAGAAATAAATAATAATGAACCTAGTTTAGAATTAGTTGATTATATTTTTAATATTTCTTTTAATAATGAATTAAATAATGTTCAAGGAGGATATTTAGTTAAAATTATTACTTCTTTAATTCATAGTTTATATAGTCCTAGTAAATCACTTTATTTCATTAAATATATTTGCTTTAAAAAAGCAAATGATATTCTTTTAAAAATATTAAATTTAATTCAATATAGTTATTTTAGAGATATTATTTTAGAAATTTTATTATATTCAGAAGAAGAAAATAGAGATAATGCTTTAGAAATAATAAAAGGTAATATATTAAATTATTTAATTAATTATTTAAAATATAATGGTTCTGGAATTAGAGATTTAATTTGTCAATATATTGAATGTAATAAAAATGATGATTTAATATTAACTGAAAATTTTCTTTCTAAATTAATTACATCATTTAATAATTCTAATAATGAGAAAGTTATAGAAAATTTTTGTATAATTAATAGTTATATTATAAAATCATATAAAACAGAATTTAATATGAATAATAATATTTCAACTTCTAAACTTTATATGTCATTTAAATCACCAATGAAAAATAATGAAAGAAGTAATTATTATTTTAATTCAAGTGTTAATTTAAATTTTGATGAAGGAAATACTTTAATCAATAAAATGACATCATTTACAAAAGAAATTAATTTAAATATTGTTAAATCATTTTCTTGTACTCAATCAGTTTTAATATTTTTTACAGATATAATTTCATTAACAAGAAATAATGAATTATTAGATAATTTAAAAAAAATAAATTTTTTCAATTTCTTTTCTCAAAAATTTTTCCAAAAGAAAAATGACATAATCCAAAATATATTAATAAGAATAATAAATTTAATGACAGAAGAAAACGCAGATAATTGGATTATAAATATATTAATTCAAAATAACTTTTTAAAAGAATGTTTAAAATATTCAAATATCCCAAATAATAAAAATTCAAAACTTTTTGTTCATTTATCTAATTTATTTGAATTATTAGTAAATAACAATTATATAAAAGAAGTATTGACAAAAAATAATTTAATGCAAGAAGTGAATAAAACATATCAAAAGATATATAAAGATTATTGTGAAAAAATGAAAAAGCCTTTAGGAGATTTTAAAAATAATTCTTTTTGTTTAGGAAGTATTTTAAATAAAACAATAGAAGGAGATAATGACTTTAAAAAAGTAGATGAATTAGATCAAGGAGATAATAATTTAAATAGTAATAAAACTATTAAAACTATGATTGATAATACAAGAAACAATAGTTTTGTTAAAAAAAATTCTTCTGATATTGGAAATAATATTGTTAATTTTGAAAATGATATTATTGAAAATAGAGAAGATATTGATGATGATACAACTGAAAATAAAATTATTCAAATTATTCCTTCTATGGATGATAATAATGATTAATAATCTTTCAATATTTTTATATAAATAATTTTAATTATTTTTAAAAGATCAAAATAAACATAATATATTAATATTAATTATAATTATTTTATTTTTAAATAATTAATTCAATGGGAATTAATTTAACGGCAAAATAATTTAAATACATTTAAATTGATTTAAAACTTTTAAACATCAATAATTAATAATTTAAAATAAAAAAAAATTAAATATGAATAATTGATATATATAATATTAAAAGAGAATATTTTTAAATTTGATTTTATCCAATATAAAATGATAAATTTATAAAATTTAAACATATAAAATGCCCTTAGGAATAACTAAAAAATCTCAAATTAAAAAAAGACATTCACCATTACTATTTAATTTTTTAGATGAATTAAAAGAAAACACTTCAATTGATAATATATATTTTTCTTCAGAAAAAGAAAATAAATCATATTTTCGTTATAATAAAAAAAATACTAGTAAAAGAGAATTAAAAGGTTTGAATAATATAAAAAGGAATATTTCAAATTTTGAAAAAAAAAACTCAGATATGTTTTTTGGAAATAATTATAAAAGAAAAGCACTTTCATCAATTGATAATATTCAAAATATTAAAAGAAATAACTTAGATAAAATGGAAATTGAAGAAAAGAAAAAAGTCAAAAGAATTTATACAAATAAAAGAATGGAATTATATGATGAATTAACAAATAAAATATATAAAATAAAAAAATTTAATGAAGATGAAATTCCTTTTACTTCAAGTAAAATTTTACCTGAAATTCAATGGCAAGATATTGATAATGATATTTTAACTGATGATGATCAATTAAAAAGATCAAGGAAAAAGGAATTAAATTGGATTGGAGAAACAATTAAATTAATTCAAAAAAATGAAAATTATTTAACGGAAAATATACAAAGAAAAATTTGTAAAAATAAACATAGAAAGAAACATATTTAAATAATTAATTTATTATATAATTAATTTAATATTAAATAAATTTTATTTTTTGATTATATTTTAATTTAATTGTAATATTTACAAAAAAAATAAATAATAAACTAATTACTCATTTTTTAAATTATCAATTCCAAAAGATCTGAATTGATTATTTCTATTAAAAATATCTTGATCAATATTTCTTAATTCTGATTTTACTTTATTTATACTTTTATTTTTTAAATGAATAATTTTTCTCTTAAAATTATTAATTTTACCATTAATATTATTTGAGTTATTAATAATAAAATCATTATTATTATTATTATTATTATTATTATTATTATTATTATTATTATTATTAATTTTATTATTATTTTGAGAATTAAATCTAATATCATTTTCACTATCATAATCACTTGATTTTCCTCCTGAATTATTTTCACATTTTTCTAATTTTAAAAATAATCTATTAAAATTATTGACTTCATTATCTTCAATATTATAAATATTTTTTATTAATTTTTCATGATAATAAAAATTATAAAAGTAAAAATTTTCTTCACAAAAGCATTTTGAAATTCCTTCATTTTCATTAAAATCATTATAATCATTATAATATTTTGATTCTTTTTCACATGTTAATCCAAATAAAATTGTATTTCCTTTTTCACTTGAATTTAAACTAAATTCATTTTTAAATAATTTAGTAACAATTTGATAAGCAGTTATAATTCCAATATTTAAATAATTATGTTTTGATATTTCATTAAAAAAATAATTGCCATTTAAATTTTTATTTTTCAAAAGATAATTAATTCTATTATAATCTAAAGAAGAATCTCCAGTAATACAAATATCAAAAAATAAAGTATAATTACTTCTTAATTTTTTATTACTTAATCTTTTCTTTTTCAAAAAATCAATTGGAGAACTCTCAACTTCATTTTTTTTATTTTGATAATTTTTTTTTTCTTTTAAAAGTCTAACACTACAAATAATATTTTTTTTATTATCATTTGATGAAGTATTACTTAAAATAAATAAAAAAACATTAAATAAAGTAATTCTTAAAATATTTTCTTCTATAAAAATAAATTTACAATTTTCTTTCATTTTAAAATCAATAGTACAATATTTTGAAGTTAATAAAGCATCGAAATAAAAAGTAAGATAATTAGTAAATATTTCTAAATTAACTAATTTTTTGTTAATATTAAAATCAAGAATTTTTCTTGGAGAAAATAAATTAAAATATAAATTTTGAGTATTTAATAAATCATATAAAACTTCACTTTGATTTTTGAAAAAAAATAAAATAGAATAATCCATATTAGGAAAAACTAAACCAATATCATTTCCATAACTTAAAACACTTTCTCTTCTTGCTTTACTATTCTTCATATAAATACCTAATCTTCTTAAACTTTTATTAGATGCTGAAGTTGAAATTAAAGAATTTCTTTCACATCTTAAAATTATTTCACACATTTTATTTGAATTTTCATTGTATTCTTCCAATTTTTCTAAAAATAATTTTATCTGATTTAATAATATTTCATTTTTATAATATGTATAACATGGTATTATATTTAAAAAAATGCAATTATCAAATTTCCATATACATTTTGAACATATTATATTGTACCAATTTAATTTTGGAAAGTCTCCTAAAATTAAAAAATAATTTGAATATCTTTTATAATATATATCTAAATTTTCATATATGGAAATAAAAGGAAAGAAGAAATTCTTAATTGTTTTATTATTAATTGTATCTTCTAAAAATTTATTAAATAAAGGATATAAATTGGGAATAATCATTTTTTTAAAATTAGTTTCCATTTTAAATCCAATTTTTTTTTTAATATCAGAATTATTTTTAGATTTATGAATATATTCATCAAATTTTTTAGCAGCTTTATTAGCATATAGAATATCCATATTCTGAGAAAGAATAAAAATAGGTCCAGAAGAATTTTCAATCATTGAATTAAAAACAAGAAAACTTCTTTTAAAAGAATCAAATAAAATCCATAAATATCTAATTCCTCTTTTACATAAATAAACAAAAATAATTGAACCAATAGATTGAATAATAATATTTAATATTAAATTATTATATTTTTTAGATAAAATTATATAGAAAGCAATTACTAAATGTGCATTTGATGCAATAATAACATTTATTCTTAGATTTAACATTATATTTCCTATTCCACTATAAAAAAATTCTTCTGTAAAAGAAATTTCATCTATTTGATGTATTAAACTTAAATAAATTGAATGATTAATATCTAAAATTAATTTTACTATAATTCTTGAAAACTCATTTTTAAATTTACTTTTACTTAACATTAAAAATAAAGAAATAAATATTGAAAATAAATGAATATAAATATTTTTATGGAAAAAATTTTTTCCATTTAATAAATTTGATATATTAAAAATAAAAAATCTAAAATATAAAATAATTACAATTGAAACTTGATTTTCATAAAAAAGAGATAATATTAAATCTCTAAATTCAAGATTATCTATTTTAAATTTAAAATCTAAAAATTTATTTATTGTATATTTGACGTCATTTTTAAATAAATTTGTGTTTGGAAATTTATCTAAAATTTTAGAAGTTTTATAATAATCATTTATTTCTCTTTCTTTCTTTTTTTGTTCTATTTCTTTTTGAGGTATTTTATTATTGTTTTCATTTTTTTTTTCTTCTTTTGTTTTTTCTTCTTTTAATTTTTGTTCTTTTAATTTTTCTTTTTGAATTTTTTCTTTTAATTTATTCTTCATTTTTTTAATATTTAACTTTCCAATTTGAATTGAAAAAAATATTAAATATATTTTTAATGGAATTTAGATTTTGGGCAATTAAATTTATTTAATAATTTTGTTTAAATATAAATATTTTATTATATTTTCATTAAAATAAAAATCATTTATTGAGTTTTTGTTTCTTTAGTTTTTATCTTTTTTAATTTTTTCATTTTCCTTTTTTGTGTTTTTGAAATTTTCTTTTTTGCTAATTCTTTCTTTTCTTTTTTCTTCATTTCTTCTCTTATAAAATGTAAAGTTAAAACATTCATTATATTATGATGAAAAGAATCTAAATTTTCAGGAGTAACAATTGTATGGATTCTTTTCTTATTTAATTTAGCTCTTACCAATACATTGAAATTTGTTTTACTCTTATTTTGTTCTTTTCTATCTTCCATTCTTAATTTCCTATTTTTTTGATTTTTCTTATATTTATATTTCTCTTCATAAAGTCTTTTAAAAGTTAAATAAATAGAATATTTATTTTTGCTTTGATTAAACAATTGATCCAATTCAGA
>JAEEGL012783462.1_pt1 | contig 15884 bp, 16 predicted proteins | sample 9134231 | NCBI WGS metagenome assembly JAEEGL01 (sample SAMN16246548, study PRJNA631951) | gut metagenome | biome: gut microbiome; feature: rumen; material: fiber-attached | host: Bos | place: Iran: Karaj | collected 2018-10
TAATAAGAATGCTGTAGGTGGAGTTTTAATTACAAAATCAAAACTTCTATCTTCATAAATAGATATTTCAACTGGTAATACATCTCCCATTTTATCTCTAGTAGCTTCATTATACTTTGTACAGAAATCTTGAAGATTGATACCAGCAGGTCCTAATACAGTTCCAACTGGTGGAGCTGGTGTAGCTTTTCCTGCTTCAATTTGTAATTTTATTTTCTTAATTGCTTCCTTTGCCACGAAAAACACCTCCCATAATAATAGTTTTCGCGAGTGGTCCAAATAGCTTGATTCCCGCTTTAATAAATGCAAACCATGCTTCCCACTAAATCTATATCGAAATCAATATAGCCATTAAATAATAACACAACTTCCTTGATAATGCAAGTAAATATTAAGCTTTTTCAATTTGACTTAATTCTACTTCAACAGAAGTCTCTTGTCCAAACAAATCAACAAGTAACATAACTTTTTGATTAGGCAAATCAACAGAGTCAATTGTACCAAACATTCCTTGGAATGGACCTGCGATAATTTTAACCTTAGCTCCAGCTGTAAGATCAACATCAACATCCATTCTACTAATACCCATATTACCAAGAATACTATCTACTTCATATGGTTGTAATGGCGTAGGTTTAGCTCCTTTACCACTAGATCCAATAAAACCTGTAACACCAGGAGTATTACGAACTACGTACCATGCTTCATCAGTCATAACCATTTCAACAAGTATATATCCTGGAAACATCTTCTTAGTTTTTTCTTTGGTAACACCATCTTTAACTTCAACTACTTTTTCTTCTGGAATAACAACTCTAAAGATATAGTCTTGCATATCCATAGATTCTGCTCTCATTTCCAACTTTTCTTTAACTTTGTTTTCATGTCCAGAATAAGTATTAACTACATACCATTGTTTATCCATAAATAAGACTCCTTTTTAAAATAATGTTTGAATAAATGCAAAAATAACATCAATTATATAGAAAAATGCTCCAAAGAATAAGACAAAGACAATAGTCGCAATTGAATACTTAACCATATCTTTCTTATTAGGCCAATGTACTTTTTTAAATTCTGCTCCTACACTATCAAAAAAGCCCTTAATTTTAGAAAATAAACCTTTTTTATTAGTAGTTTTCTTTTCAACTTTCTTAGGTTTTACTTCTTTTTTCTTTTCTTTCTTTTCCATTTCTTTCTTAATACTTTCAGTATTATACTTATCTTCTGTTTTTTTCTTTAAAACTTCAGCCATAATAATTTCACCTATTTCCTTATTAAATCAAAATAAAAACACTTCCAAGTGCTTACACCAATAAAATAGCACAAACACCTAGAAATGTCAATAAATATTGAATTCTTTCTATTGTGGTAACTATTCCATCATGCTATAATAATTCCATAAGGTAAGGAATAGTAATATGAAAAGAAAGAATCATTTATTAAAAACTTTATTGATTTTAATAGCAATCATGGGCCTTGGATATGCTTTTTTAACACAAGATTTAACAATCAATGGAACTTCAAAAGTAAAAGGAAATACTTGGGATATTCATTTTGATAATCTTCAAATAAGAAATAATAGTGTTACTCTTAGTGAAGGAGATGTGGCTGCCCACATTGTTTCAAACAATAATACTCTAGTAGAATACACTATCACATTAAAAGAGCCAGGACAATTTTATGAATTCACAGTTGATGTCGTAAATGCAGGAACCATTGACGGAATGATAGATAGTATTGTATCTAAATACAACAATGTAGAAATCAGTACTACAAATCCAATACCAGATTACTTAAATTATTCAATTACTTATGATGATGGAATCACAATTACTCCTAATCATTTACTAAGAAATGGAGAAACAGAAAGATATAAAATTAGAATAGAATACAAAAAAGATATAACAAGTAATCAATTACCAACAACTCTTCAAACACTATCTTTCTCATTCAATGTAGAATATGTACAAGCAGATAGCAATGGAATTGATAGACCAAAGACACTATATGGAACAGTTGCTAGACAAGTGGATCTAACCAAAACCATAGATTTTAGTCAAGCTTCAAGCTACACAAATGGAAAAGGAGTCTATAGATTTCCAGGAACGGAAAATAATGACTATCCAGTATATTACTTCAGAGGAGAAGTATACAATAACAACGTAATATTTGGGAATGGCTGTTGGAAAATAGTGAGAACCACCGATACAGGAGGAACAAAACTAGTCTATAGCCAAAAATATGTTAGAGATTATATAGCAATTAATGAAACAGAATATGAAATTATAGAAAATAGAAATCTCATTTTTTATAGTAGTGATAATAGCTGGAATATATCAACAAATCAATCATTAGAAAAAGTAATAAATTTTACTGTACCAGAAGGAAAATACAAAATAAAAATAACAGGAACCACCACTACTTCATCTGGAATTTCTTTTACTATTTACAAAGATTCTATGGCTGTTAATGGTAGTAGTAATGGTGGTGGTAATAGCATAGATTATACCTATGATTTTGGCGATTTAACATCTAGCAATACAATAAAAGTTTCCATTATTCCTTATGCTAGTCAAAATGACTTTGTAACATTAAAGATACAAATGTTGAAGCTTTCAAATGATGGACATTGTTCTAATGATGATTCGATAACAAACAGTAAGTTATATTCTGGATCCTATATGTATGGAAATACTCTTACAACAAAGCGCAGAACACGTAACAATGTATATGTAAGTGATGATTTTACATACGATAAAGGAACAGGAAAATATACATTAGTCAATCCTGTATCATCTGGAGAAATTTATAAAAAGTATTCATGCTTTAGCCTTAATACAATTTCATGTACAACTCTATATTATATTAGATATGGAGGAACTACAGATCAAAATGAAATTGCATACATTGAACTAAACAACGGAGATTCTTTTGAAGATTATTTTAATAGAATATATCAAAATACAAACGATAGTGAGGCTAAGCAAAAGATTGATACCTGGTATCAACAAAACATGTTAGACTATACAAATTATCTAGAAGATATAGTTTGGTGCAACGATAGAAGATTTACACGTAGCACCTATACATTCTATTCTTATGATAATATTATTACAAATAATAGCCCAAGTATTATGTGTGCAAGATTAATAGATTCATTTACAGTAAGTCCTCAAAATGGTAATGGAGCATTAACATATCCTGTAGGCCTTTTAACAGCAGATGAAATAACTATGGCTGGTCTCGTAGGTCAGAGTACTGAAACATATTTAAATAATTATTCACGAGCTCTATCTATGACACCATCTAAATTGATTGGCGAAGTTTTCGTTTATGATACTTATAAATATTCAACCGAATCAATAGCTAAAATTCGCCCTGCTATTTCTCTTAAACACAATATGATAATAACAGGTGGAAATGGAACCATTATTAAACCTTATAAATTAGCACAATATTAAAAGCAAGGAAACAAATCCTTGCTTTTTTTTATCACTAAGTAAACATATGTACAAACCAAGTAATTAATCCATAAATCATTAATAAACTCGCAATCATTACAGGTATTGCAATTAAACTTACATAAGCATACTCTTTCTTATCACTTATATTTTTATAAATAATATCATTAACAGAATGATTAGCTAAATCTACTTTTTCTTTTTGTAAAGCCTTAGCAGTATCACCCACTTGATCACCTAGTTGCTTTTCTAATTCAACTAAATCACGGTTTCTCTTTTCATAAGCATATTCACAAAAATAAATAGAAGCCCCTCTTTGCACAACTCCTCTATAGTAAGGTCCGTCTTCTGCCGGTACAAATTGTAATAAATCTTCAAAATTTTCTTTTAAACTAGTTGGTGTTAAATAAGGTAAACATTTAGTATATAGACCTATCTGTATTAAAGAAGAGTTATAAATATCTTCTTGTATAATACGTTGTTTATCAGCTTCATTACTAGGAATCTTCATAATCTTTTTAAATCTAACATAATCTTCATCATTATTTAATATTTCTATTTGGGAAGGATGAAACTCTTCTATACAATAACCATGTTCATGAATATATTTTAAAGCTCTATCCATATTGATAAATACTTCTCTCATTTCATCTTCTGTATAATGTTGAAGTATCCATTCATCTAAAGTAATGGCCTCTTGTTCAGAATTCTTGTCTCGATAAGAAACAATAGGTCTATCTGTATCAAACGTTGTATTATTGTTTTGAATATTATTATTCTCATCCATACAAATCACCTATCCTACTATAATTCTATAACAAACCACAAAAAAAGACAATTTGATTTGTCTATTTATTGTAATATTGTGTAAGCATTTTACGTAATTCTTTCCTAGCTTTACGACATTTGAATTCCGCAGATGTCATAGGTATATCTAATAATTTACTAATTTCTCTATAAGAAAAACCATTCCATTTTAATTCCATAATAGCTCCAGCCTCAGTCATATCATCATAGATAACTTTTTTCATCATATTTTGATAGTCTTGATCTTTATATATATGATCTATATTTTTATCTTTATCTTCTATAAAACACTCATCAATATCTAAACAGTTATGAATAGGAATTGTTTTATTAGTATTAGAAATATTTCTACAAAAAGACCATAAACCTCTTTTTACTATCATTAATACATAAGAATAAAACAAATTATCTTTAGCATCATCATAAGTACTAAGTGCACTAAAGAATAAAATACATGCTTCTTGTACAAAATCTTCTAAATCATAGCCATATCCTGAGTATTTAGCATAAAACTCATAAGCTAGATTATGTATCAATGGATAATATTTTTGATACATAATATCTCTAGAATCATCATCATTTTCTTGAATCTTATAAATCAATTCATAATCATTATAATTTTTGTAATTCATTGTCCCTACTTTCTATTCCGAATTACTTCATAAATCATAATACCTGCTGCGACACTAGCATTTAAACTATTAGTTTTACCATACATTGGTATCTTCGCAAGAAAATCACATTCTTTCGCAACAAGTTTTGAAATACCATTACCTTCATTGCCAATTACTAAAGCTATTTTACCAGTATAGTCAATACTACGATAATCTACACTATTTTCTAAGGCAGTCCCAACTATCCAATAATTTTCTTGTTTTAGTCGATTAATCGCATTAACTAAATTACTTACTAATACGATATTCATATTATCTAAAGTACCAACACTAGTCTTCATAACAGTACTATTAATTAATACTTGTCTATCTTTAGGAATAATTATAGTCTTAACTCCAGCTGCTTCACAAGTACGAATTATAGCTCCTAAGTTATGTGGATCTTCTAAATGATCTAGTAATACGACAAAATCCTCATCACGATTAAATATATCATTTAGTTCTCCATATTGATAATCCGGAATATCTAGGATTATACCTTGATGAACTCCAAATATCAAATGATCCATTTCTCTTTTTGAACATGTTTTACAAGGAATATTATGTTTTTCTATAAGAGAAAGTATCTCTTTATCACTAAAATTATCTTGAATTGTAATTTTTCTAATATTTTTATTATTTTTTAATAAATCAATTGCTACATTCTTTCCATATACTAACATACACTATCCAAGATGAAGTTCATCACTTCATCAATCCTTTCTCTCCTACCAGCCAGTTCCAAATATCCAATTAATGCTTCTAAGCCAGTTGCATATTTATAAGTAATAATATCACAACTTTTAGGATGAGATGTCGTCTTATAGTTTCTTGCTCTCATCACTACATCCTTCTCTTCATCACTTAAAATGTTCTCATCAATCATTTTTTGTAAGAAGAAAGCTTGACTTTTCGCACTTACATAAGAAACAGCTTTCTTCTGTAAATCATCGACATGTCCAACTCCCTGTAAAATTAAATATTTTCTGACATAGTCTTCGTAAATAGTATCTCCTAAATAAGCAAGAACTAATACATTGATTTCTAATAAGTTCATATAAATCACCACCAACATTATAACATAACAGAAGAAAAAAGAATTCGTAAAACGAATTCTAATTCATAACTAACTGATAAGTAGTTCCTTCTCTAGTATCAACTAATTGAATACCTCTCTTAGCTAATTCATCTCTAATTTGATCAGCCCTAGCATAATCTTTATTCTTCTTAGCTTGATTTCTTTCCTCGATTTTTTCAAGTATTTCCTTTTCAAATTCTTTATCAATTACACCTTCTGCTGTTGGAGTATCTACTTCTTCCATTAAATCTAAAGAAAGTACTTTATCATACTCTTCAATAATAGCATACTTAGTACCATCAGTTAAGTCTTTATCTTTTAAAACATCATAAACTAAGGTAACCATATTAGAAGTATTAAAATCATCTTCTATGGCTGCTTTAAATAAGTCAATATACTTATTCTTATCTTCTTCTACTACATTATCTTTCTTTAACTTAGATATTCTATTTTTTAGTTTAAAGTAAGCATTCTCTGCTCCTTCTAAAATATCATAAGTAAAAGTTAATTGATTATGATAATAAGAGTTTAAACACATATAACGATAACTTAAAGGATCATATCCTTTTTCTTCTAATAAAGATACTGTTAAAAACTCTCCCTTACTCTTACTCATTTTACCAGTCTCATCATTTAAGAAACCTAAATGAACCCAGTAATTACACCATTTATGTCCAAGATAAGCTTCACTCTGTGCAATTTCATTCGTATGATGTGGGAAAATAGCATCTTCTGCTCCACAGTGAATATCTAAGTGTTCTCCTAAATACTTAATAGAAATACCAGAACACTCTATATGCCAACCAGGATAACCTCTACCCCATGGAGAATCCCATTGTAATTCTTGATTATTAAATTTAGAATTAGTAAACCAAAGTCCAAAATCAAATGGATTCTTCTTAGCTTGATCTTCATTAATATCTTCTCTTACTGCTACCATCAAATCTTCAGCATTTCTACCAGACAAATGATAATAATCATCATATTTAGAAGTATCAAAGTAAACATTACCATCTGAGATATAAGCAAAACCTTTATCTAATAAAGTCTCTATCATCTTAATATACATATCTATATTATCAGTAGCATTAGATACTACATCAGGTTTTCTTACATTTAATTTACTACAATCATCAAAGAAGCACTTAGTATAGTATTTAGCTATTTCTTTAGAACTCTTATGCTCTCTTTTAGATGCCACAGCCATCTTGTCTTCACCACTATCTCCATCACCAACTAAATGCCCTACATCTGTAATGTTCATAACTCTATCTACTTGATATCCTAAGAATTTAAAACCTTTTTCCATAATATCTTCAGAGATATAAGTACGTAAATTACCTATATGAGCGAAGTGATAAACAGTAGGTCCACAAGTATACATCTTAATAATTCCTTCTTGATTAGGAACAAATTCTTCTACTTTTTTATTTAATGTATTATATAAACGCATATTTCCATCACCAATTGTATTATAACAAAAGAATATAAATAAGAAAACAAAAAAATAAATATGAAATACATTCCTAATAGTAGATGTCAACATTAGTAACTTAAAAGTACATCTGCTTGTTAAAAATCTAATATCAATATACAATATATTTTAAATAGGAGTATTTATGGAAGAGTATAGAAAAATAACAAGTTATAATTATTGTAGTGATACAATAAAAGATGATATTTTTAGAAGACATGAAGCAACAAAGAAAGAGAAAGAAAAAGAAAGAGAATTAGTTAAAAGAATAAATGATTATGTTATTAGGGTTCACGGTATAAAAGCACTATATGACTTTTACAAAAGGGATCAGAAAATTCAATATATAATTCCTTGGGGCTATGTATTAATAGGTAATTATGACAGAGATGAGGTAGTTGTTTACAGTCTAGGAAAAACAATTAAAAAAGCATTTATGTTAGCTCTATTTAATTTTGAGTCTCATGTCAGTATAGAATATGAATTAAGGCATAGAGATGAATTAAACAAACAATTTAGTGACAGGTTTTTAGACGGTGTTTATTCGCATAACGATTATCACGGACCTTTTTTCTTTAGTGAACATGCCTTACAAGACTTTAGAAAATATTATGGAAATGATATACCAAAAGAAATTATTAGTCATTATGAGAACAAACTTGAAAACAAATACAAATATGATTACGAAACCAATAGATTTGTTCTAAATAGTGATAATAATAAGAATAATAAGTAGAAGAAGATGTAAAACTAAATAATCAGATTCACAAATTATCAAGCAAATAAAAGAAATCTCACTAAGAGATTTCTTTTATTATTTAACTATGTAGAATAAAAATATAAATAGTACTAACAAAGCTATAAATATTTCTAATAATAATTTCCAAGATTCTTTAAACCATTCTTTATATGAAATCTTTAAGTATGCTAAAGTACCCATTAAAGTTAAACTAGTTGGTACAAATAACATAGCGAAACCATACATAGTTTGGAATAATACTGCTACATTAGAACCTTTAAATGTATAGCCTAATGAATTGAAGTAAGGAAGAACACTTTGGAAACTATAAACGATATCTGAGTTAAAGAATCCACATAATATTGCTACTATTAAAGTAGTAAATACATTAAATCCTTTAAAGATACCAAATAATGCTTTATAAATTGTTAATTGGAATGAATGATATGTAACTATAACTAAGATTGTATATAAGAATAATACAATAGTAGCTGGTGCTAAAGCTTCTTTAGCTCCTTTTACAAATCCATCAAATACCTCATCAATTGTAACATTATAGATTAATACTAATAATGTTAAAGCAATTCCCATTGGTAAGAATAAATCAGAAATTGTCCAAGAACCAAAAGCATTAAGTGAATTACCCAAAAGTTTTGCAAAAATTGGGAAATCAAATAAAGTAAATTCTTTAATAGCTTTAGTTACTTCATCAAATCTTGTAACTCCAATACTTCCCCATGGAATAAATGCTAAGACAAATAATACAAATAATAAACCAAATATAATTGCAAATGGCCAAGTTTGATGATCATGTGTCTCAACTGGTGGAACAAGACTATCTTCTTTAACTACTGCTTCTTTAACAACAATTACATCTTCTTCCATTAATGCTGCTTTATTATCACTCTTACGTGATTTTGAAGAACCTTTCTTAGATGATTTCTTAGATGATTTAGTTGTTGTAACTTTTTTAGCAACAGGTTTTACCTCTTCAACAACAACCTCCTCTTCTTTTTCAATTTCATGAGCTACTTTCTTTTCTACTTTAACAGTATCAAAATGATTCTTAATATAAAGTAAAACATTAACAATAACAATTATGATAGCAACTAATAAAATTGCTAAACGTAAATAAATATTATAATTATTATCTAATGCTAAAGTTTGTGTTAGAATACCTTGATTTGAAGAAGCATAAGTAGTACCAATTAAACCAGCTCCAATAGAGCCTACTACTACTAAAGCAGCCACTTTCTTATCATAACCCATTAATAAAATGATAGAAACAAAGAATGGAATAAATAGAGCTATTCCTACTTGTACTCCACAAATAGAAACAAGACCAGCAATAACTACAACCATAGTAGCTAAAACTAATTTTTCTAATCCCTTAACTCTTTCTACAATTTTATCTAAATAATTACGATATGCTGGAATTTTATATAAAACTCCATAAAAACCTCCAACAAGAACTAAGAAGAATCCAATATATCCAAAATATGATAATGAAGTTATTGGATAATTAAATAAATCAAATAGTCCCATTTGAGTGCGTCCTTGATCTACATACTCACTTGAAAAATAAGCAGCAGGTAAAATCCAAGAAAGTAATAAGAATAATAGCATCGTAACAAGAACGACTTTGCTTGCATTATGTTTTTTCATAATTAACCTCCCATAATAATTATAACTATTTCATATAAAATTTACAAGTAAATAAGAGCAATTTTCACAAAAGAAAAAGATTAGTTTTAAACACTAATCTAATTTTTTTCTTTCATTGTTGGGAATAATAATACATCTCTAATAGATTCTTGTTCAGTAAATAACATCATTAATCTATCGATACCATATCCAATTCCACCAGCTGGAGGCATACCATACTCTAAAGCTTCTATAAAGTCCATATCTATATCATTAGCTTCATCATTACCTAATTCTCTTTCAGCAAGTTGTTCAGTAAATCTATCTAATTGATCAATTGGATCATTTAACTCAGTATAAGCATTAGCAAATTCTTTGCCACCAATAAATAATTCAAATCTATCAACAAATCTCTCATCTTCAGGATTCTTCTTAGTAAGTGGAGATATCTCTAATGGATGTCCATATAAGAAGGTTGGTTGAATTAAAGTCTCTTCTACATACTTTTCAAAGAATTTATTAATAATATGTCCATAACTTCTTTCATGTTCTTCTAATTCTATATGATGTTCTTCTGCTAATTTTAAACATTCATCTAAATCATGAATCTCTTTAAAATCAATACCAATTTGTTCTTTAATAGCATCAGTCATACTAACTCTCTTCCATGGACTCTTTAAATCTATTTCGTTACCACAGAAAGTATAAGTAGTTTTACCAATCATTTCAGCTATCTTAGTAAACATATTCTCAGTAAGATCCATCATTCCTTCTAAATCACTATAAGCGAGATAAGCTTCCATCATCGTAAATTCTGGATTATGTCTTGTATCCATTCCTTCATTACGGAATACTCTACCTATTTCATAAACTGCTTCCATGCCACCAACTAATAGTCTTTTTAATGGTAACTCTAAAGCTATTCTTAAATACATATCTAAGTCTTGAGCATTATGATGTGTAACAAAAGGTCTCGCAGCTGCTCCTGTAAGTAAAGTTGTAAGTACTGGTGTCTCTACTTCAGTAAAGCCTAATCCATCCATATAGTTTTGAATACAACGAATAATTTTAGGTCTTAACATAGCTACTTTTCTAGAATCTTCATTCATAATTAAATCTACATATCTTCTTCTATATCTCTCTTCAATATCAGTAAGTCCATGGAATTTTTCAGGTAATGGTCTAAGAGCTTTAACTAAATGAGTATATTCAAAACACTTAATAGTAACTTCTCCTGTTTTAGTCTTCATTACTTTTCCATATACACCTACTATATCTCCAATATCAGCAGCTTTAAATAATTCGTATACTTCTTCTCCAACATCATTGATAGAAATATATATTTGAATAGGTCCAGTCTTATCTTGTATTGTAAAGAAAGATGCTTTTCCCATTCTACGTATAAACATAATTCTTCCAGCTACTTTAGCTGTATCATCCATATTTTCAAATGCATCATGTTCTACGTTTTCATATTTTTCACGTATATCTTTAGCATAATCTTCTCTGTCATATCTATGACCAAAAGGATCTAATCCTAATTCTCTTAAATTCTCACATTTTTCTCTTCGAACCAATTCTTGTTCAGTAAAATCTCTAGTTAACATAATAACCTCCTAATTCTCTTTAATAACCATCGTATGAGCTATCTTATCATGAATAGCTTCTCCATTTTTTCTATTCATAACCATAATTATAGATATTACTACAATTACATATTGAATTATTGTAAATATACCAGATACATAAAAATACATATCTTTTGAAGAAAATATCATAAATACAAATGTAATAAGATTAATTAATATAAAGTTAGAAATAAATGTTCTAAATATCATTTGATTATAAGATAATTCTCCATCTTTAGAAACAACTTTTATTTTCATCAACTTTTTACCTAATGTTTGTCCGCCCGCCTTTAATTGATAAACTACAAAATATAGAACACTTAGTAATAATGTAACAAAAGTTTCTACTCCTGTTAATTTGGCTAATTTATAATAAATAGTCATATATTGGTTTGTATATTCATTATAATCTACTTCTTGATTTTGTAGTTTTTCTATGACATCAAAAGCTTTCTTCTCTAATTCTTCTGATTTATCTAAATTTATAAATGGAGTAGTAATAAGTGAAGCAACAAATGAAACAATAAACATATCAAGTAAAAAAGCAATTAATCTTTGTATAAAATAAGCCTTTTTTACTTCTTTTTGTTCCTTCTCTTCTATATTACCTTTAGTCTTTTCCATGATATTCCTCCTTAAATTCCTTTAACAATGAAATTATATCATGAATACGATTCATTTGATATATATTATTTTTTAATTCATTAGCTCCTTTTATTCCTTTGAAATACCAACCTATATGATTACGTATTTCTAAGCATGCTAATTTTTCATTTTTTAATTCTAATAAGTATTCCAAATGTTTTAAACACATATCGACTCTGTCTTCTACTGAAATATTTAATAATTCTTTATTATCTAAATAACGAATTGTATTTTGAATAAGCCAAGGATTTCCTAATACTCCTCTACCTATCATAATAGCATCGCACCCCGTCTCATCAAGCATTCTCTTAGCATCTTCTGGACTCTTTATATCACCATTACCTATAACAGGAATTGATACAGCTTCTTTTACTTGTTTTATTATTGACCAATCTGCTTTACCACTATAGCCTTGATTTCTTGTTCTAGGATGAATACATATAGCACTAGCTCCTGCTTTTTCAATGATTTTAGCTACTTCTACAGCATTGATATGATTTTGATCCCAACCACTACGTATTTTAACAGTAACTGGTATAGGAACTGATTGAACAACAGCTTTAACTATTTCATATATCTTATCAGGATTTTTTAATAAAGCACTCCCTGCTTGAGCTCTAACAGCTACTTTAGGAACAGGACACCCCATATTAATATCAATAATATCTGGTTTCATTACATTGTAAATATACTGAGCTGCTTCTACAAAAGAATCTTTATCACTACCAAATATTTGCTGAACTATCGGTCTTTCTTCTTCTCTCATAGTAAGCATATCTAATGTTTTTTCATTTCTAAAAGTAATAGCTTTATCACTAACCATTTCAGCATATACTAAGCCGCAACCCATTTCTTTACAAATTCTTCGATAAGCCGAATTACATACACCAGCCATGGGAGCTAAAACTACTTGATTCGCAATAGTAACATTTCCTATCTTCCATTCCATATAATCACCCAATTATTCCATTCGCCTTATTATATAATAGAAAAATTGTAAAAACAAGAAAAAAGATTCCGCAGAATCTTTTAATTATTTATGACTTTTCTTTAAGAAATCTCTAATTTCTTCTAAGATAATAGTCTCATCAGATTTAACAGCAGCTTCTACTTTCTTCTTACCAATAGATGTTAAGTGATTAACAAACTTTAACATTAAGAATAAAATGAAAGCCATAATTAAGAAATTAATAACAGAAGTAATAAAATCACCATATTTAATTACTTGTCCACCATAAATCTTTATAGTACCACCAAATTCAGCACCACCAAGACCATTAATTAATGGATTAATAAAGTCTTCTGTAAAAGCCGTAACAAGTCCTTGGAATGCAGCACCGATAATAACACCAATAGCCATATCTACTACATTTCCTCTTAAAACGAAATCTTTAAATTCTTCTACAAAGCCTTTTCCTTTCTTTTTAATTTCTTCTTTTTTCTTATCCAATTCTTCTTTATTAGCCATACTATCACTCCTTTAGCTATATTATAGTATATTTTTTAGACTTTTCAAGTAGTAAGATAAAACTTGAAAAAGAACAAATATTATGTTATAATAACCAACCATGAAAGAGGCGAATTATAATGAAAGATATAAGAAATGACAAATTAGATGCTTTAGCACTAATCTTATATAATAAAAAGATATTAGACGATGACAAAGATTATATATTATCTATTATTGAAGAAAACAATGATAACACTTCTTTATTAATAGAAAATCCTATCTATCAAAATAAAGAATGGTCTATAGAACAAACATCTTTATCAATTACCAAAGATGGTAAACTAGATGTTTTAGAAACAGCAAATGTCGAAAAATATGACTTATCTGATTTAACAGATGAAGAGTATTTAAAAAGAAATATATATAATTTTAATTTTTCTGATAGTTTATTATATATAAGAAAAAAGAAACCTATCATCGATGAAAAAAGAAAAATAGAAGAAACAAAAATAGTATTAGATAAGAATTCAGTTCTAAGTTTGAATAAGACTACTAAGTCCTTATCAAATACTAGTCCCGTAATTAATTATAAAGAACCATTCTCTCGTCCAAGTATTAGTCTAGGCTATGGTAACAATTATGATTATTATGATGATGATAGTTTTGTATTATAAAAAGGGGTATTAATAATGGAAAAAGAAGAAAGATTATTAAATAAAGAAAAGTGTTTAGAAAAAGCAGATCAATTAATCTGTTCTTTATACACAAAGTTAAATAAGAAAGAAATTAATTTTATTCTAGAAAAAGATTCTATAAAAGAAGAAGATAAAGGTATTAAATTAACTATAATAGAACCAATAACAGAATTTATGTCTATTGGTAAAAAAGAAAAGAATAAAAGAAGAGAATTATTAATCACAAAAGCCGGTAACGTAGAAGTATTAAAAAATACTATAGAGGATAAGAAAGAAGAAACATTAAATGAATTCATAAATAGAACAACATATAGTATAGAACCATGCAAAGAAGATTTATTTAGAATGATGAAAGAAAAAACATCTTTAACTTTTGAAATTGATGATAATTCTATTAAAAGATTAAGAATAACAACTCCCTATGTATACTATTTAAATGATAAAGGACAAATTCTAGATATTATTCCTTTAAATAGAAAGGTAACAGAAAATACTAATGATCGTACTAAGAGCAGATAAAAATCTGTTCTTTTTTTACAACAAAAAAAAGAAGACTATTCTTTTTCAGAATCTTCTTCTTTCGCATGATTTTCTTTAGTAGAATCTTCTTTGGCAGGATCTAATTCTTGAAGTAACTCTGCTTTATTCATTTTAGAATAATTCTTAACTCCTTTTTCCTTAGCTATTTCTTTTAATTTAGTAATAGATAAAGACTCTAAATTATCAGTATTCTCTTCTGGCATTTTACCATTTTCAACTAAGTAATCAATTTGTTCTTTAGTTAATGTTTCATATTCTAATAATGTTTCAGCTATTAATTTTAATAAATCTTTATTTTTCTTAATAATTTCTGTAGCATTCTTATGACAACTATCAATAATCTTTCTCATTTCCATATCGATTTCATTAGCTACTTCATTAGAGAAATGTTGTGGTTTATTATAATCTCTTCCTAAGAATACACTACCTGATTGTTGCTCAAATTGAAGTGGTCCTAAATCACTCATACCATACTCAGTAACCATTGCACGAACAATCTTTGTTGCTTTTTCAAAGTCATTATGAGCACCCGTTGTAATTTCACCAAAAGTTACTTCTTCAGCAACACGTCCTCCTAATAAACCAGTAATCTCTTCTAATAAATCAGTCTTAGTAGAGCATAACTTTTCTTCACTAGGAACCATCATATTATAGCCACCAGCAGCTCCTCTTGGAATAATAGTAACTTTTTGTACATCACTCGCACTTTGTAACTTTAATCCAATAACAGCATGTCCTGCTTCATGGTAAGCCACTAATTTACGATCATTTTCACTATATTTACGACTTACTTTAGCTGGTCCCATCAATACTCTATCAGTTGCTTCATCAATTTCACTCATTGTAATTTCTTTTTTATTTCTTCTAACTGCAAGTAAAGCAGCTTCATTTAATAAGTTTTCTAGATCAGCTCCACTAAAACCAGGAGTTCTTTTAGCTAAATTTTGTAGTGTAATTCCACTAGCTAAAATCTTATTCTTAGCATGAACTGCAAGTATTTCTTCACGTCCTCTAACATCAGGTAAATTAACTGTAACTTGTCTATCAAATCTTCCTGGACGAAGTAA
>JAEEGL013527433.1_pt1 | contig 15884 bp, 13 predicted proteins | sample 9134231 | NCBI WGS metagenome assembly JAEEGL01 (sample SAMN16246548, study PRJNA631951) | gut metagenome | biome: gut microbiome; feature: rumen; material: fiber-attached | host: Bos | place: Iran: Karaj | collected 2018-10
AAAAAAGGCACCTGCCTGCACAGATGCCTTTCCCTTTGAATGCTTTATTTATGCCTCATCCAGACCGAAGATCTCGTGTGCTGCATTCATTGCGCGCTCCACTTCCTTCTCATCGATCAGGACCGTTACACGGATCTCAGAGGTAGAGATCATCTTGATGTTGATGTTGGAGTTGTAGAGGCACTCGAACATCTTTGCTGCTACGCCCGGGTTGCTCATCATACCGGCACCGACTACGGATACCTTAGCAACGCCCTTCTCGCACTCCAGCTTCTGATAGCCCAGTCTCTTCTGGTTGTCTTCGATCACTTTGATCGCGTCATCCGCATAATCACCGACTACGGTAAATGCGATATCCTGGGTATTGTCACGTCCTACGGACTGCAGGATCATATCTACATTGATGTTTGCCTGTGCCAGTGCATCAAACAGGCGGAATGCCGAACCCGGCTTATCGCTCAGGCCGATCACAGAGATCTTTGCGCAGTTCTTATCCGATGCAACACCGCTAACCAACATTCTTTCCACTTTTACTACCTCCTTGACTACTGTTCCTTCCTCATTTGTTAAGCTGGAACGTACTACCAGCTGCACGCCGTATTTCTTTGCCAGTTCCACGGAACGATTGTGCAGTACGCCTGCACCCAAAGTTGCCAGATCCAGCATTTCATCATAGGTGATCTCGCTCATCTTGCGTGCCTTCTTGACCACGCGCGGATCTGCGGTATATACGCCGTCCACATCCGTGTAGATCTCGCAGGCATCTGCCTTCAGCGCTGCTGCCAGGGCAACCGCCGTGGTATCGGAACCACCGCGTCCCAAAGTTGTATAATCGCCGTATTTATTGATTCCCTGGAAACCGGTCACCAGCACGATCTTTTTCTGATCCAGCTCATGACGGATCCGCTCGGTATCGATTCTCTTCAGACGCGCATTGGAGTACGCCGAAGTGGTGTGCATGGATACCTGGAACGCATTCAGGGATACTGCCGGAACACCCAGTGTAGCAAATGCCATTGCTGCCAAAGCAACACTGGTCTGCTCTCCGGTCGTCAGCAGCATGTCCATCTCTCTCTTGGACGGATTGGGATTGATATTCTTCGCCATCTCGATCAGTTCATCCGTCATCTTTCCCATAGCGGAAAGTACCACGACCACATCGTTTCCCTTATGATACTCCTCCGCACAGCGACGGCACACATTCAGGATTCTCTCCTTATTGGCAACTGAAGTACCGCCAAATTTCTTTACGATTAACATTTCCTTCCTCCTTTTATGCCCCCCGGCTCTGCACGGGACTCCCGCACCGCCTCAGAGACGCTTCAAAGATTTGCCTATATATTACTTACAGTACGCGGATAAAACTGATCACGCCCTGCAGTTTTTCCAATTTTTCCGTAAACTGAGCTTCTTCGATCTCGTTCTCCATCAGGAAACCGAACTCATCCTTTTCCACATCAAAGACGATCTGTCCCTTACCGAGAGCCGCTTCCACTTCCTCTTTACGTACACTCTTGCTGCCCTTGAGGCGCACAAAATAGCGCTGGCGGTAGGTTCCGATCTCTGCCAGATCGCCCAGTTCCTCAGTCAGTCCGCTATCGATCGTCTTACCGAGGCTGCAAGCACAGGCCATCGCGTCACCGACTACTGCCGATGCCGTAGCCTTTCTGCCGGCGCCGCGTCCGTAATACATGGAGTCATCCAACATATTCGAATGGATCAATACCCCGTTGAATACGCCCTGTACACACGAAAGCGGTGAATCCGCCCCGATCAGTCTGGGGCAGACGATGCCGTAATGCTTATCGCCCTGAATATCATACAATGCGATCAGCTTGATCTGCATTCCGATTGCCTTGGCATACGCAAAATCCACCGGCGTCAGTTTGGTAATGCCTTCCGTATATACATCCGGGAAAGCAATATTCTTGCCGGTTACCAGAGATGCCAGGATCGCAATCTTTCGTCCCGCATCATGTCCTTCGATATCGGCCGTCGGATCTTTCTCCGCATAGCCGTGTTCCTGTGCCTCTGCCAGCACCGTATCGAAATCAGCGCCCTCGCTGGCCATCTTGCTTAAGATAAAGTTGGTGGTACCGTTTAAGATACCGCAGATGCGTTCCACCTTTTCTGCTGCCAGGCCCTGCACGATCGTACGGATCAGCGGGATACCGCCGCCCACACTCGCTTCAAACAGATAGCTGCAGTTGTGCTCCTTCGCAATACGGCTGAGTTCTGCTCCGTGCAGTTCCACCAGTTCCTTATTAGAAGTACATACGCTGATGCCTTTTTCCAAAGCCAGCTTGGAGAACTTGTAAGCTGCTCCCGCTCCGCCCATGGTCTCGCAGATGATCTTGATCTCCGGATCTTCCACGATCAGGTCAAAATCATGTACCACACGATCCTCATACGGATCCCCCGGGAATTCCCGCAGATCCAGGATATACTTCACGTACAGACCGCCTGCACGCTCATCCATCAGTTTTGCATTGGTCCCGATCACTTCGGCAACACCGCTGCCTACCGTACCGTATCCCAAAATGGCAATATTCGTCATAAATACTTCCTACTTTCTGTTAAATCAACGCAATCCGATAACTGTATCAAAAACACAATTAGAGATTTTATCACATAAGTGATATCGAGGCAATCAGTTTTTTTATAATCAGATCAATTTTTTCAGGGCCTGGATATGTTTTTGTGCCTCAACCAGATACCGTTCCCTGGAAAACACCGCCGAACGATACCCGTTCGCAAGCAAAGCTTCTAATGTATAGTCCAGCATGTCGATGAGCAGCAGATAATCCTCGTGCATTTTCAGAGGGCCGTAATCTGCCTGCAGTAACAGCTGTTGCAGCTGTTCCGCATATCTCGTCCGGGGCTCCCTGATCATCTCCGTTACTTCTTCATCATCTTCCCTGGCGATACTGTTCAGAAACAGCGGCAGATACGGGTATTTGTCCAGCATCCGCATCTTTCCCTCTTCTACCTCGTAACGCAGGGCAAAATAATCCGCTCCCGGTTTGACGGTACGCATGGAAAGCTCGATCATGGCGTATTTCAATCCGTAACTTGCCACAAAAGAGTACAGTCCCGCCTTGCTTTCGAAGTAATGAAACCAGAGTCCCTTACTGACTCCGGAAACCCGGACCATCTCATCCGTACTGGCATGGCGGTATCCGTACAGCGCAAAGACCTGCATCGCCCCGTTCAGCATCTTATCCTGTTTTTCTTTTTTCAGCGAATAAAATTTCTCGTTCATCCGATCCCTCTCTCCCGTGCCCCTAATGCTACCATATTTTCCCCTTTTTTTGAACACCACTCTTTTCTTTTTTTCCGTTATCATATATAATATAGGAAATGTGTAGGTATACACATGCATGTTTTGGTATTGTGAAAGGAGAATACGGATATGGCAAAGAAATTTGGCGGGTTGGTTGTATTCGGTCTGGCAGCAGGCGCTGCAGCTGCAGGCGTATATCATTATCTTCAGTCCAAGGATAAGGATCTGACCGACATTGATGATTTTGATGATCTGGATAATTTCGAAGAAAGCGACACAAAGCGCAGCTATGTGAATCTGGACAATGCAAAGTCCTTTATGTCCGACGCTTTTGATAAGGCAAAAGATGTAGCAGACAAGGCCGGCAAGAAGATCGGCGAGTTTGTGGATGAATTTAAGAAGGAAAGCGAAGAAGATGACGGCGATGTCGTAGAAGTCGTAAAGGATGCGGCAGAGGATGTTGCAGACGCTGCTGAAGATGTAGCGGAAAAAGTATCCGATGCGGTTTCCGAAGTAGCGGAGACGGTCGGCGATGAGACCGAAGATTTCTTCAACGACGACGACGAAACCTGATAACTGATAAGAAAATGAAGAACCGGGAGATCACTCCCGGTTCTTTTTATTGCGCTTCCCGCATAATATTCTGAAGTCGTTCCAGCATATCCGAGGCGCGTTCCTTCTGACTCTTTGTTGCATTTCTTGCCGTCTTGACATTTCCGAGCAGTCTGGCGGCAACATCCAGATCCTGATTAACTTCCATACACAGCGCCGCGATCAGATAATCCAGTGTATTCTCATCCATCCCGGCAACCGGCGGCGGCTCCATCGTTCTGGCTTTTTGGAATCCTTCCAGCGCATTCTGGAGATATTCCCTTTCATCCTTTTTGCACACCAGCGCCATCTTGCGCCCCTCTGCCGTCTCGATGTCATAACTGTAACGCATCCCGCGTAACAGCCACGCCGTTTTTAAACAGATAAATGCCTTCTCACTGTTTTTCGCCTGACGCACGATCGCATTGAGCAGCGCCAGCTTATATCTGGTCAACGCATCCTCATACGTGATCTTTTTGGGCATAAAGGTCGGCATCTGCTTGAAATTGGCGCAGATCTTATCCTTGATCAGCTGCCGGTGCGGCTTGGGCAATGCTGCATAGTAATTGGTCAGTACCGCATATCCGCAATACGGGCACAGGATCACACCGTATTTGATCGCATCGATCCCTTCATAGATCGGCCGCAGATCCAGATCCGTGGTCTTCAGTTTTACTTTACCGGTACGCACGATCCTCTGTTTGGTCTTTTTCCCGCAGATATGACATTCATATTCTTTGTCCATCAGGAAATCGGCTTCATCAACGACCTTTTCTTCCGGTTCCGGTTCTGGCTCCGGCTTCTTTTCCTCTACCGGATCTTCGTAAATCTTCGTCGACTTTAAGCCTCCCAGGCCAAAGCCTTCCAATCCATCCAACAATCCCATAGGAATTACCTCTTAATTCTCCGTTGCCTTCTGCAGTACAAACGAGCTCTTCAGCCCTACGATACGGTTGAACACCGGTGCTCCCGGCTTGGAATCCTTATAATCCACACAGAAGAATCCCTGACGTACAAACTGGAAGCGGTCAAACGCTTTCGCATCTGCCAGTGCCGGCTCCAGATAGCATTCCGTCAGCGTCTTTAACGAATCCGGGTTCACGTTTACATTTCCGTTTTCGTCGTATACACCCTTTTCTTCATCTACCAGATTCTCGTACAGGCGCACGGTGCATTTCACTGCCTGCTTCGCCGGTACCCAGTGGATCGTTCCCTTTACCTTACGCGCATTGAATCCGCTTCCCTGCTTGGTTTCCGGATCATAGGTCGCGTGCACTACGGTAACGTTGCCGTTCTCATCTTTTTCAAAACCGGTGCAGGTTACAAAGTAAGCGCTCATCAGGCGCACTTCATTGCCCGGATACAGACGATAATACTTCTTCGGCGGCTCCTCCATAAAGTCATCACGGTCTATATAGAGCTCACGTCCGAACGGAACTTTTCTTACACCGAGGGACTCGTTCTCCAGGTTATTGGGAATCTCCAGTTCCTCATACTCGCCTTCCGGATAATTGTCGATCACCAGCTTCACCGGATCCAGTACTGCCATCATACGTTTCGCAGACAGCTTCAGATCTTCACGGATGCAGTAATCCAGCATCGCCATATCGCAGGATGCATTGGCCTTGGACAGACCGGACAATTCCACAAACCGCTTGATGGACTCCGGTGTATAGCCGCGTCTGCGCAGTGCTGCAATGGATACCAGCCGCGGATCATCCCAGCCGTCCACGATGCCGTTTTCCACAAGCTTCTTGATATAACGCTTACCGGTCACCACATTGGTCAGGTACATCTTGGCAAACTCGATCTGACGGGGCGGCTTCTCGAAACCGACCTCACGTACCACCCAATCATACAGCGGACGGTGGTCCTCAAATTCCAGAGTACACAGGGAATGTGTGATTCCTTCGAACGCATCCTCCAAAGGGTGTGCAAAGTCGTACATCGGATAGATGCACCAGGTATCCCCGGTATTGTGATGCGTCATGTGTGCCACACGGTAGATCACGGGGTCACGCATGTTCATATTCGGGGAAGACATATCGATACGGGCACGGAGCACCTTTTCCCCGTCCGCATATTTTCCTTCCTTCATCTCCGTAAAGATCCGGAGGTTTTCTTCAACGCTGCGTTCGCGTCCCGGATCATCCTTGCCGGGATGTTCAAAATCGCCTCTGGTCTCGCGGATCTCATCGGCAGACAGATCCGAGATATACGCCTTGCCTTTTTTGATCAGTTCCACGGCGCAGTCGTACATACGCCCGAAATAGTCCGAAGCAAAGAACAGACGGTCCTCATAATCGGCTCCCAGCCACTTGACATCCTCTTTGATCGATTCCACAAACTCACTTTTTTCCTTGGTCGGATTGGTATCATCAAAGCGCAGGTTAAACTTTCCGCCATACTTCTGTGCCATTCCGTAACTGGTCAGGATTGCCTTCGCATGTCCGATGTGCAGATATCCGTTCGGTTCCGGCGGGAAACGGGTATGTACGGTATCGTATACGCCCTCTGCCAGATCCTTGTCGATCTCCCTCTCAATGAAATTGCGGCTTTCTTTTACTTCTGCTGTTTCCGCCGCTTCCGTCTCTTTGATCTCTTCTGCCATTTTCTGCTCCTCTGTTCTTTTCCGTTATTTCTGTATTATTAGGGGCGGTCTTAGCAACCGCCCCCTGCACGTTCTTTCTTTTCTGTAATATCCGCTCAGTCTTTGTTGGAACGTATCACAATCCCTACCGGCTTGTTCTTTTCGCTGTTGACTTCGCCGTCCGGGAAGTTCCTGTCATAATTCACCAGATCATCCAAAAGCAGCGGGATATTGGTGTCCATCGTCTCCGTCGTAAACTGGCAGGTTCCGACTTTACGGTGTCCGCCGCCGCCGTATTTGAGCATCAGTGCCCCGACGTTTACGTGACTGCTCTTATTCAAAATGCTGTAGCCGGTCGCACAGGAGCATCCCTGCCCGCCTTTTCCGCTGACGATCCATACGGAAATGTTCTGTTCCGGATACATACTGTAGATCATAAAACGGTTGCCCGAATAGATCGGATCTACACCTCGCAGATCGGAAATGATCACATCCCCTTCCACACGCGTATGTGCTTTTACCATTTCTTTGAATTTCGCATCCTGCTCACGATAGATCTCGATACGCTCCACCACATCCGGCAAAGCAAGGATCTCTTCGGTATCCATCGTACGGATGTCTTCCATCAGCACTTCCATCAGGCGATAGTTCGGGATCGTAAAATTCCGCCATCTGCCCAGGCCGGTACGCGGATCCATCAAAAGGCCCACCAGGATCCATCCCTGCGGATTCTGGATCTCATCAATGGTCAGGTTTCCGGAATCCACTTTATCCACGGCTTCCATCATCTCATCAAAATGCGCGAAACGCTCTTTTCCGCCGTAGTATTCATAAATGATTCTGGCACAGGACGGAGTAATACGGCTCTCGCCCTTGTATTTGCCCTGCAGCTCATTGCGTTCAAATTCACTGGAGTGATGGTCAAACCAAAGACCGCATCCTTCCACAAACGGAACATTGGCAAGGCAGTCGTTTTCATCGATCTCGATCAGTCCGTCCTGCAGATCCTTCGGATGTACAAACTTCCAGTGGTCGATCACGCCCGCTTCCAGAAGCAGCGTGCCGCAAGCCAGTCCGTCAAAATCCGATCGTGTGATCAATCTCATCGCCATAGGATTACACCCCCTAAATATACAAAATACCCGACTTTTATTTTACAATATTTTCATCGGCATGACAAGAAGTACTTTCCGTTTCGCCGCCCAGCAGTGCGTAGATTTCATCCCGCCCCTGCTTTGTTTCCGCCGAAAACGGGATCAGCAGTTCGTCCTTCGGCATTCCGAGCCCTTCCCGGATCAGTTTTACCTGCTTTGCCAGCTGGCTTCGCTTGATCTTGTCCGCCTTGGTCGCGATGATCACCGGCGTAAAGCCCTGTGCCACGATCCAGTCATACATCTGGCAGTCGTTGGCCGACGGATCGTGCCTGATATCGATGAGAAGGAAGACCATCTGCAGCACCCGCGAGCGGTGCAGATACCGTTCCACCATCTGTCCCCATTTGGCGGTCACGTCCTTGCCGACCTTTGCATAGCCGTATCCCGGCAGATCCACCAGATACAGTTCGTCGTTTACATTATAAAAATTGATTGTCTGCGTCTTTCCCGGCTGGGCGCTGGTCCTGGCCAGGCTTTTCCGCTGCATCAGTGCGTTGATCAGCGAAGACTTGCCCACATTACTCTTTCCGGCAAAGGCAAATTCCGGCAGTGTATTCTCCGGAATTTTGCTGGTAATGCCGCAGACTGTTTCCAGTTCTACTTTTTTGATCTTCATTCGTATTCCCTATTTTTCTTTGGAAAGAAAGGCATGCCTGATGACTTCTTCCATCTTCTGGACATAGATGATCTCCACGCCGTCCGTGATCTCGTGGTCGATCTCTTCCACATCCCTCTTATTCTCCTCCGGCACCAGAACCGTCTTAACACCCAGTGTCTTGGCCGCAAGGATCTTTTCCTTCAGTCCGCCTACCGGCATCACGCGCCCGCGCAGGGAGATCTCTCCGGTCATCGCCAGATCCCGGCGCACTTTGGTCTTTGTGATCGCCGAAAGTACAGCCGTTGCCATCGTGATCCCGGCGCTGGGACCGTCCTTCGGCACTGCTCCCTCCGGAATATGGATATGGATGTCGTATTTCTGGAAAAATTCCTCATCGATGTTGTACTTCGGTGCCACGGACCGCACATACGACAGTCCGGCGATCGCCGATTCCTTCATCACGTCACCCAGCTGCCCGGTCAGGGACAATTCCCCTTTGCCCGGCATGATGTTCACCTCAATCTGCAGGGTATCCCCGCCCACGGAAGTCCAGGCCAGACCTCTTACGATACCGATCTCGTTCCGTCCGGACAGCTGCTCCTTCGGGAATTTGATCTTGCCCAGATATTTCTCCAGGTTGCGTTCACTCACACGGATCGTACCGCCTGCTGCCCTGGATGTCTTTGCGGTACTCTTCCTGCCTTTGGCACCCTTTTTGCCGGCGGCCTGTCTTGTCAGGATCTCTACCGCTGCTTTTCTGCACAGTCGGTCCAGTTCACGCTCCAGCTGGCGTACCCCTGCCTCGCGGCAATAGCACTCAATGATCTGACGGATCGCGCTGTCCGCCACCAGCAGCTGCCTGGGAGTGATCCCGTTCTTTTCGTATACTTTTTTCAGCAGATGTTCCTTGGCAATATGGAATTTTTCATTCGCCGTATAGCCCGCGATCTCAATCACTTCCATACGGTCCAGCAACGGTCTGGGGATCATGCTCTCATCATTCGCCGTTGCGATGAACAGCACTTCCGACAGATCCATCGGCAATTCCACATAATGGTCACGGAAATTGCGGTTCTGCTCGTTATCAAGTACTTCCAGCATCGCCGATGCCGTATCTCCGTGATAATCCTGGCTCATCTTGTCGATCTCGTCCAGAAGCATCAGAGGATCCTTTACCTGTGCCTGCTTGAGGCCGGCCGAGATGCGTCCCGGCATCGCACCCACATAGGTACGGCGGTGTCCGCGGATTTCCGCTTCATCCCGCACACCCCCGAGGCAGATGCGCACATAGGGTTTGCCGGTAGCCTCCGCTACCGAGCGTGCGATCGATGTCTTGCCGGTTCCGGGAGGTCCCACCAGACACAGGATCGGGCTGTCCCCTTTCTTAGTCAGTGTCCGTACCGCCAGATATTCCAGGACTCTTTCCTTCACATCCTTAAGTCCGTAATGGTCTCTCTCCAAAATCTCTTTTGCGGCAGCGATATCGATCTGTTCGTCCGCTCCGGCTGTCTTTTTGTCCCACGGCAGTTCCAGAAGGGTCTCGATATAGGCCCTAAGCGTTGCAGTCTCCGGATTGCCGTAACCGTTCTGTTCCATATGGCGGATCTCTTTGGCCAGTTTGTCCTTGACTTCCTGCGAAGCCACCAGTTCTTCCGCCGCCTTTTTGTACTGCTCGATCTCAGACGGCTCACCGTCCGATTCGTCCAGTTCGTTCTGGATGAATGCCATCTGTTCCCGCAGGATGTACTCCCGCTGGTGCTGGTCCACCTGTCGGCTCACTTCTTCCGACAGTTCTTTCCGCGCCCTGGCTACTTCCATCTCCTGCGCGATCATCTGCAGCAGCATCTGATAACGCTCCCGGATATCCGTAGCCTGCAGGATCCTGAGCTTATCCTGTTCCCCCATCGGCAGATTGGCGCCGATACGATCAGCCAGTTCCCCCAGGGGCTTGATCTTTTTGAGTGTCTTGATAAACCTGGGATCCGGATTGCCGAATTCCCGGTTAAACTGTTCAAACAGCTGCAGCATCTCCCGACGCGCCGCCTCTTTTTTTACGGAATCGGCCAGTTCTTTTTCTTCCGCCCGCAGTACATCCCCGGTATAGTAGGGGGACGATTCCTTGTCCAGTTTTTTCAATGCGCCGCGGTACAGTCCCTGCACCTGAATGCGCATCATCCCGTTATGCAGCTTCAATACCTGCTGTACTTCCGCTATTGTACCGATGCCGGCCAGATTCTCCATGGTCGCATCGTCTTCCCCGCTCACCTGATCCACCAGAAATACCTGCTGGTCCTTCAGCATAGCCGCTTCCACCGCCTGCACCGACGGTTTCTTTTCCAGATCAAACTGCATCGACATTCCCGGAAACAGTGTCAGTTCCCGGATTACGATCACGGGCAGTTCCGAAGTCGGTACCTGCTTAGCGGATCTGCGTCATGTTTTCTTTTCCGTAGTATCCTTACCGGATTTTTTTTCTGCCATATATTTCACCTATTTCCCGTGCCATAGCCTGTGCCGGCACTTTTTTTGTCCTGAAACAGTTAGGCGCACGGCTATAAAAGTCCGTGCGTCTATCCTTGATCTTTCAGAACTACTATACAACGCACAGTTTTATGCGTGCTTTCGATCTTTATCCTTCTTACTGCTTTCCTTTTTGCCTTCCCTGTGTGTGATCACCGGTTCTGCTTCACCGTTCACCGCTGCTTTGGTGATCGTCACACTGCCGATGGTATCATCCGAGGGAATGCGGTACATCACATCCATCATCGTGCTTTCCAGAATGGAACGCAGGCCTCTGGCACCGATCTTTCTCTCCAGCGCCTTTGCCGCGATCTCTTCCAAAGCATCGTCTTCAAAAATCAACTCTACCTCGTCCATATCGAACAGACGCTGATACTGCTTCACCAGAGCGTTCTTCGGCTCTTTCAGAATGCGTACCAGTGCAGCCTTATCCAGGCCATCCAGCACCACGCCTACCGGAACACGTCCCACAAATTCCGGGATCAGACCGAATTTGATGAAGTCCTGCGGTGTTACATTGTGCAGCAATTTGGAAAGATCCTCTTCCTTATTGCTCTGCAGCTCCGCATTAAAGCCGATTGCCTTCTTGTTCATACGGTTGCCGATGATCTTTTCCAAACCGTCAAAAGCACCGCCGCAGATGAACAGGATATTGGTCGTATCGATCTGCAGCAGTTCCTGCTGCGGATGCTTTCTGCCGCCCTGGGGCGGAACGCTCGCCAATGTACCTTCCACGATCTTCAGAAGAGCCTGCTGTACACCCTCACCGGATACATCTCTGGTAATGGATACGTTCTCACTCTTCTTGGTGATCTTGTCGATCTCATCGATATATACGATACCATACTGTGCTTTTTCAATATCATTGTCTGCTGCCTGGATCAGCTTCAGCAAAATGTTTTCCACATCTTCGCCTACATATCCGGCTTCCGTCAGTGTTGTCGCATCCGCGATCGCGAACGGAACACCCAGGATCCTTGCCAGAGACTGTGCCAGATAGGTTTTACCGGAACCGGTGGGGCCTACCATGATGATATTGGACTTCTGCAGTTCCACATCATCCTTTTTCTTCGGCGCCATAATACGCTTGTAGTGGTTATACACCGCAACCGAAAGCACCTTCTTGGCTTCTTCCTGGCCGATCACGTAGGAATCCAGAAATTCCTTGATCTCAACCGGCTTAAGCAGATTGATGTTTAAGCCTTCTTCCGGATCGTCATATTCCTCTTCTTCAATGATATCCGCACAAATGTCCACGCACTCGTCGCAGATGTAGATCCCTTCCGGGCCTGCAATCATACGCCGTACCGCATCCTGTGACTTCCCACAGAAGGAGCATTTGATCTTTTTCGGATCGATCATTCTTCCTGCCATATGTCTATTCCTTTAAATTATTTCTTTTCTTCCGTGCTCGGCCGCTTGGTGATCACTTCATCGATCAGACCGTAAGCCTTCGCCTCTTCCGCACTCTTCCAATTATCACGTTCCGTATCTGCTGCCACGATATCATACGGCTGTCCGCAGTTTTCTGCCAGGATACGATTCAGTTTCTCTTTGGTCTGCAGGATATGCTTTGCAGCGATCTCGATCTCGGTTGCCTGACCCTTGGCACCGCCCAGCGGCTGGTGGATCATGATCTCGGCATTCGGAAGCGCAAAACGCTTTCCTTTTGCACCGCCGGCCAGCAGGAATGCACCCATGCTGGCTGCCATACCGATGCAGTTCGTAGAAACATCACACTTGATGAACTGCATGGTATCGTAGATCGCCATACCTGCGGTCACAGAACCACCCGGAGAATTGATATACAGCTGAATATCCTTATCCGGATCCTCTGCTTCCAAAAACAGCATCTGTGCAACTACCAGGCTGGCAGTCACATCGGTCACTTCATTACCCAGAAAGATGATACGGTCCTTTAAAAGTCTGGAATAAATGTCATAAGTACGTTCACCGCGACTGGTCTGTTCTACCACATAAGGTACCAGATCATTGTATATCGTTTCTACCATCTTGTTTCTCCTTATTTCTCTTTTGCGTTCTCCACAACAAAGTCAAGTGCCTTCTGGATCTCGATATCCTTGCGCATCATCTTCTCATCCTGCGGATGGATCATGTTCTTGATATTCTCAACTTCCAGCTTGTACTGCTCTGCCATCTCGGTCAGCTCTTTCTCGTAATCTTCATCGCTTGCTACGATGCCTTCTGCCTTAGCAACGGCTTCCAGTACGCAGCGGGATTTGATCCGCTTCTCAATGCCCGGGCGGGAATTCTCTGCCATCTTCTCGCGATCCAGACCCGTGAACATGAAGTACTGCTCCAGGGAAAGACCCTGACGGCGCAGCTGCTGTGCATACTCATCGATAGACTGCTCTACCTGGGACTTGATCATTGCTTCCGGAATATCCATCTCGGCATCTTCGATCAGCTTATCCAGTACAGCGCCCTCTTTCTTGTTCTTTGCTTCGTCTGCCTTTCTCTTGGTCAGCTTCTCGCGTACGTCAGCTTTGTACTCATCTACGGTATCAAAGCCCTTATCACCTGCAAACTCCTCATCCAGTTCCGGAGTCTGCTTCTCTTTTACTTCGTGTACCTTGCACTTGAATACGGCAGCCTTGCCCTTCAGGTTTTCTGCATGGTAATCCTCCGGGAAGGTAACGTTTACGTCAAACTCTTCCTCTGCCTTCTTGCCTACTACCTGATCTTCAAAGCCCGGGATAAAGGAATTGGAGCCCAGGGTCAGCGGATGGTTCTCGCCCTTGCCGCCTTCGAAAGCTTCGCCGTCTACAAATCCTTCATAGTCCAGGATCACCTGATCCCCGTCCTTTGCTGCACGGTCAACTACTACCATACGTGCATCTTCATCGCGCTCTTTGTTGATGAACTCCTCAACATCTGCGTCGGTCACTTCGCTGTCAACCTTCTCGATCTCAACGCCCTTGTACTTGCCGATCTTTGCTTCCGGATTCAGAGCTACTTCTGCAGTAAATACGAACGGCTTGCCCGGCTCCAGGGTCACGATATCGATCATCGGACGGGATACGATCTCTTCCTCGCACTCGTCATATGCCTTCTCGTATGCATCTGCTACCGCATCATTTACGGCATCACTGTAGAAGAACTCCTTGCCGTACATCTTTTCGATGATCTGACGGGAAACCTTGCCTTTACGGAAGCCCGGGATATTGATCTTGTTCTTATTTTTCTTGTATGCTTTCTCTACGAATTTATCAAACTCGTTCTCTGCCATCTCAATGGTCAGCTTCGCCATATTGTGCTCTAACTTTTCCAACTGTACGCTCATCTTAAAACTTCTCCTCCTAAAACGTCTAAAATATGGTATTCCGGTGTCAGGGTATACTATCCCCAAGCACACAGTGGGTATTATAGCATAGCTTTTTCGGTTCGTAAAGTAGAAAAATACCATGCAAAAACCCCGCCGGCAGGAACCGACGGGGTTTTTATCATTTGTTTTGTGTCTGTTTTGCAGATTACCGAAGGATCTTGCCCCAATCGGAGATACCGATCACCTGCTTTGCCCAGGCATCATAAGCTGCGCCGTTAGCACCGTCCATGTTATCGAATACTTCACGTGCCTTCGGAGTAAAGATGCTGTTGATATTCGGCTGCGGATCCTGGTTGATTACGATGGTCTCCACAAGCGGGTTGCGGGATACTGCCGTGTAAGCTGCGTAGATTGCTGCGCCCTGTACATCTGCACCCTGCAGTGCGGAATAGCCCACCTCGGTAGCGATCACTGCACGCGGCTGTCCCTTCGTATTCAGAAGAGCCGGCTGTGACAGGTAGCTGGATACCGTAGACAGGTTCTGGATGGTTACCATCTTGTTGCTGCTTACCAGAGAGCTGTAGTTTGCGGTGTTCGCCCAGAACTTCGCATAGGTCAGCGGTACCGGATGCGGATGGAAAGCCATGCACCAGTCAATGTTACCCTCTGCCTTGATCTGGTTGTTAAAGCTGTTCATAAAGTCTTTAACGTCGATCACGCAGTAGTGCTCCCAGTAGTTTGCGGGATGATTACGATCCCAGTTCTGATCCATGCAGATGAATACACGTGCATTTGCATCAGCACTCTTGATTGCGTTGTATGCTACACGGAATACCTGCATATACTCACGGATGTACTGCTCATCGCCTACATATGCGATATAGCTCCACTTACGAACGTTTACTTCGTTACCGATGATGTAGTCCTGGCCCGGGCCGTTAGCAGCCACCTGATGCATAATGTTTGCCATGGTGGTGATACCGTTCATATCGGATGCGTTCAGCATGTACTGGAACGGCTTCTTATCCACATCGTGAGACCACGGTGCATGGGAATCTGCTGCGTTAGCCAGCGGGTGCTTCAGTACCGGGTTGGTACCGTAGTTGTTGAACTGTACGATCTTTGCGGTACCGTGTGCATAAGAATCACTGTACTGCATCGTATCGATGTTGTAGTTAGCAAAAATGCCTTCCGGAGCCTTTGCCGGATAAGCAACACGTGCCTTGGTGTTGGTTGCCAGCAATTCCGGGTTCAGAATATACTGTGCGCTGCCTGCCATCACTTTCTTTCCGCCCTGGGTTACACCAAAAGCGTATTTCAGATACAGACCGGACTGCGGAAGTGCAAACTTTACAGTCGGATTTGCGGAGATTGCAACCTGTGCGATAGGTGCACGGTCGGCCGGGATCGAATACTCGAACGGGCACAGTGCATAAACCGAGATCACACCGTCATCACTTGCCGGAGCCTTTGTCAGGTTCAGGCTCAGCTGTACATTGCTCTTATCCACCAGATATGCACCCGGGCCTGCAACAGTTGCTGCCGGAGTGGTCGGACCTGCCGGCGGTGTCACTGCACCTCCGTTAGCTCCTGCGTAAGGAAGTCTTCCCTCCGCCTTTCCTGCCAGCAGATAATGCTGATACAGAATATTTGCATCTGTACCAAACGCTGCCACTACATCAGGATACGTGCTTGCGTAAAATTCCGCATCAAAGGTACCGCCGTCCGGCATGGTCTCCGGTGCTGCGAAAGCAGCCATGGAATTCCCGGCCAGGACAGTAATAGCTGTTGCGAAAACCGCGATCAGTTTTTGAATCCTTTTCTTCATTCTTCCTCTCCTTTCGAAAATTCGTCGTTTTCCC
>JAEEGL013868551.1_pt1 | contig 15884 bp, 11 predicted proteins | sample 9134231 | NCBI WGS metagenome assembly JAEEGL01 (sample SAMN16246548, study PRJNA631951) | gut metagenome | biome: gut microbiome; feature: rumen; material: fiber-attached | host: Bos | place: Iran: Karaj | collected 2018-10
ATCGGTCATCCTCAAAAAACAATACCGAAAAAATGTGAAAGGAATCCGAACAGTTCATATGAAACAACTATCATCGAAATGATCTCGAGTATCCTGAGCACATCCTCATTGAAATAATGGAAATACATCGCGCGTTTTGTGACTCTGATCTTCTGGTACAGTTCGTTCCTAAGATCGATGGACTCACCGTTTTCCAAGCGTCCGAGAGCCTCCGCAATAAGATACCTGATCTCCAGTTCCTCAAAACAGTCCGGGCATTTCTCGACATGAGTAAGAAACTGCCAGAGCGTCTCTCCGACAAGCCTGTTCTCGATGAACGGATTCATATACAGTTCGCAGTCATTACAGTCAATGTATTCCATAATATGCCTTCGGTATGCAACATATAGACATACCCTATGATATGATACCTAAATCTAGTGTTTTTTGCAATAAAAAAATGACGATACAACAACAGTTGCATCGTCCCTTCCTGCCTGTCAGTGATCAGCCCAGTTTACCGTTAAGATACTTTAACAGATCCTCCCTTGTTGTGGTTTTCAGGATATAGCCGTCCGGCTTCAGTGCCATAACGCGCTGAACCGCCTCTTTTGTTCCGATCCCCGTCAGGAATATCACTGGAATATCTGCAGTCTCAGGCTCCTCCCGGAGCATCTGGAGCACCTGCGGTCCGTCAACGACAGGCATCTCGTAGTCAAGCAGAATAAGATCCGCTGATTTTTTTATAAGAAATTTAATTGCCTGTACACCTGCCGTAACGATATCAGCCTGATAATCATCCTTGATCCACTCTCTCACCATTCCTGCATAAGAAGGATCATCATCCACTATAAGAACCCTCTTTTTTGCTCCGTTTCCTCCTGTACTGGTAAAAGCCTTTTCGATCGCGGGCTGCAGTACTTCCATCTCTACGGGGCGGTCAAGCCAGATCTTGTCCTTGATCACGGGAACGAATGACAAAAGCTCACGGTGAAATCTGTTCTCACCGATAAGGACCATCTTTCCTCCGGCATCATTTATATCAGCCACGATATGCTTTAACTTTTCAAGTTTAACGGTATCTTCCGCCACATCCTCGGGAAGATATATAACAAATACATCTGTCCGGGGTGCATGTGCTTTGATCAGACTGAAATCCTCAATGATCTCAACTGTGTATGCCCCGGTCATCTTTCTTTCGATTCCCTTAACGACCACGCTGTACTGAAAAGCAACGATCGCAACATTTTTGACTTCGGTAGCCATAACATCTCCTTCTGTTTATAGAGATTATATATTAATATTAATCCGCTCCTTTTGCAATGGCATTTATCGCATCCTTCTGAATATCGGCATTATATGAAAGCATCGGAACGATATCCTTCCCCTTTATCCTTCTGTCAATATAGTTTCTCGTAAGTTTTATGATCAGTGGTATCTGTACAAGTAACCCGATAAGATTCGGGATCATCATGAGACCGTTAAACGTATCGGAAATATCCCATGCAAGGTTTGATTCCATTACCGCACCCAGAATTATGAGAAAAATGAATATCACACGGTAGACTCTGGCACAGATGACTCCGAAAAGATACTCCGTAACCTTTGCCCCGTAATAAGACCATCCGAGTACAGTTGTGAACGCGAACAAAGTGATCGCCAGGACCACAAACCATTCGCCCGGTTTTCCGAGTGTTGCTCCAAATGCTTTGGCAACAAGCGTTGAATCATTTACTCCTTCATTGATGATACCCGTCGTAAGATCGATCGCTCCGGAGCTGAGCACAACAAGCGCCGTAAGGGTACATATGACCATGGTATCCAGAAACACTTCCGCTATGCCCCACATTCCCTGACGTACCGGCTCTCTTGCGCAGCTGTTGCTGTGAACCATAACAGATGAACCGAGTCCCGCTTCATTGGAAAAAACGCCTCTTTTACAGCCGTTCTTTATCGTATTCAGTGCCAGCTGAACCGCCGTACCGGCAGCACCGCCTTTTATTGCATCCGTTCCGAGAGCAAACCTGAATATCGCCGAAAACATGTCGGGAACTTTTGTGACATGGATCAGCACCATGATCAAGCATCCGACTATATACATTATCGACATGAACGGTATCAGTTTTTCGGAAACTGCGGCAACCCTTCTGAATCCCCCCATCAGGATCACCGCCATCGTGAACATCAGTATCACACCGATGATCCAGTTGATCTTTGGGGCTCCCCATAAAAGTTCACTTTCAATATCCGCAAGAAACGTTGACTGGAAATTGATCGTGATCTTGTTGATCTGACCCATGTTTCCTATACCAAAAGAGGCAAGTACCGTAAAGATACAGAAAAGGATACCGAGAAATCTACCGAGTTTTTTGCAATGCTTTATCGATCCAAGACCGTCCTGAAGATAATACATCGGACCGCCCGACCATGCTCCTTCGGAGTTGCGTCGTCTGTAATACATACCCATAACGATCTCTGAGTATTTAAGCATCATTCCAAAGAAGGCCGCAACCCACATCCACAAAACCGCCCCCGGTCCGCCCACGCATATGGCGGTTGACACGCCGGCAATGTTACCGGTTCCGATGACCGCGCATAGCGCTGTACAGAATGCGCGAAACTGGGACAGCGCACCCGCATCGTTTATGATACGGGCTTTCTTGTTGATATTGCCAAATGTATTCTTCCACCAGTGCAGCAGATGCGTTATCGGAAAGAATCCCGTTATGACGGTACATATAAGACCGGTTCCTATAAGAAGCGCCAGGCCGAAAGAACCCCATACGAATCCGTTGGTCGCATCATTTATCCTTACAACAGTTTCCATATTATCATCCTAAAATCTCACAATAAACGAGTGTCTGGTTGATCAGCTGATATGCCACCTCTCCGAACGTGACAGGACCGGTATAGGGCGCGGTTTTCTGTCCGTTAAGTTCTCCGTACAGGTAATTCAGTATGCAGTTACATGAAAAAACCGGTGCATGCGCCTTGGCCTCATCCGTCTTTTTTCTGAATTCTCCGGCATAGTCATCCACTTTAGTCGCAAAACGGTAATCGATGTTTCTGAATACCGGTGCATAAAAACCCACCTTCCCGTTTTCAACCGACTTGACCGACGTATTGATATAAGATCCGTTATAATCCGCCACAAGCGGCATCTTGGTATCGATTCCCTTCTTTTCGATATACTCCGCAAAGTTTACATTCTGCCCGTTTACAGTGCATTCCGTAACGCTCAGATCGTTGTCATTGAATCTGATAATGGGATCTGTCTTATCATCAGTAAAAATGTTGACAAGATTTATCATTGCCGTCTTGCCTTCCGGAAGTTTTATGTACATAACTACGGCTTTGTCCGTGTATGAACTGCATGTTGTTCCGTCATATACCTTTATTGCATCCATTGTCTCAAGATCGGCTCCCGATATCCATCCTATCGTCGGATGCATCAGAAGTTCCTCGACATCGGGAGCTTCCTTTGAATACTTGGCAGCAACCTCGGATCCGTAAGGCATGATGAGCATTGTCAGCCCATTGTCATAGCATTCCTCGACGATCTGGAAAACGTTATATTTCCCGTATGTTGCGATCTTGATGTCTTCAGCATAATCTATCTCGTTTACAAACAGTCTGTCTTTTGTAAGTATCCCGCCTTCCTCACTCATAAAATACGGTGTTGTTCCGCCGATCCACTTTCCTTTCGGGAGTTTTTGAAGAAGCGAATCATCCGCCGCTATATGCAGTATCTTTCCATCATTGATAAGCCCAATTGTCTCTTCGAGCGAAATAAGCATTTTAATACCTCCATGATAATATCAACCTGATCAAAGTGCTGCTATGTTTGCCATATCTACTTTCGCAACTATAGGATACTTTGCCAGAAATTCATCCATTTCCTTTATGCACGATTCCATGCATTGAGGGTCCGCCTGCAGCCTCTTCTGCATTTTGGATATAAGCATGTTAAGTGCAAGATTTGATGATGTGTACTTAATCTCTTGTCGCAGGAGTTTCTCGACTTTTTCCTGTGCCAATGCCTCCATCTATCCGCCTCCTTTTTATTCTCCGAGTACTTCCAGAATTTTATCATAATCAAACATCTTTGCCGCTTCCCTGATCCTGTCGAATTTTGCTTTATCCGATTCGGGAACTGAATACTCTCCGGCTTCTTTCATGATCATCCCGACCTTCTCGCAATCCATATCATCTGCGGCAGCGCGCAGTTCCTCATATATACTCTCCATAAGGTCGGCATCCGCAACGGGTTTTCTGCTCTTCTCCTCTATTTTGCCGCCATCTTCATCACAGAATGCCGGGGCCAGAGTCTCCTTATAGTTAAGATAATACTCCATTACTGCCTCATGATTTTCCCTGATATAAGGAATATTATCTCCCTTGCCTGCCATCTCAAGGGCTTCGGCCATGTCGCCGAGTTCAATCGCTCCAACAAGTCTTGCAGAACTCTTCAATGCGTGTATCTTGATCGTATAGTTTTCCCAGTCGCCCGATGAATAAAACTTTTCAAGATCATCATGCTTATCATCTATGGAACTGTAGAATATCTCGAGGACAGACTTGAGGGCTTCCTCCGAACCGCTGTTTTTAATGGCAGTCTGCACGTCTATACAATCAAGTTTTTCATACCACTTACCGCTGTCTGCCGTCTCACCGGCTGAAGCTTCTTCATCCGTCATTGATATATTCCCTGTAAACTCCTCATGCTCTGCAATATCAACCTGCGTGTCTGCCGGAATCTCCTCCGCATCCTCCGGTTCATATATCTTTCGGTCGTGATCGATAAGCGAAGCGATATTATAAGATTTGTTTGATTTTTGGAAATAGAGTATTCCGAATGCTCCCGGGCCGCAGTTGGAAGATATTGCAGCCGATGCCTGCTGGAAGATCACATGCTCGAAATAAGCTGTCTTCCTGATCTCCTCTTCGATCCATTCAAGAGTTTCTCCGGGCACATCTGCATATGTAACAAATGCAACGTCCGGATCCGGGACCGAATCCGGCGGAAGTGCCCTGCTGATATATCTTCTGTACGATCTTTTTGTCCGGCCGACCCATACTCCGCCCAACCCTGTCTTATCATTTCTTATGCGCAGCATGGGATGGAGGTCAAGGGCTTCCGCCACCTTATGAAGCCTTTCGCTGATAAGACCTTTTGAAGCCATGTACTCGGTAGTATCTATGATAAAGCTGCATCTCAAACGGTACTTTACCTCTTCGAGTTCTGATATGATATCCTGAACGGGAACAGCCTGCTGCGCCAGCTTATATGCAATAAGTACAAGCAACCCTGTGGCACTCGAAAGACACTCCGAATTAATGACCGTGACATTATCAAACGATTTAGCCGCTTCTTTTGCGAAAGTATAATCTTTACTCATGCTCGTTGTTAAGGCTATATGGATCACGTGATGTGCTTTTTTAAGCGCATCCGCGAAGAATTCCGTATAGGTGGCCTCGTCAGGCGGTGCCGAAGTTGCCTCCCTTCCAAGGCTTATATGTCTGATCAGCTCGTTGGCGTCCATATGTACACCATCCTTGAATACGCCCTCATCTGTTTTGATGACGAACGGAAGGATCGGAATATGAAGTTTCCTTACTACCGAATCCGGAAGATCGCACATACTCGTTGATGTAATGATAACAGGGGCTTTTTCCGCATACTTCTCGGAAGTACGTATCTCCTCATCATCCCCGACCATTACCGATCTGAGGATGATCTTCTCGCTTGAGATATGACGGATGAGCATATCTTCCATCATCTCACCTGAAACAGGTTTTACGAGATACCCGTCAAATCCGGATCTGTTATAGAGTTCCCTGTTCTCACTTCCTGCATTCGCGGTCAGTACGATGACCGGAGTTCTTCGGTTAAGACCGCCGGCCTGATCCCTCAGCTGTTCAAGACACTCTATTCCATCCATCTGGGGCATGAGATGATCCATAAATATGGCATCATAACGCGTTTTCAGACACATCTCAAGTGCTGCTTTTCCTGACATAGCCGTGTCGATGTTCATATCGGTGTCTTTAAGCAATCTCTTTTCCACTTCAAGGTTCATCTCATTATCATCCACGATCAGGATGTTTACCTCGGGAGCAAGGAAGCTGCTCTCATAGTTACTTCTTCTTACTGTCTGCTGATTATGGATGTTCAGTTCTCCGACCTTTTTATGATCGGTCACGCCCTGCCTGACAACAAATGTAAAAGTTGAACCCTCACCGTAAACACTGTTAACGGTAATGTCCCCTCCCATCAGTTCAACAAGCTGTTTTACGATGGACAGTCCAAGCCCCGTTCCTTCTATGTGTCTGTTCTTTCCTTCATCAACACGTTTAAAAGCATCAAAAAGGAACGGAAGATCCTCTTTTTTGATGCCCATACCGGTATCCGATATGGATATTGTCAGTTCGGTTGTCTTATCGTCAACATCATTGCTTTCGACACGGAGTTCTATATTACCTTTCTGAGTGTATTTCACCGCATTGTTCAATAGGTTCAGGATCAGCTGTTTTATGCGGACCTCATCTCCGTACAGTACCATGGGAACATCCGGGTCAACATTAACTTCGAACCCCAGCTCCTTCTCGTGCGCCTTGAGCCAGATCATGTTCACTATCTCCGATAGCATGTCACCCACATTGTAATCAACAGGTACTATATCCATGCTGCCGGCTTCCATCTTGGAAAAATCAAGGATATCATTTATAAGAGCAAGAAGGAGTTTTCCCGCGCCCTGTATCCCGTTTGCATCTCTTATGACATCATCCGAAGCACTCTCGTCGCGAAGTATCAGCTCATTAAGACCGAGTATCGAATTGATCGGTGTACGGATCTCATGGCTCATACTAGAGAAGAATCTGTTCTGCGCACGTGTCAGCTCTTCCGCTCTCTCGGCCTCTTTCTTGGCCCTGTCATTCTCATCTTTGAAAAGAATATTCTGTGACATGGTCATGGCAAAGCACACCATACCGACCAGTACGACCGAAATGAAAGTGTCGATATAATATTCCCTTTCCGAATGAAACCAGGGTAACGAGTTATTATAATAAGACACCAGATAACATATCAGCGTCAGAAAGACCAGGAGCGAAAGCATGACCGTTCTCCACTTTCCGCTCAACACAAGACCGATATACATAAAAGCGAAGATGATCCAAAGAAAGCCTCCGCCTCGCAGGCCTCCCCCGAAGAAATACAATGAAGGAACGATCCCAAACACAAGACCGATAACTATCACTTTGATAGCCAGCTTTAATCTGTCTCTGTACAGACATATCACAGTGAAAACGGGTACCAGGATTATTGTCGCGAGTATGGTTATGATCTCTCCCATGCTTTCGCCGATGTAAATATCACCTATCAGCGCAATGACCACTGCGATCTCGGTGATCATCGTAAATATCAGAAATACTCTCTCCGAAAAATCCCTGTTATAATCTTTGATGACATCAACGATTCTTTTGATCAGTCCGTTTTTCTTCATGATATGTCACCTCCCTTCACGTCCGATTCGTGAAGGACTCTCTGAACTACTCTTTCAAAATCGGCAATATTTATGGGTTTTGCAATGAAGCCGTCAAAGCCCTCGTTAATGAACATTTCCCTTGCACCCGAAACAGCATTCGCCGTGAGTGCGACAACGATCGCTGTCTTACCCATATCGGTAGCCACACTTTTGATCTTCTTCATGGCCTCAACTCCGTCCATTTCCGGCATCATATGGTCCATGAACACGATATCATAATCATTATCACGGTATTTTCTTATTGACTCCTTACCGCTTCCTGCGGTATCTGTTATCATATCGTAATCCCTGAAGAGCGATGCGGCCACGACAAGATTCATGGGCTCATCATCGACAATGAGCGCTTTTACGTTTTTAAACACAGGTCTTTCCACGTTTTCATTACCGTCCATGTCCGTAGCGTTTCGGCCTTCGTTCAGTATCTTGATTATCGGATAAGCATAAAGAGGTTTGGGCATAAGTATGACACGGCTGCCCTCGGGAGTTTTCACTCCCGGATCGGCCGATACGGCAACTACGATATCTTCCTTTGCCAGCTCTTCGAAATACCCCTTGTTCTCCTCATATTCTTCCTGCCCCATGAATACATGACTTGCATTCAGTTTTCCTTTAAGACGTTCTACCTCATATACCGTCTCGGCAGGATACAGCGGTACCTTAATGCCTGTCGCCAGATTGGCGGCCATACTGCGATAGAAATCCCGGAGCCTGGGGACTCTGTATTTATCAGGTCTGACATGGAAAAGGACCGATCCTTCAAATGTTTCCGCAAGTGCAAGACATGGTCTGGCATCAACTACTTTTTGCGGGATCGTAACCCTTACGGTCGTACCGCTTCCCGTCTCACTTTCGATCTTAACAAAACCTCCCATCCGGTGAGCAAATCCGTGAACTATAAACAGCCCCAGACCTACTCCGCCCGAACTGCGGTTTCTCTTCTTGTTTGCCTGATACATTCCCTCACTGATAGAGTGGATGGCGTCCCTGCTCATACCTGTGCCGGTATCGGTCATTTCGATGCACAGGTTCACACCGTAATCCGCCGGTTCGGAATACATCTTCACGTATACACCGCCGACTCTTGTAAACTTGATCGCATTTTCCAGAAGATGCCTGAATATCTTGTGAAGCTTTTTGATATCGCCGCGCAGCATTGCAGGTGTAAGCGGATTCAGATCGACAACGAGCTCCAGGTCTTTCGAATTGTCGCTCTGCCTGAACGCCGTAACAACATCATTGATAAGAGATGTGCACATGTAATTGTCTTCTTCCAAAAATATCTTCTGTCTCTTACACTCGGTATAGTCCTGAATGTCCTCGATCTGATATGCCAGTCTTATTCCGGCATTTTTAATCGAATCCGCCTCACTGCCCACACCTTTTTTGATCAAAAGATCCGACATTCCGTTGACAACATTAACCGGCGTTCTGAGCTCATGGGAAATATTCGACAGGAAATCTTCCATACTCGAGTCATTTGCCTCCACGCGTTCTTCCCTGATCCTCTTTTCTTCCTCTTCATCCACTCTGTCATTAATGGCTCTAATACAGGTGAAATAAACAATGATAACTATTGCAACGTGTAAAAGCAGCCTTGATACATTGAGTCTGTTGAATATGATCTCTTCCCCACCCGGAAGGTTGATCAGATGGATCAGCATAATGGCAAAGTATTCGACCAGCAGGATGTTCATCATATATACACGATCCAGCAGCGAATAAACCGTCATTACAAGGCTCACCGTCAGAGCGGCATCAAACAGGCTGCTTTTGTGAACACCATGGTAGAACACCATCAGGCCCGCAACCGTAATGTAGAACATCATTCGTAAACCCGTATCTATCCGGTCTGAGACATTGACAAACCAGACCGCCACGATTCCCAAAATAACTATGGCCGGAACCCAGAACTCCCAACCCATCACTATGTTTTCCAATATCAGTCCCAGGCCTGCAACCGTGGTAATGAAGATTATGAACTTCTCGTTGTTTTTCTGATACATTTATTTCCCTTCCCGTTTCATATGGTCATCAAGAAGCCGGATCAGTATATCGTAATCATAGTTGGCCGATGCCTCTCTCAGGCTTTTCCACAGCTGCGTATACACGTCAGGTATACTGTATTTGTCCATCTCCCGAAAGATTTCCTGAAGCATGTCACAATCCATATCATCAGCCGCTTCTCTTATACGATCCAGCTTATCTTTTACAAAAGTGGTATCTGCCTCGGGTTTTCCGATACCGTCTTCTTCATCGAACAGTTCCGCCAGCGGTCCCTTGAAACTCCTGTATTCCTCGACAAATGCCGCATTATGATCTCTGATATATTCGATATCCCGGCTCTTTCCCGCATCCTCGAGCTTCTGTGCTTTTTCTCCAAAGGCGTATGCTCCGATGATCCTTGCGGAGCTCTTCAGTGCATGAACCTTTATCGTATAATTTTCTATATCCCCTTCAGCCAGCAGACGTTCCAATTCACTTGCCTTCTCCTCAAGGGATGCATGGAATATGCGAAGAAGCGGCAAATAAGCCTCTGCCGATCCGCTGTTATGTATTCCCATCTTCACGTCTATCCAATCCAGCTCATTGAGTCCGGCCAGTTCCAAAGGGATCTGTTCATTTTCATTTTGCTCCGATTCATTAACGAAAACTACGGTTTTTTCAACCTTGTCTTCGGGAAGATATACAAGCAGCATTTCTTCAAGTCTGTCTGCATTTATCGGTTTTGTCAGATAATCATCGAACCCTGCCGAGATATAAAACTCCCTGGCTCCCGTTATGGCATTTGCCGTCAGGCAGATCACGGGGGTTGACGCATTAGGATCATCCTCTTTTTCGCGCAACTCCTTTAATGTCTCTATTCCGTCTTTTTCGGGCATCATATGATCCAGAAAGATGATGTCATATTTTTTGTTACGGCAAAGAGCGAGGCCTTCATCCCCTCCGTCCGCCGTATCGGTCATGATCTGTGTCCTTTTTACGAGATTCTTGAAAACTTCCAGGTTCATCGGATTATCATCCACTACAAGTATCTCTGCGGAAGGTGCAAAGAAACGCGTAACGTTATTTTCATAAGTACTTCTGATCACGCCGGAATACGGATTGTAATCCCCGAGCGGTTCCCTTGATACCACTTTCTGTTTAACATCGAAAAAGAATTCCGAGCCTTCTCCGTATGTACTCTTTGCATGAAGCCCTGAACCCATCATGGCAAGCAGGCTGTTTGTAATGTTCAGCCCAAGGCCTGTTCCTTCAATGTTACGGTTTCGTTTCTCTTCGATCCTTTCAAACTTGGCAAACAGCCTGTCCATATCATCATGACGTATTCCGATCCCGGTATCCTTTACAGACACCTTAAGCAGGATATTCTCATCGTCTCCGATGATGTCCTCATACCCCAAAGACAATGATATGCTTCCGTTTTCCGTGTACTTTACGGCATTTGTCAGAAGATTGGTGATTATCTGTTTCAGTCTTATCTCGTCGCCCTCAAGTGTTCCCGGGATCATCCTGTCTGTTTCAAGATGAAGTTCAAGTCCCTTTTCCTCCACCCTGTTACTTATCATGGACAGGATCTCGTCAAGCATGGATGAAAGCACATACGTTACCGGGAATATATCAAGTTTTCCCGATTCGATCTTGGAAAAATCAAGCACATCGTTCACGATGTCCAAAAGAGTATTACCCGCTTTCCTGATGATCTGCGAATAATCCAGGATCCTCGTATCTTCGCACTCGCGAAGCACCATCTCATTCATGCCGAGAATAGCATTGATGGGCGTTCTTATCTCATGAGACATATTTGCCAAAAATGCGGATTTTGCCTGGTTGGCGGCAATGGCACTTTCCGCATCACGTTCTTTTTTTTCGGTTTCAACCTGTTTTCTGTTGGACCATATCATGAAAATGATCATGAGTGTTATGAACACTAAAGAAATGACAATGGTCAGTATTAAAGGATATAGAAGTGAGCGATATGCCGTCGTCATATTCCTGACGGACAGACATATCCAGTCATTATCAAGTTTTGCCGCATATACCATGTATGATGTGCCATCATACTCTGCCTGAAAGGAATCGCTCTGTGATACCCTGTATCCGGAAACCACTGCAGCTCCGAGCGTTTCGCCTTCTTTGAGATATTCTTTCCCAACCTGTTCCCGATCCGAGTGGGCCACCACCCGGTAATTTCGATCAAGGACCATGATCTGATCGTGTTCTCCCGCAGCAGACTCAACGACAGACTGAAACCTTCCAAGCGACAGATCCATTGCAACAACACTTCTGACATCGAGCAGTTCCCTGGCAAGGGTGATGATGATGTCGCCCGTCTCCTCGTCAATATAAGGATCCACTACGACGACTTTCCCCATTCCGGCTCTTGCCTTAATATACCAGGGTCTTTCCTGCGGGACATAATCATCATCAGGTTCCCAGCCCGAACCATCCAGAAATGTTCCGTCGACAAAACCGTATATACCCGTGGAAGCTTCCGGCAGGATATTGACAACAGCCGAACTCTGATCAGTCATGTATTTAAGGATATCCTGGAGTGACCGTCCTTCAGCGATCATATCATCAACGGTATATCCGGTCAGATCGATGAACTCGTCACTGATCGCTATATAACCGTCAATCTCTTTTACGGACGCCGTCGCATCCCTCTCGCACTCCCTGATGATCCGCTCTTTCGTTGAATTGCGGAGCATAAGGTAATAAGCGACGATCACACAAAGAAAGAAAACTATCATCAGGATAAAAGGAATGATATTTCTGAGAATGGACTGCAGTCCGTTTTTTTTCATAACGTAACGTCCTGCCTCCTTCAACGAACAATTGTTATATCAGACCCGAACCATTTTTCGGATATCTCGGCAAGTTTTCCATCCGCCTTCATATCGGAAAGAGTCTCCTGGATCTTATTCCTAAGGGCCGCATCACCTTTTCTGAACCCGACCGCCATTCCCTCATCGGAGAAACTCTGCCTGAGCAAAACGTAGTCATCGCTTTCTCTTGCTATATAGTAAATGACAATGGAATCAAGAAATACCGCATCTATCTCTCCCGCCTTTAATTCATTAAGGAGCGTAACGTTATCATCCGCGGGCATCAGGATCATATCATCATATATCTTTGTTTCTTTTATCACATCGAAAGCGGATGATCCCGATTGAACCCCGACCTTCTTTCCTTTCAGATCATCCAATTTTTTGATATTACTGTTCCTTGCGACCGCAAAGACTACCTCATTCTCGATATAAGGTTCTGAAAGCAGCATGCTTTCCCTGCGCTCGTCGGTTACGGATAATCCGTTCCAGATGCAGTCTATATCACCGGCATTTAAAATGTCTTCCTTCTTATCCCAGTCGATCGGCTGACACTTAAGTTCAACACCGAGCCTGTCGCATACTTCTTTTGCAAGGTCTATATCAAAACCCGTGATCTCCCCCGTTTCATCACGAAAACCCATGGGAGGAAAGTTTTCATCAAGTCCCAGCACAAGTTCGCCATTATCAATGATATTTTTTAGCGATTCATCCTTCGTCGCATCCTTTGGGCCGCAACCGCCAAGGGACAGGAGCATTAACGCTGATAACAATATTATGATCATTCCCGGTAAGCCGGCTTTTTTCATTATTCTTCTCCCGAATTGTCAATATACTTAAACGCATGTCTGATCTGAATGCATTTTTCATGATCCGTCTCATCCCATGTGCTAAGAATTCTTTTGATCGCGCCTTCGGCTTCAGATCTTGTCCGTTCCGTCAACATGATAAAATAACTGTTCGGGCCGGCCTGCATGATAATATCACTCAGCCTCAGCGTATTCTGAAGCATGATCGAAAAACGTCCGCAAGCTTCCGTAATATCCCTTTTATTTACGACGTCGGCGTTCGAGAGCGTAAACAGAACAAGCGCAGCAGTCCCACCGTATCTTTTGTAAAACCTCATGACAAACCTGTAAATAAGTGCAAAAGAATCCGTTCCGAGAAGCAGCGCTCCGCCCTTCTCATTTCTCTCTTCAACGATCTTTATGATACGTTCGAGTTTTTGAGCGGGATCATCTTCCTTGACGTCATCGGTGTCCGCGCCCTGCAAGCATATGTGAAATCCGTGTTTTCCGTGTTTCTTAACCTCATAAAGCGCACTGTCGGCTTTGGCCAAAAGCGCATCAAAATCCCTGCCATGCGCCGGCACAAATGCCACACCGATCGAAATACCGAGCGGTATTCCGTGATCCTTCCCGAGGATCCTCTCTGCTTCCTCCTGCAACTGGAGATTCAGCCGCATCGTAAGAGATTCAACTGCATTCACATCCGTAAGATCTTCATAAAAAGCCAGGAACTCGTCTCCTCCTATACGGCTGATCGTATCTGTCTCCCTCGTGTTTTTCCGTATGATATCCGAGAATGCCACAAGCGTTTTGTCGCCCATGTCATGACCGAACAGATCATTAACAAGTTTGAAACTGTCGATATCCATGAACATCAGCGCGCCTGTCTTTCTCAAACAGAGTTTGGTAACCCTGTCCGTTCCGCGGTTCTTGTTCAAAAATCCGGTCAGTCTGTCTGTTGCAGCCTCCTCGGTAAGGTTCTCGATAGTCTTACTGTTATCAACTGTTTTTTCAATACGCGAAAGCAGTATATCCTTGTCGAACGGTTTGCGGATATAATCGGATGCACCGAGCCTCAATCCTTTTTGTTCCGTCAGGATATCATTTTCACCCGTCAGGAATATGACCGGAATATGGTGTTTTCCCAGCTTATCCTCATATTCTCTGAGTGCTTCCAAAGTTTCAAAACCGTCCATTTCCGGCATCACTATATCAAGCAGTATCAGATCCGGTGAGTTCTTCTCTATGAACTTAAGCAGGTCTTTGCCCGAACGAAGACAGCTTGTGCGCATATTTTCCGCATCAAGCATATTCTTTACGTTCGTCAGGCTCAGTGCCTCATCATCAACTACAACTATCCAGCAATCCATAAAACACCCTTATCATTACGGTTCTTTACCGGATACCGGTAAAGGACGGAAATATCATAGATTTTACCATATTTATCAACATATAACAACGAATCCATGGGGATTGTTACCATTGAATCGGGGCATTGTATGTGGTAAGATATGCATTGTTGCAGGTGTGGCGGAATGGCAGACGCAGCAGACTCAAAATCTGCCGTGGGTGACCACGTGCGGGTTCAAGTCCCGCCACCTGCATAAAAAGCACGGAATACCGTGCTTTTTTTATTCCACGCCCTTGAGTGCGTCGACCATATCGATCGTCTTGACTTTCCCGGAGAACATGAAATTGACGATCACGGATACCATGAACGTTCCCGCGATCGAAATGAGATATGTGGGGAAACTGATTATCGGGAACATGTCGAGTGTTTCCGAAACCGTTGTACATATGACATAGAGCATCAACCAGCCGACATACAGACCGAAACCTATACCTATGACTGTCAGCCAGATGTTCTGCTTCTGCAGTATGTTTCTGATCTTTGATGACTTGAATCCGAGTACTTTCAGTGTAGCCACTTCCCTTGTCTTCTCAACGAACGAAAGGACTCCGAGATTGTAAAGGACAACGACACCGAGGAGCACCGCGGCAACGACCATGATGTAGACCATTGCATTCATCATCTCCATAGTCTCGGCAAACGATTTTTTCATATCGGCTATGTTCATTATCGATGATACTTCATCATCGTCCGTCAGGTCGGAAGGAACACTCATGTTAGTAAGTATCGATGTCGGTTTGAAATCGTATTCCATATCTTCAAACACGGATCTGTACATCGTGATACCCTGTATCGAAGGATCCCTGTATATCTGCGCCACACGCGATACCTGCCACTTGTCATCGCCGACAAGGTGCCACCTGATATGGTCCCCCACATCAACACCGAGAAGCGTTGACATCTTGTTTGTCAGTGCGATCCCGTCCTTTGTCAGCTTCATTGGCTTCATGTCCCTGTCTTCGACGTGTATGAAATTGCCTTTATCGATGATCGTTGCGGACCCGCTCTTCTTGGCTGTATCTGATACGAGCTCAACACTCGTCTCCTCTATCATCTGCCCGTTGTACCGCTCGCACAGATCGTACGAATAACCGTATCCCGCTTCAGCCGACAGAAGAACCTTGTTCTTTGCCGTCATGAGCTCCCCGTACATAATGTCCATAAGGCCGTTTATCGAATCAAAACAGCCGAATCCGCATTCAAGGAGCATCGCACAGCCTATGACACCCGTAATACCCATGAGAGACCTGAGTTTGTTTCTCATAACATCACGTATATTCCACTGCGTGGAAAAATCAAGCAGCAGCCACAGTCTGCTCTTCTCCAGTGCCGA
>JAEEGL013964642.1_pt1 | contig 15884 bp, 12 predicted proteins | sample 9134231 | NCBI WGS metagenome assembly JAEEGL01 (sample SAMN16246548, study PRJNA631951) | gut metagenome | biome: gut microbiome; feature: rumen; material: fiber-attached | host: Bos | place: Iran: Karaj | collected 2018-10
AATGATTCCTACAATGCAGAGTCCGGCTAGTATTCCCATTATCAGGAAATACGGCAATCCTTTGTTTTCCATAATTCTCATCCAAAAAGAAGCATAGGTTTCTCTATCTATCAGAGCCCATATCCTATGCATATGGAACAATCCAAAGAATATAAAAAACCATGGTTCCCATGAATAAATACGTTTCATGCAATACCCCTTATCACATTATCCTGAAATAAACATTTACAAACCAATTCTGAAACTAAATGATTTTTGTTTCAGAAAATCATTTCCATTATAACATGGAATCGACTTATTACAATGTCATCCCATATATTTTCTATGTGAATTTTTCACTGTTGAATCTGTAATGGAAATGTATGTAAGAGTCGTATTGATTTCCTCATGACCGAGCATTTTTTGTACCTGCTCTATAGGCATACCTTTTGAAAGAGCTACTGTGGCGCAGGTGCGGCGAAATCTATGTGGGTGGCATTTGGGTACATTACATTTCATACTAAGCTTCCTTAGCATGGCTTCAACTCCACCTGATTCAAGCCTTACAGCAGGCTTTCTTATGGATACAAACAGTGCTGGGTTATTATCGTCTCGGGACTTAAGATATTCTATCAGGTGAAGCTTTGTCCTGGCATCAAAATATGTAATTCTTTCCTTATCACCTTTTCCAAGAACAACGCATTCTCTCTCCTCAAAATCTATATCACTACGATTCAATCTGCACAATTCACCTATTCTTACCCCAGTGGAATACAGAAACTCCATAATACATAGGTTTCTATGATATTTACATCCATCCCTCAATCTTTCAATCTCTTCATCTGTAAATGGTTCCTTTACAACCTTTCTTGTCTTTATCTTATGAATTCTCCGAAGAGGGCTTTTAAAGATATAGTTTTCATCTTCAAGCCATCTGTAAAAGCTCGATAGATTTCGCCTCATGTTGTCTATCGAATTCTTGCTTATACCATGCTCAGTCTGATATGAAGAAAGATAGTTTCTTATATCTTCCGTCGAAAGTGTACATACATTCTTATCTGATGCCAAAATTAACTTACTAATTGTGAAACGATATAATCTCATTGTTTTTTCGGATCTACCCTCGAGTCTCTTTGTGGCAATAAAATTATCCAATAATTCATTAGAGGACTTCTGAGGTTCCTGCATTCTGTTATCTGCAAGTATCTCTTCAAGAACCGTATTAAGTATAATCATCTGACTATTATCAATTACTTTAGACATCTTGTGAAGTATCATATTAGCTTCTTCCTGGTCCATTTCATTCCCTCTTGTTATTATTTTGCTATATACTTTCCCTTTAAAGAAGGGCGGGGATACCATAAGTGGCATCCCCTATATGAAAGAATCCTCTAGAGGAATTACGAGAGTGCTACATCTCTTTTCTTTGAAGGCTGAGGCTTCGTCGCTTCTTTCTTTGCAACCTCTTCCTTCTTGGATGATATTCTGTCCATAAGAGACTTCTGACCTTTCTCAGCTTTTATCTCAGCTTTTGACTCAACAGACTTTTCTGACTTTTCAACTTCTTTCTCCTGTTTTCTTTCCTGCATCTTGTCCATACGTACCAGCTCATGGTTCTCAGAATCATACTGAAATGCATGGTCGGAAAGCTTATCTTTTTCATCAAGAACACCCACATTTATCTCCTGAATCATGCTATCAAGTGTATTACAATCCATATCTTCATTAAGAGGAAGGATTATAGTTTCATGCACACTACTTGGCAGGACTACGAAATCCCCTCCAAGTTTCTCTGCTATCTCATCCATTGCCTTCTGATTCATTATTTCAGCAGCTCCATAGATATTTCCATTATTGGAAAGGACATACATTGCCATATTCGGTTCTTCTGGAGGGAGAAGCATATCAACCATAGGATCATTTTCCGGAACCCCATCAGGAAACATGGAATCAAGAAGAACCTCTCTCATACTCTTAAATGAGTAATCCTGATTCGCCATATTGTTTTGGGCTGTTTCTTTAAGTGTTTCTATATCAACACCCATATCAATCATCATTTCATTCGTTATAGGAAGAGTTAATCTTTCTCCCTCTCTTTCGCCAACAAGCATGGCAAATGTTGCTGATATATCTTCCATTTGCTCATTAGGTCTGTCCTTAAGGATATCCTGATTATTTTCAGTATTCACGAGTTTACAAATTACTGAATCTTTTATCTCATCAAAACTTGGCATATTAGTTTACCTCGCTTTCCATCTTATTTTTATTCTGAGTCTGCTCCGACTCCTTTAACCTGTACTTCCTTACTCCCTTTATATAGGCTGCCATTCTGGCTTTATATGCTTCTTCACTAAAAAAGTCATTCGAAGCACCTGGGATATATGTTCTGTCATCTATCATTGTCTTATTCTCCTCTTCTAAATATAAGAGGCAGGACTATGCCTGCCTCAACAATCTGTTACTTTTTCTTTCTTTCCGGAAATTCTATTTTAAACTTGAACTGCTTCCCATAGATTTCCGTTCCATCTTTTTTAGTATAACTACAGTCTACTAACTGCTCCGGTGTCAGGTAAGCATCATATGTTCCATCACCGCTTTTCTTCTTTATACCTTTTACCAGTATTTTCTTACCGGCAAGGATAGCTTTTATCTGGGCATCGGACGGAGCAACTCCCATCAGCTTGCCAAACATCATTCCACATTTATCTTTGCAATAAGCCCCATATTTTCCCTTTATAACATCTGCTCCACAGTTAGGACATCTTCCCAATATCTCAGTATTTGAAAAGAGTTTTTTATCTTCAACGCTTACCTCACTGTATGTTCCTACAAGTTCTTCCACCATAGAAACTATACCTGAAATGAAATCATCATATTCAGACTCTCCCTTTGCGATAAGTGAAAGGTTATTCTCCCACTCAGCAGTAAGCTTAGCTGATTTCACCTTGTCAGGCAGAATTGTTATAAGCTTTATACCATTATCTGTAGGAATAAGGTTTTTCTTTTCTCGTTTTACAAATCCATCCTTTACAAGTTTTTCTATGATATCAGCTCTTGTTGCGGGAGTTCCAAGACCTTTTCTTTCAACATCATTTTCCATATCCTCAGAACCGGCTTTCTCCATAGCTGACAGCAGTGTCGCTTCTGTATATCTGGATGGCGGCTTTGTGAAATGCTCTGTAACCTTTCCATCCACCTTATCAAAGATTTCTCCATCCTTTATATCCGGAAGCTTTTGTTCCTCTGAAGTATTATCGTCCGTATTGGAATCATTTTTTGAAGATATCTTATAGTAATTCCTTAGTGCTTCCTCATATACTTTCCATCCTGAGTCCCTCACAAGTTTTCCGTTTGCTGTAAACTCCGTTCCTCCACAATCGAATACTACCTTTTGCGTAGTATATAAATATGGCGCTGAAGTAGCCTCCAGGAGTCTCGTTGCTATAAGATATAATACCTTTTTTTCATCCTCAGAAAGTGCATTAAGATCTGATTTTGCTATTTCTACAGTGGGTATAATGGCATGATGGTCCGAGACTTTCTTGGAATTCATTACCGGCTTTATATCTGGTTCATATGTAACACCTGGTACAAATGTAATTGTCTTCTTCACAGCTTCTATAACATCATTTGCTGTACTTTCCATATCATCAGTAAGAAATCTGCTATCTGTTCTTGGATATGTCACAAGCTTTCTTTCATATAAAGCCTGGGTATGATCAAGAGTTTTCTTGGCTGTAAATCCGAACATTTTATTAGCATCTCTCTGAAGGGATGTTAAGTCATATAGTTTCGGCATAGCAGACTTCTTATCTTCCTTTACTATAGATGTAACTATTGCTGAACTATCCTTACATCTGCCCAGAAGTGCGTCTGCATACGCCCTTACATCTATTCTGTCTGAAACTGCATCAATACCATTTACAAGTATGTGAGTCATGAAATACTGTTTTTTCTTAAATCCACCTATTTCAGCCTCACGATCTACTATCATAGCAAGAGTCGGTGTCTGAACCCTTCCGACCTTTAATACCCGTCCGCCATAGAGTACAGTAAATAGTCTTGTCCCATTTATACCAACAAGCCAGTCTGCTTCCTGTCTCGCCAGTGCTGCTTTATATAATCTGTCATATTCCCTTCCTGGCTTCAGATTATTCATCCCTTCCCTAATGGCGCTGTCCTCCATAGAAGAAATCCAAAGTCTTTCCATAGGTTTCGTACATCCTGCCTGATTATATACAAGACGGAATATCAGTTCTCCTTCACGCCCTGCATCAGTAGCACACACTACGCTTTCTATATCATCTCTATGCATAAGCTCTCTTAGCACCTTATACTGCGCTTTTGTATCAGCCTTTACTGAGTATTTCCACTCTTCAGGTATGATAGGCAACGTATCATATGACCATTTTTCATAAATAGCATTATACTCCTGCGGCTGTGCAAGCTCGATCAGATGTCCTACGCACCAGGATACGATATAACCACTTCCCTCATAGTAGCCATTTTCTTTCGTATCAGCACCTATTACTTTGGCAATAGAAGCTGCAACGCTAGGTTTTTCACTAATTACTAACTTCATGTCCTCCCCCCTACAAAGCTGCATTTCTGTCTTTATTCTGACTATGTTCTGAAGGTTTATGCTGGGCATTTGCCTGAAGCGCTTTTTTCTCTATCGTTGCAAGAAGCGAATTCGTCTTATCATCAGCTTTATCCTGGGACTGTTCTTTATTCTTATAGCTCTCTACCATCTTCTTAAGCTCTTTATTCGGAATTTTTGTTTTCTCATTCTCCCAGATAGTCTTCCCATCTTCATCGACACCCTTGGCTACACTCTTTGTAACTGTTGTACTACCCTCAGCCGGCAGCTTACACCACATACCTTTTCCATACTGATTTTCATGTACCTGGTTGGACCTTACTACAAAGGTCTGCCATGGCTGCTTTGTTTCTTCATTTGGTGGAATCATTATCTGTCTGTAGGAATTACCATCTTTTCCCTGGAACTCATCTCCTACGCAGCCCTTTCCAAACTTAAGAGTGACTTCTTTATATTCTTTTTTCTCTTCATCCTGAGTTACATCTTTAGTTTCTGATTTTGTTTCGTCTTTCTTTTCACCCTTACCTTCAAGGATATCCATTAATTCTTTATCCATTACTTATTCTCCTTCATTTTATAAAACGAAAGAGCAAAGATTTCTCCCTGCTCTTCCTGTTACTTTTATTCTTCATCTTCATTTAATTCGCTAAGTGGAACTGCTTCCTCAGCAGATGTATCATCCCCATCATACATGGAGTCATCACTCTGCTCAGGCTTACCTTTTTTGCCACCCAAAACTTTTACTCCTACAACTACTGCACCTACAAGAACAACTATAATTATGATAAATATTGTACTGGAGCCACCGGACTCACCTTTATCTGATTTCTTTATCTCTTCTGCATCGGTCTCAGTTGCCTCTTCAGTTGATTCTTCTACTTTCTGCTTATCCTTCGCTATAGGTGTCATAGTATAAGGATCTATGCCATTCGCTGTAGCAACCGAATTTTTAGGAAGTGTCTGTTCTCCGTCATTAGTGAAGTTAAGCAGATTCTGATTTGAAACAGACGTAAGGAAATATACTGTTCCATTATTAGGATTATTATTCTTACTTGCAGAGCCCTCTCCTGCAAAGGCTGTGCTTTCCGTGTCACCCGATTTATCCTGAGCCGCCGTCATGTCTATAACAAGGAAATACTGCTGACCGTCCGCTGTTACTATTGAATAAAACTGCTTACTCTTTACTTCATTTGTTATATCCTCGCCATCCTCATCTGTAACTGATGTTACTTCTGCTTTTGATTCTCCGGTGGTCTGGGCTGTTGCATTTTCCGGAAGACTTGCAGCAGGATCTTCTTTTTCTTCATCATCCTCGTCCGTTTCAGCATTTGGATCTGTCCAATAAGGATTTGCTATAGTATAAACAGTACTTGGATTACCAGCCTTATCAAGTGCATAAACATAGAAGTTCTGATATGTGGCATCGAACTTTTCAAGTCTAATAGATACTATCCCATGATCATCCGGTTTATAGTCATATCCATTGATATACACTGCATCTACTCCGCTTTCTGTATCATAAGTCATAACTGTAAGCAGTCCCTCATTAACAGCAGCATTAAGAGTAGGTGCAACTGTATCAAAGCATTTGATAAGTCTTGATTTTTCGTATTCATTATCAAATGAATCTGTTATCTTAACATATACAGTGCAGTTCTCATTTATTTCAAGGAACATATCATCAGTTATATCCACCCATGTACCATTGGAACCCTGCTTTGCCTCAATCTTTGAAATCTTAGGTGGTACAAGGACTGATGACTGATTCTCAACATCTATAAGAATCTTTGCAGTATCGTTATACCATCCGGTCTTTTCAGGCTTCATTGTAATCTTGAACTTTCCTCTGGTTGTATCTACCTCTGGATCATTTTCTTTTTTATCACTTTCTGGTACAACTACACTTGGAACTGCCTGGGTAGTCGATTCTTCAGTCGCAGGATCCTTATTATCCTCAGTTTTATCTTGTTCTCCGTCAGACTCCCCTACGTGAGAAGCATCTTCTCTCACTTCCTCTGTAGTACTATTTTCAGTACTTTCAGCAACCTGAACAGCCTGCACATCAGCTCCTTTAGTACCAAAAATACTTGTTCCCAGTAATGACATTAACATCGTTATACTGAGTAATAATGCTTTTACTTTCATTTGTTTATGTCTCCTTTATTCTCTTCGGCATCTGGAACTACTTGCATATCCGATTTATGCCTTGAAAGGTATTCCTCCAATTCTGTATGATCCTTAATGCCATATTTAAGTGTTACTTTCCGGAAGAGATAACCATCTATTCTATTTATCTCTCCATTGATACTCTCAAGCTTTGCATTTTCCTTACTGCACCTCATTTTTGCTTTTGTAAATGCTTCATTTGCAGCCTTTGTTTTCTGTTCCTGCAAAGCTTTAAGTTCATTAAGCTTTTCAAGCTTCTCCTTCATTTCTTCTTCTGTAACCATTTTTATGCCTTTCCAACCTTTGGACTTTTCGGCCAAAAGTTTAATCTGTACTATATGGTGGTCTGATAAACAGTGTTATAGGAAAATCACCGCTGATATATCTGGTACGCATAAAAACACCGCCTCCGTTTGACTGTGAACCACTGTCTCCTGAGCCGGTATTTCCTCCGATAGTTGTATAAGAACCATCACCATTATTTGCAACCACTATCTCTATATGTTCATCTGCTCCAAAAAGAACCAGATCTCCATATTTTGCTTCTCCACCACTTATTATAAGTCCATTACTCTGTGCCCATGTATGAACTGCTGAGCATCCAGCAGTCTTTCCTCCGCCGTAAAAGGCATCAGCATTTCCACTTTTATTAAAGCACCACCAGACAAATACACAGCACCACGGGTAATCATCTCCACTTACCTCGGAACCATAGTATTCTGTGTTATATATAACTTTATTGGAACCGGCAGGATTCTCTGTAATACCTATCTGCCCCTGGGCTGTTTTTATTACACCACCTGGTCCTTTTTCTTCTACTACAGCACCTCCGCCCATGATTCCACCTGCCTGATATTTCTTAAGCCATTCATCGCCATATTCTTTATGACCATAAGCTTTCCATCCCATCTGGGCTGCCATCTTCTGTGAATACGTAGTGGATATATCAAGCGTCCACTTGGTTTCGCCCTGAGCTACCATCCAGTCTAAAAATGCCAGACCATAGTTATATCCCTGAGCTACCACCTGAAGCCCGTCATAATCATCAGCTTTTTCAACACCCCATGTTTCAAGAGCATCAATGAAATATCTGCAACCTGCATCTATGGATTTTTCTTCTGTTGTGTATGAACTCCAGTCTGATGGTGTACCACTTGTCCAGTATCCGCTTTCCTTACTCTGCATCAGATCTCCGCCACAGCTTGATGAAATACCATTTGATTCCTGCTGAATCGTGGCGAGGATTGCATTTACAAAGTCTTCATATCCATAGGCTGTCATTCTTTCTGTAACAAATGTTCTCCACTGCTCAACCTCTGCCGGAAAACCAGCTCCGGCTACTTGTGTCTGGGAATTAATATAATCTTCATCTCCTCCAAATGACATAAGAAACATAGGTCCGGCTGCTGAAATAAGAGATACTATAAGTCCTACCACAAGTGTAACTGTAACAGCTATTTTACCTGCGGGAGATTTAATAAAATTAAGCAGATGCCTACCTATCGTTTCAGCACCTGCTTTTGCCCTGTCAAATACATTCAGACCGGTAGTATAAGTTACCTTTCCGGTTTTTCCTGCTGCCCTTGCTTTTCGTTGTTCTGCAATGGCATTCTTCATATATTTTCTTTTTATAGCTTTCTTCTGAAGACTCTTCTGATAAAGATTAGAATTCTTCCAAAATTCAGTATCCTTTGCTTCTTTAAGAGCTGTTCTATACTGAAGTCTGTAATTATTCTTTATGATTTTTTCTTCCTGTCTCGCAAGCCTTGCTATCTCAGCTTCGTTTCTGCTCTGTCTCCAGAACTTTGCTGTCTGGGAAATGGAATATATACCGGATACACCCTCAGCTCCCTTATCAATAGTATCTATCCATGCATTCTGCGTACTATTCTCACCACCATCAGACACATCATCTATAAAGTGAAGCGCTCTCTTACCTATACTCCCAGCTACATCTTCAGGTCTATGCTTTGGTGCATTAGATAGTTTGCTCTGTACAGTGTCTTCTATAACCAGATCACTCTTTATACCGCCTTTAATTTCTGTTGATATTTCATAGTTACGTCTCAGCTTAGCCTGCATCTTCTTCCGGTTATCACGAAGCTTTTTAGCATTAGCATCGTCCATTCCTTCAAGAAGCATACTCTCTCTGCCTTCCCTTAAAGCCTGTGCTTTTGCTCTTCTCCTGGATGCAGTTATTAGCTTATCTCCACCCTCAGACCTGAGTGCTCCGCTTGTTCTGAGGTCAGTCGCATCATTCATAGCATCTCTTACTCTTTCTCTGTCAGTAAGATTTATGACCTTATCCTCAGTTGTCCCAAGCATTACATCGCTGGCTGTACTAAGATTCTGACTGAGCACTTTCTGACTTGTTCTTCTATGTCCGGACTCTGCAACATCAATCGCTTCTCTGATACCAGCTTTAAGTGTACCTCCGGAGCTTTCATCAGTACTGTGAAGTTTCCCATGATAATCTGTACTCTTAAGCATTTCAGATGCAGCTTCTGCTTTATTATTTCTTAATTCAACACTCATAGGCTGCCTCCTTATTCAGAAGATTCACCTACGGTTATCTCTTTGTTATTTTGCTTTTTGCTACTATCCGCTTCTTCCATTTCCCTGGCATTATCGGTTTCAGTCTTAGTCTCGGCTGGCTTTGTTGTAAGAAGCGAATACATGACCGTATCCTTTGGAAGTCTATCTACAAATGGCTGTACTATATCTCCAAAGAATATAAGCCCTTCACCCTGACCTACATTCGTTACATACTTTATCTGATGCTGTGATATATTCAGTTTCTGAGCTAATATGTCTCTATCATCAGCACCCTGATTCAGCATATATACAAAGTCTGAATTATCGAAGATGTTTTCTATCTCCTTTGAAGCAAGGAAATCTTTGACGTTCTGTGTTATACCTGTCGGTATTCCTCCCCATTTTCTGAAGCGCTTCCATATCTCCATAGAGTACGCTGCAGTAAGTTCGTCCTTGAGCAGGAGGTGGAATTCATCTATATAGAACCTGGTATATTTATGCTGTTCTCTGTTGACTGTCACCCTGTTCCAAACAGCATCCTGAACTACAAGCATTCCAAGCTTCTTAAGTGTCTTTCCAAGTGACTTGATATCAAAGCATATGATACGGTTACTCATATCCACATTTGTTCTGTGATTGAAAAGATTATTGGAGCCTTCTACATACAGATACATACACTGTGCTATATGCTGGGATACTGCATCTTCCTTATGAGAAAGAAGTTCATCATAAAGGTCCTGCAGAATAGGCATATTTTCTGGTCTTGGATCCTGGAAGTATTTTGTATATATCCTTGATACTGCAAAGTCGATAGCAGACTTCTCTTCCGGCTTAAGACCACTCTTACCACCTACAACAAGCTCCATAAATGAAAGTATGAAGTCTGCTTTCAGCGATACAGGATCATCATCATCTGAATAATTAAGGTTAATATCCAGAGGATTTATATACTGTTTCGATGACTGACCTATCTTTATAATCTGACCACCCAGATAATTAACAAGTGGATAATACTCAGCCTCCGGATCACATATCAGAATATCGTCTGTAGTAACAAGAAATGTATTAAGTATTTCTCTCTTTGTAGCAAACGACTTACCGGAACCCGGTGTACCAAGTATCAGACCATTCGGATTCTTAAGCATCTTCCTGTCTGCCATTATCATACCGTTACTAAGCGAATTAAGTCCCATATACAGACTCTCCTTGGACTCCATAAAGAGCTCCTGAGTTGTAAACGGAACAAATACAGCAGTTGAGCTTGTGGTAAGAAATCTGCTCTGCTTTATGAAGTTTTTACCTATTGGAAGTGATGAACAGAACCCCTGCTCCTGCTGATGATCCAACTTTCTCAGAACACAGTTTGCTGACTGTATGTTATTGGAAAGTGTGAATCTGAAATCCTTCATTTTCTGAAGATTATCATTAAATGAAGTTATAAGAAATGTTACCTTAAAGAGTCTCTCATTTCGTGACTGCATTTCCTTTAGTAAACTATGAGCCTCATTAGAATAAGTCTCAATATCAGGTGGAATTATATCCATATCATAGCCTGAACGGATAGCTTTCTTCTGCTCTTCTATCTTCATCTTATTGATATCTGAAAGCTTACCCTTTATATACTTCATAGCCTCCGTCTGGTTCATGGCATCTATGTGCATCGTTACCGATAGAGCATCCTCCATGTTGAGGATATCCGCCAGCATTTCATCTGAAAGCTCCGGAGCCGATATAATGAGATAATTAGTAGTTGCAAACATATCTCCGATCTTATAATAGTCCTTCGCCCTGAAATCAAATGATGTCGGTGCTATAAAGTTCTTTGGTGTAAGACCACTCTTTGCTATATCCTTAAAGGAATGCATTGCAAACTTCTCCAGACTATCCTGGTTCATGTAATCATGCATAATCTTAAGTCTCTCAAGCCCATTTACAGGAAGTGCCTTACAACCAAGCACCTTAAACTTATTCATGATATCTGACTCAATCTTGGCAAGCCTTGATACCGCCTGCTTTCTGTCACGAGCCTCTACTCCAAATACAAGATACTTTGACTTAACTATTCCGTTATTACCTTTTTCAAGCTGATCTCTTAAGTAATCTGCATATTCCTTACGGACAACATTGAACTCATCATCCTGGTCCGGTATAGATATAACTTTCTTATATTCTTCCATATCCACACGCTGATTTATAAAGCAGAACTGGAAATGTATTGTTTCATCAAAGTAATTTAGAAACTGACAATACTCTCCGAATATATGCTGCTTCTCATCATTCTGTGCAAGCTGATAGTTTATATCAAAGAACTGGACCATACGGGTATAATAGTTTCCTTTCACCTTACAAAGTCCATCTGAAAATATCTGTTCAAAAGGTAATGTATCAAGTGTATTCCTCGGTACTTTAACCTTATCTACTTTTTCTATAAGCCAGGTGAAGAACTTTGTCAGTAGATCATTTGATTTTTCTCCATGATAGGCAGTCTGATAGGAAGGATTTTTTGCACCTGCAGGAAGAACTGTCCCCTGCCTGGAGGATTTACTATTTCCTTTCATGGCTATGCCTTGGGATGTAACTGACTGTACCATTTTTCATCCTCACCCCTTTCTTATTCAGTTTTTCAAGTCTTTTTCTTGCTTTATCTCGTTTTACAGCCTCATCTACATATTCATATATGTTTTCATTTTCCATAAGCCGCACTTGCGGATAAGCAAAACGATGTCTTATAAAGTTAAGCAGATACACCTCAAGTGGGAGTCCATCTTTTTCCATTATCCCGAAGAGGAAAAACGGAGCCATAAGCGCTATAAGTGAGTAAAACGCTGGTGTTGTTCCTGCTAAACTTCTTATAATAAAATATCCTGGGAAGCCAACCACTATACCCATACCAAAACATACACACTGTCTCTTAGTGAAGTTGCCTATGAACTTGGTTTTGATATTGGTCAGATCCTTTGGAACATCTACATAAGCCATTATTATTTCCTTTCTCCATGCTTACTGTGATAATTACATTTATATTTCTTCTGAAACTTTTGGACTTTTCGTCCAAAGGTTTTATTCTTTGCAATACTATGATTGGATTGCAAATATCTGTTTCGTTATTCCTTCACACTTAAACATGGTATACACAAGCAATATTGAAATACCCACTGTACTCCAGCATGCCTTCGTTAATAATTTAATTGCTGTCACTCCATTATCCGGATCAACAGCTATAGTCGTAGGATCAAAAACATGAGCTACGAGCACACCATAAATAGCCACACATATCATCATCAGCACAGCCTGCATCGCAAGGGCAAACAGATTCTTAAGATACCCCTGACCTATATTTGAAAGCTGGTGATTAGTTATGGTGGCAAGCGGTAGTGGTGCTACTGCACAATGCAAATATATGGAAATCATTCGGGAATAAAGAATTATCGTGATGAGTATTCCCATGAACTTTATAATCAGGTCAATGAACCAGGTTGAAACAGTCAGACTGATAAGTCCTGATACATCACCACTCTCTGCATCTTCATCCTGATCTCCATAATTGTCCGTTAAAAATTCAAGTAATGTCGAGCCTGTCGTATTCTCCGTTGTAATTGCATTTAATGTCGAAGTGGTTTTAGAGACCATCGAAGCTCCCAGTCCGAAGAAACAGTTACATATAAGCAGTGAGTTCGATATAAACCATGCTGCTACAATAGTTTTAATCAGCCATTTCATAAGCACTGATACGAAATCAACGTCCGCCAGATTATTTGGCTGAATCAGCATGGAAATTAGTTCCCACAGCACAACAAATGTAAAAACTGTTCCGGCAACCGGAAGTGCAACATTTTCTGCAATCTTCTCTATAAGTTCCCAGATGGTTCCTCCCTGCCACGATTCGGGAGATGTAGCAAGCTCTGTACTGATTGAGCCTACCTTTTCATTTAAATCGGTAAGCATGTTGTCGAGATTTGCATAAGCAAGCTCGTAGAAAATGTCTCTGAATCCATTCATCAGTTTCTGGACCGCACTATCAAAGAGTCCTAGAAATACCGGACTGAACTGAAACATATTTCATCTCCTTAATATAAAAGGCAGCCACTACTTTCTTGTAATGACTGCCAACTTATTGGTTTCATTTTGTGCACATTCATAACTCTCTCATGTTATAATGTACTTGTGGTTTTACTTGCGAGGTTTTACCACATAAAGGCATATCGTATGTCACTTTCGATATATGGATATGCCTTTTTTATAACGATGTAGGTATAAGGTCTGAGAGCTTTGGAACAAGAAGCGCTCCTATAAGCATAACTCCGGCACCGGCCATGAATTGCTTCATTCCCTGGCTCTTAGGACAGTAGGCATAGAGAAGTTTTCAGAAATAACAAGTTTAAGACCGATTACAGCAAGCTATATTTTTACGAAAGTACCGATAAATCCCTTGAAAAGCGGGACAAGGTATGGTATAATATGTATATCATCATAGAACGAGGGTGAACCTATGGATAACGAAATTGTAAAAGCGGAGAGCAATTCGGAAGAAATCTATACTTCCATACGTTCTTTTGTAATAACAGCGCAGAATAAGGTGTATTCTGCCGTCAATACAGCTATGGTCATAGCCTATTGGGAGATCGGTGAGCAGATATACAAGGCTTGCGGTGAGAATGACAGAGCTGAGTATGGTAAAAATCTTTTGAAGTACGTTTCTGACAGACTTACTGCTGAGTTCGGTAAAGGCTTTGACGAGAGCAATCTGCGGAGAATGCGGCAGTTTTACATGACTTATCCGATTCGTGACACACTGTGCCACGAATTGAGTTGGTCGCATTATCGCATACTTATGAAGATAGCTGACAAGACCGCCCGTGACTTCTATACTGAGGAATGCGCTAAATCAGCGTGGAGCGTCCGGCAGCTTGAACGGCAGATCAACACGATGTACTATCAGCGTTTGCTTGCAAGCAAGGACAAGTCCTCGGTGGCGGCGGAGATACAGACCAGCACACCGAAACCGGAATATGAAAAAGCTATCAAAGATCCATATATCATGGAATTTTTGCAGATACAGCCGGATACCCATGTATATGAGAGCGATATAGAACAGGCTCTGATAAATCATTTACAGTATTTTCTTTTGGAGCTTGGTCGTGGGTTTTCCTTTGTATCACGGCAAAAACGCTTCACGCTCGACGGGCAGGACTTTTTCATTGACCTTGTGTTTTACAACTATATCCTCAAATGCTTTGTGCTGTTTGATCTGAAAACAGACAAGCTCACACATCAGGACTTAGGACAGATGCAGATGTATGTCAACTACTATACACGGGAGCTGATGAACGAGGGTGATAATCCGCCCATCGGCATTGTGCTGTGTGCGGAAAAGAATGATGCTGTTGTGAAATACACCTTGCCGGAGGGCAATAACCAGATATTCGCTTCAAAGTATTTCACATACCTCCCGACAGAAGAGGAATTGAAACGTGAGTTGAGAATCGACGAGTTTCAAAAACTTGATGAAAATTAAATAGTGTACCAAAAAGCCTTATCCATCTTCATGATGGCAAGGCTTTTAATTTACAGACTGTAAAAAATAACATTGAATTTCCCCAGTGCAAAATATCGAGTTTATCTCTAAAAAGCATTGACTTTTCTATGAATTTGTGCTATAATAATGACATTGGAACGGTTTACAGAACGTTTTAATGGTAAATGTAAAATCTTTGTGAATTTTATTGGGGAAGGGTTGACAGAGATATGAAAATGCGATATACTTGCACAGCACAGCACAGCACAGCACAGCACAGCACAGCATCAGCTAAGGCTAACTGCGCCCTTTTCACAAAAGAATATCTGATAATAGAAGCGTACTTCACGGGATAAGTATATCCTTTGGAGTGCGCTTTTGTGTTTTGTTTACAAGCAGAAACATCAACTGCTTATAAATATATCAATAATAAATCTAAAATAAGGAGGAACGAGCTTATGAAACACACATGGAAGAAAGCCGCAGCAGGTCTGATGGCTATGGCTCTCGTAGTAGGTGCTGCGCCTGCGAACGTGGGGACGGGAGGATTTTTCGGAGGAGTGAGCATTACGGCTTATGCTGATGAAACCGAAACACTGCTGACCACAATAACGGCAACTGGTAAAGAACAAGCCAGCTACAGCACTGCGAATGTTGCAACCGTTTCGTTCAGTTATTTGCCAAACTGCACTTCATATTACACAGCTAACTGGGGCTGGTGGGGATACGGCTGGACAGCAACTGTTACCCCTGTTGAGGGATACACCATTACCAAATGCGTATTCTATGACGATGCAAACCGTACTGCTACGGATAGTGAAGATCCTTTTGTAGTGGAGACTACGGAAGAAGATAAGACACCAAGAATAAATGGCACACCCATTGATGGTGGCAATAGTCAGAGTAAAGGGTTAAAAAAGATTGAGGTATACGGTTATGCTACGCCCACTACCGTCGATGTCTCAGGTGTAGCACTCAACAAGAACGTACTTGAACTCAACGAGGGTAAAGACGAAACCCTGACTGCTATTGTTGATCCAGACGATGCTACTGACAAGACCGTGACATGGTCGAGTGATAATACGGCTG
>JAEEGL013979693.1_pt1 | contig 15884 bp, 11 predicted proteins | sample 9134231 | NCBI WGS metagenome assembly JAEEGL01 (sample SAMN16246548, study PRJNA631951) | gut metagenome | biome: gut microbiome; feature: rumen; material: fiber-attached | host: Bos | place: Iran: Karaj | collected 2018-10
CGCGGGGCAGGAAGCTGCCCCTCGCGCGATTGGCTCTTGTCTTTTTCGCCCATTCGTTGTAAAATCAAGCCAAATACCGAAAGAAGGAGCTTATCCATATGCGCATCGTCGTCAAGATCGGGACCCACACCCTCACCCACGACAGCGGACAGCTGAACATCCGCCGGGTGGAGGAGCTCTGCAAGGTCCTCTGCGATATCAAGAACGCCGGCCACGAGCTGATCCTCATCTCCTCCGGCGCCATCGGCATGGGCGTCGGCAAGCTGGGGCTGCGGCAGCGTCCGGAAGACATCCCGTCCAAGCAGGCCGCGGCGGCGGTGGGCCAGTGCGAGCTCATGTACACCTACGACCGCCTCTTCACCCAGTATCACCACACCGTGGCGCAGCTGCTCATCACCGGCGAGGACGTGGAATCCGAAACGCGGCACCGCAATTTCACGAACACCGTGGGGCGTCTCCTGGACTTCGGCGCCGTGCCCATCATCAACGAAAACGACACCGTCGCCACCGAGGAGATCGTCATCGGCGACAACGATACCCTGGCCGCCATCGTGGCGAAATCCGTTGCCGCCGATCTGCTGATCGTCTGCTCGGACATCGACGGCCTCTACGACGCCGACCCGCACACGGATCCGAACGCGAAGCTCATCTCGGAGGTCCCCGTCATCACGCCGGAGATCGAGGCGCTGGCCGGCGGCAAAGGCTCCGCCCTGGGCACCGGCGGCATGATCACCAAGCTCCACGCCGCCAAGATCGCCGCGGAGGCGGGCATCCCCACCGTGATCCTGAACGGGAACGACCCCGATCTGCTCTACGACGTAATGGAAGGCCGCTCCGTCGGCACGCGCTTTTTGACAGGAGGAAAACGATGATCCAGATGCTGCAGGCCGCCAAGGCCGCCAAGGGGCGCGTCGCCGCCCTGAACACCCTTCAGAAGAACCAGGCGCTGCTCGCCATGGCGGACGCCCTGCTCGCGCAGGCGCCGGAGATCCTGGCCGCGAACGAGGCGGATCTCGCCGCCGCGCGCGGGACCGTGCCGGACGTGATGCTGGACCGACTCCTGCTCACGGAGGGCCGCATCGCGGACATGGCGGAGGGCATCCGTCAGGTCGCCGCGCTGCCGGACCCGGTGGGCTGCCAGCTGCAGGAGACGGAGCCCCGTCCGGGCCTGCACGTGCAGAAGATCTCCGTCCCGATCGGCGTCATCGCCATCATCTACGAGAGCCGTCCCAACGTCACCGCCGACGCCGCCGCGCTCTGCCTGAAGAGCGGCAACGCCTGCATCCTGCGCTGCGGCAAGGAAGCCCTGCGCAGCGCCTCCGCCATCACGGCGGCCCTGAAGGCAGGCCTCGTGCAGGCCGGCGTCACCGCGGACGCGGTCAACCTCGTGCAGGACGGCAGCAGAGAGAGCGCCCGCGTGCTCATGACCTCCCCCGAATACGTCGATCTGCTCATCCCCCGCGGCGGCGCGGGCCTGATCCGCAGCTGCGTGGAGAACGCCACCGTTCCCTGCATCGCCACCGGCACCGGCATCTGCCACGTCTACGTGGAAAAGACCGCGAACCCGGAGATGGCGCTGCGCATCGTGGAGAACGCCAAGACCAGCCGTCCCAGCGTCTGCAACGCGGAGGAAGTGCTCCTGGTGGACCGCGCCATCGCCGCCGACTTCCTGCCCCGCCTGAAGGCGCTGCTGGTGGACGAGCGCGCCGCGGCCGGAAAGCCCCCCGTCGAGCTCAGGCTGGACGAGACCGCGCAGCAGATCATCCCCGGCACGCCCGCCGGCCCGGACGATTTCGACACCGAGTTCCTAGATTACATCCTCGCGGTCAAGTGTGTGGACGGCGTAGAAGACGCCATCGCACACATCGCGGCGCACTCCACCGGCCACAGCGACGCCATCGTCACGATGGATCCCATGGCCGCAGCCCGCTTCTCACAGGGCGTGGACAGCGCCGCGGTCTACGTGAACGCCTCCACCCGCTTCACGGACGGCGGCGAGTTCGGTCTCGGCTGCGAGATCGGCATCTCCACCCAGCGGCTCCACGCCAGAGGGCCCATGGGGCTGCGCGAGATGACCACTTACAAATACCTCGTCATCGGCAGCGGCCACGTTCGATAGGAGGCAGACATGCGTTACGGATTCCTCGGCTGCGGCAACATGGGCGGCGCCATCGCGCGCGCCCTCTCCGCGTCCACCAAAGACATCCTGCTGGCCAACCGCTCCGCGGCAAAGGCGGAAGCGCTGGCCGCGGAGCTCGGCGTCCGCGCCGGCAGCAACGAAGCGGTCCTCGCGGACTGCGAGGTCATTTTCCTCGGCGTCAAGCCGCAGATGCTCCCCGCGCTCGCGGAGGAGATCCGCGGCCGCCTGAACGGAAGAAAGCCCTTCTTCGTCAGCATGGCCGCCGGCATCACGCTCTCCCGCCTGGAAGAGCTGCTGGGAAGCGGCCTGCCCATCCTGCGCATCATGCCGAACACGCCCGTCGCCGTCGGCAAGGGGCTCATCCTCTACTGCGCCAACGACCGCGTGGAGGACGCCGCGCTGCGCCGGCTCCTCGTCGACCTGGCGCCGGCGGGCGCGCTCGAAGCGCTCCCCGAAGCCCTCATCGACGCCGGCAGCGCCCTCTCCGGCTGCGGCCCGGCCTACGTTTATATGTTCCTGGAAGCCCTCGCGGACGGTGCCGTGGCCTGCGGCCTGCCCCGGAAGCAGGCGCTGCGCTACGCGGCCCTCACGCTGGAGGGCGCGTCCCGCCTCGCCCTGGAGTCCGGCAAGCATCCGGAGCAGCTCAAGGACGAGGTCTGCTCGCCCGGCGGCAGCACCATCAAGGGCGTGGAGGCGCTGGAACAGTACGGCTTCCGCGCCGCGTCCATCGCCGCGGTCAGCGCGGCCTTTGAAAAGACGAAGGAGCTCGGCAAGCCGGCGAAATAGCGGCCGGCTGCGCCCGACCTTCCCCAGACGAGTTCCAAAGACAAGAAAACAGCTGCCCGCAAGGGGCAGCTGTTTTTTCTTTCATTTCGCTTAGAGATCGAAGAAGCGGTCCACGTCCTCCTTCTCCCAGACGTGCCGGAAGTCGCGCCCCATCTCCTTGCAGTAGACGGTCTCCTCGAAGATCTGCCGCAGGCTGTTGTTCAGCTGCCGCACGCCGAACTCCCTGGCGGAGAGCTTCTCCACCATATAGGCCAGCACCTCGTCCGAAAGGCTGAGCTCCTCCGGGCCGATGCCGTAGTAGGCGTAGAGGTCGCGCATGAGATAGCCGCGCGCGATGGCCTCCTTTTCTTCCGGGCCGTAGCCGGGGAGCTGGATCAGGTCGAAGCGGTCCAGCAGGATGGGCGAGATGTTCTCCAGGTCGTTCGCCGTAGCGATGAAGATGACGTTGCGCAGATCCAGCGGGATGCCGAGGCAGTCGTCGATGTACTCGCTGCGGTCGCTGTCCAGGATGTCCAGCAGCGCGAACTGGGGATTGGCGCCCCGAAAGCCCTGCGCGATCTTGTCCACCTCGTCCAGCAGGATGAGCGGCGAAAAGCTCTTGCTGTTGATGATGGCGTCGATGATGCGCCCCGGCCGCGAGTTCGCGTAGATGGGCGAGGTGCCCTTGAGCACCGCCGCCTCCGTGACGCCCGCCAGCGGGATCTTCACCAGCTTCCGGTGCATGGCCTGCGCGATGGAGCGCGCGATGGAGGTCTTGCCCACGCCCGGTGGCCCGCAGAAGAGCAGGACCGTGCCGTAAGAACTGCCGATGCGCTTCTGGCAGGCGATGTAGCGCAGCACGCGGTTCTTGATCTTTTCCAGCCCCAGATGGCTGCGGTCCAGGATGGCCTGCGCCTCCGGCACGGAGATCTCCTCCTTCTCCTTGCCCAGGTCCGACCAGGGCAGTTTGGAGAGCGCCACGATCTGCGCCTCGATCAGCGTCTCGTTCGAGGCCAGACGGTCCTTCACGTAGTCCGGCATGATGCCGTAGGTATCCTCCGAGACCCGGCGCCGCACTTCCATGCGCAGGCTCTCGTAGGCCATATAGTCTCCCTCCACCTCGAATTCCTTCATGATGGCCCACTGGAATTTCGTGGAGAATTTGCTGAAGCGTTCTTCCGAGATCTCCGCCTTCAGCTCCGGCGGCAGCTTTTCATATCTTGCGTTCACGGCTCTCCCATCTGCGTTCCGCGCGCTGCGGATCACTCGTCCAGATCGTTGATGTCGATGAGTTCGGTATTAAAGAGATTGTAGCGGCTCGCGATGATGTTTGCAAGCGCCATGGCGGTGTCCAGCGAGGTCAGGCAGGGAATGCCGGCATACATGGCCTTGCGGTGCAGGACGCGGTAATCGCCCACGGTGTCGTCCTTGACGGCGCCGGTATAGACTACGTAGTCCACCTTCTTCTGATCCAGCAGGCGGTAGATGGCGTCGTTCTCGAAGACGTTGCCCACGGTCTCCGCGCGGATGCCCGCGCCCCGGATGGCCGCGGCGGTGTCCCTGGTGGCGTAGATCTTGATGCCGATGTCGTAGAAGCGCCGCGCCAGCGCGATGGCGTCCCTGTGGTCCTCGTCCTCCACGGAGATGAGCACGCCGGCATCCGCCCGGTCGCGCACGTTGGGGACCCGGAATCCCGCGGAGCTAAGGCCCTTGAAGAGCGCCTCCGCCTCCGTGCGGCCGATGCCGAGCACCTCGCCGGTGGACTTCATCTCCGGCCCCAGGATGGAGTCTGCGTTGTAGAGCTTCTCAAAGGAGAATATGGGGACCTTCACCGCGCAGTAGGGCGGTGTTTTGTAGAGGCCCGTGCCGTAGCCCAGATCCTTCAGCTTCTCGCCGAGCATCACGTGGGCGGCCAGATCCACCATCGGAACGCCCGTGACCTTGCTGATGTAGGGGATGGTCCGGGAGGCCCGCGGATTCACTTCTATCACGTAGAGTTCATCCTCGTAGATGAGGTACTGGATGTTCACCAGGCCCTGCGTGCCCAGCGCCAGCGCGAGCTCCCGCGCGCTCTCGCAGATCTTCGCGAGGAAGCGGTCCGTGAGGTTGTAGGGCGGATAGACGGCGATGGAGTCGCCGGAGTGCACGCCCGCCCGCTCGATGTGCTCCATGATGCCGGGGATGAGCACGTCCTCCCCGTCCGAGATCACGTCCACCTCCAGCTCCACGCCCGGCATGTACTTGTCGATGAGCACCGGGTTCTCGATGCCGCCGGAGAGGATGGTCTTCATGTATTTTTCCGTGTGCTCCCGGCTGCGGGAGATGGTCATGTTCTGGCCGCCGATGACGTAGCTCGGGCGCAGCAGCACCGGATAGCCGAGCTTTTCCGCGGCGTCCAGCGCCTCTTCCAGGCTGTTCACGCCAAGGCCCTTCGGCCGGCGGATCTGAAAGCGCTCGAGCAGCGCGTCGAACTTTGCGCGGTCCTCCGCGGTGTCGATGCCCTCCGCCGAGGTGCCCAGGATGCGCACGCCCTCCTCCGTCAGGAACTGCGTGAGCTTGATCGCGGTCTGGCCGCCGAAGGCCACCACGACGCCGATGGGCTTTTCGATCTCGAGGATCCCCTTCACGTATTCCGGCGTCAGCGGCTCGAAGTAGAGCCGGTCCGCGGTGTCGTAGTCCGTGGAGACCGTTTCGGGGTTGTTGTTGATGATGACCACGTCGATGCCCATCTTCTGCAGGGTCCAGACGCAGTGCACCGAGGAATAGTCGAACTCGATGCCCTGCCCGATGCGGATGGGGCCGGAGCCCAGCACGATGACCACGGGCTTGCCGCTGCGCGGGAAGGCCGCCGCCTCGTCCGGGCGGTCATAGCAGGAATAGAAATAGGGATGCTCGTCCCCGAAGACGGCGCTGCAGGTCTTGACGATGCGGTAGTTCAGCTTGCGCCCTTCGGCGTAGAACTCCGCCTCGTGCTCCGCGATGTTGCGCAGCTTTTCGAGGAAGTAATAGTCCACCTTGGTGATGCGGTAGATCTCATCGAAGGAGACGCCCGCCTTGATGGCCTCGTAGATGGTGAAGATGCGCCGGTCGTCCGCGTCCGCGAGACGCTCCAGCACGGGACGCTCGTCCAGCGGCTCCGCGTTCAGCGTCTTCTGCCCGATCTCCGCGCCGCGCACGGCCTTGATGAGCGCCTCTTCAAAGCTGCTGCCGATGGACATGACCTCGCCGGTCGCCTTCATCTGCGTGCCGAGCTTGCGGCTGAGCCCCGCGAACTTGTCGAAGGGGAACTTGGGGAACTTGACCACGACGTAGTCCACGGCGGGCTCGAAGCCCTTCAGGCTGGCGCCGGTCTTCTCGTTGCGGATCTCCTCCAGCAGATAGCCGAGCGCGAGCTTCGTGGTGATCTTCGCGATGGGATAGCCCGTGGCCTTGGAGGCCAGCGCGGAGGAGCGGGAGACGCGGGGGTTCACCTCGATGACCGCGTACTCGCTGCCGTCCGGCTTTAAGGCGAACTGCACGTTGCAGCCGCCGATGATGCCGATGGCCGTCACCATGTCCAGCGCCGCCTGGCGCAGCATGCCGAGCTCTTCGTCCGTGAGCGAGAGCGCCGGGGCCGCCACGATGGAGTCGCCCGTGTGGACGCCCACCGGGTCGATGTTCTCCATGGAGCAGACGGAGACGCATTCGCCGCTCGCGTCGCGCATGGTCTCGAACTCGATCTCCTTCCAGCCGGCGATGCACTTCTCGATGAGCACCTGGCGGATGGGGGAAAGGTCCAGGCCGCTGTGGGCGATGAGGCTCAGTTCCTCCGGCGTTTCGGCGATGCCGCCGCCCGTGCCGCCCAGCGTGAAGGCCGGCCGCACGATGACGGGATAGCCGATGCCGGCGGCGATCTCCAGCGCCGCCTCCACGGTGTTCGCGATCTCAGAGGGGACCACCGGCTGCCCGATGGCCTTCATGGCGTCGCGGAAGAGCTCTCTGTCCTCCGCCTTGTCGATGGCGTCCATGTCCGTGCCCAAAAGCTTCACGCCGTAGCGCTCCAGCACGCCTTCGCGGCAGAGCTGCATGGCGATGGTCAGGCCCGTCTGCCCGCCCAGCCCGGCCAGCAGGCCGTCCGGGCGCTCTTTTTCGATGATCCGGCTCACCGTCTCCACGTTGAGCGGCTCCAGATAGATCTCGTCGGCCAGATGCTGGTCCGTCATGATGGTGGCCGGGTTGGAATTGACCAGCACCACGTTGACGCCCTCGTCCCGCAGGACGCGGCAGGCCTGCGCGCCGGCGTAGTCGAATTCCGCCGCCTGGCCGATGACGATGGGGCCGGAGCCGATGACCAGCACCTTCCGAATGCTCAGATCCTTTGGCATTTCCTGTTTCTCCTTATGCTTCCGCGCAGACGGACTTGATGGTCTCCGCGGCTTCCTCCAAGAGTTCCATGGGGATGTTCAGCGCCGGCAGCAGACGGATCTTCGTCTTGGCCGTCAGGCAGAGCACGCCCCGCTCGTTCAGTTTCTTGACCAGCTCCCCGGCAGGCTTCGCGCAGCGGAGGCCCAGCATGAGACCGAGACCGTCCACGCCCTCGATGCCCGGCGCGTCCGCGAAGGCCTTTCGCAGGAAGGCGCCCTTGGCCTCCACCTCCGCCAGGAAGGCGTCGTCCAGACGCTCCAGCACGCTGACCGCGCCGGCGCAGCAGACCGGATTGCCGCCGTAGGTGGAGCCGTGGTCTCCGGGGACCAGAACGTCCATCGTTTTTTCGTTCATGAGGCAGGCGCCGATCGGCAGGCCGCCGCCCAGCCCCTTCGCCGTGCTGACCACGTCCGGCGAGATGCCGTAGTGCATGTAGGAATAGAGTTTGCCCGTGCGGCCGTTGCCGGTCTGGACCTCATCCACCATCAGCACGATGTCCTCCTCCCTGCAGAAGGCTTCCAGCCCCTGCACGAATTCCTTGGAGAGCACGTGGATGCCGCCCTCGCCCTGCACGCATTCCACCAGCACGCCGGCGGCCTTCTGCTCCAGCGCCGTGCGCTTCAGGGTCTCCAGGTCGTCCGCAGGGACGGAGACGAAGCCCGGCGTGAGCGGCTGAAAGAGCTTGTGGAAGACCTCCTGCCCGGTGGCGGCCAGGGTGCTCAGGGTGCGGCCGTGGAAGCTGTTCTCCAGCGTCACGATGGTGAAGTGCTCCGGGCCCTTCTTTTCCGCGGCGTATTTGCGCGCGACCTTGATGGCGCACTCGTTCGCTTCTGCGCCGGAATTGCCGAAAAAGACCCGCTTCATGCCGGTCTTTTCGCAGAGCAGCTCCGCCAGGCGCACGCAGGGCTCTGTGTAATACAGGTTGGACATGTGCTGGAGCTTGCCCAGCTGCGCGCTGACGGCCGCGACCCAGACGGGGTCGCCGTTGCCGAAGGCCGTGACGCCGATGCCGCTGCCCATGTCGATGTAGCGCTTTCCGTCCGCGTCATAGACCAGAGAGCCTTCCGCGCGGACCAGGTCCAGCGGGAAGCGCCCGTAGGTATGAGCGACGTATTTTTGATCGCGTTCCTGTAAAAGACTCATTTTTCTACGCTCCTTTGATCATGGTCCCGGCGCCCTCGTCCGTGAAGAGCTCCATGAGGATCGCGTGCGGGACGCGTCCGTCCATGATGATCACCTTGTGTACGCCTTCTTCCAGCGCCTTGATGCAGCAGTCCACCTTGGGGCGCATGCCGCCGGAGACGATGCCCCGCTCGGCCAGCTGCTCCGTCTCGGAAATGGTCAGTTCCGGGATGAGGCTCGTCGGATCCGCGGGGTCTCCCAGGATGCCCGCCACGTCCGTCATGAGGATGAAGCGTTTGGCCTCCAGCTCGCCCGCGATGTGCGCGGCCGCGGTGTCGCCGTTGATGTTGTAGGCGTTTCCCTCGCGGTCGCAGCCGATGGTGGAGATGACGGGGATGTAGCCCTTTTCCAGCAGGTCCTTCACCGGCGCGATGTTGATGCGCTCCACCTCGCCCACGTAGCCGAGGCGCTCGTCCTTGACGCGGGCCTCGATGAGCCTGCCGTCCATGCCGGAGATCCCCATGGCCTTGCCGCCCTTGGTCTGCAGCAGGTTGACCAGCGTCTTGTTGATCTTGCCCGCGAGGACCATCTGGGCGATCTCCACGGTCTCCTTGTCCGTCACGCGCAGGCCGTCCACGAACTCCGGACGCTTGCCCAGCTTTTCCATGAGCTCGCTGATCTCCGGCCCGCCGCCGTGGACCAGCACCACCTTGACGCCGATGAACCAGAGCAGCACCACGTCCTCCATGACCTGCTGCTTCAGCTGCTCGTTCGTCATGGCGTGCCCGCCGTACTTGATGACGACGGTCTGCCCCACGTATCTTCTGATGTAGGGCAGCGCCTGCGTGAGGACCTCCGCCCGTTCTTTGTTGGAAAGATGCTCGATCATGTTCTGTAGTCTCCGTTGATCTTAACGTAATCGTAAGTGAGGTCGCAGCCCCAGGCGGTGGCAGAAGCCCCGCCGGCGTTCAGGGAGATGAGGATCTCGATCTCCGTTTCCAGCAGGATCTTCTTGGCCTGCTCCTCCGAGAAGGGGATGCCCGCGCCGTCTTTGCAGACCGCGATCTCGCCCGCCGCGGAGCGGAAGGAAAGGTCCACCCGGCTCACGTCCAGCGGAACGCCGGCGTAGCCGATGGCGCAGAGCACGCGGCCCCAGTTGGCGTCGGCGCCGAACATGGCCGCCTTGACCAGCGAGGAGCAGATGACGGACTTCGCGACCGTCTTCGCGTCCGCTTCGCTCGGCGCGCCGCTGACGCGGCATTCGAGCATGCGCGTGGCGCCCTCCCCGTCCCCGGCCATGGTCCGGCAGAGCCAGACGGTGACCGTGTTGAGGGCTTCCATGAAGGCGCTGAAGTCTTCGCCCTCCTCCGTGATCTCCGGGTTGCCCGCCAGGCCGTTCGCGAGCAGGCAGACCATGTCGTTGGTGGAGGTGTCCCCGTCCACGCTGAGCATGTTGAAGCTCTTCTGCACGTCCGTGGAGAGCGCCTTCTGCAGCATGGCCGGGCTGATCGCCGCGTCGCTGCAGAGGAAGACCAGCATGGTGGCCATGTCGGGATGGATCATGCCGCTGCCCTTGGCGATGCCGCCCAGGCGGCAGCTCTTTCCGCCCGCGCTGAACTCCACCGCGATCTCTTTGCGGACCGTGTCCGTGGTCATGATGGCTTCCGCCGCGTCCGCGCTCCCGGAAGAGGAAAGCGCGGCCGCGAGCGCGTCCATCTTCGCCTCGATGGGGCTTAGGTCCAGCGGCTGGCCGATGACGCCGGTGGAAGCCACCAGGACGTCCTCCGGCGCGATGCCGAGGCGCGACGCCGCCAGGGCGCACATCTTTTCCGCGATCTCGATGCCGTCCGCGTTGCAGGTGTTCGCGTTGCCGCTGTTGCAGATGACGGCGCGGGCCTGCCCGTCCGCGAGATGAGACTTCGTCACGGTCAGGGGCGCGCCCTTCACCAGGTTCCTGGTGTAGACGGCTGCCGCTGCGGCCGGCGCGTCGCTGACGATGAGCGCAAGGTCTTTCTTCGTATGGTTCTTCCGGATGCCGCAGTGCAGGCCAGCGGCCCGGAACCCCTTGGCGGCGCAGACGCCGCCTTCGATCAGCTTCACCTTATCTCCCTCCCAGTTCGAGCCCCTCGGTCTCTTCGGCGCCGAGGAGCAGATTCATGTTTTGCAGGGCGGCGCCGGAAGCGCCCTTGCCCAGATTGTCGAAACGGGCGCAGAGCAGCAGGCGCTCCTCGTTGCCCCAGAGGCTGATCTCCATGTCGTCGCGCCCGGAGAAGGCGGCCGCGGAGAGGAAGCCTGCCTCGTCCGTGCCCTCGGCGAAGCGCACCACGGGGCCGGTGTAGCAGGCGCGGTACGCGGCCGCGACGTCCGCGAGGCTGCCCCGGAGGTCCTGCGCGAAGAGCGGCACCGTCACTTCCATGCCGCTGTAGAAATCCGCGACGACGGGGCAGAAGGCGGGCGCGGTCTGAAGCCCGCAGATCTTCTGCATCTCGGCGAGGTGCTTGTGCTGCTGCGCGAGCCCGTACTGGCGGGGCGCGTCATACAGAACGGGACGCTGCGGGTCTTCGTAGGCAGCGATCATCTTTTTGCCGCCGCCGCTGTAGCCGGTCAGGGAGAAGCAGGAAAGGGCGGCGGCGGGGGCCAGGAGGCCCGCCGCGACCAGCGGCCGGACCAGGGCGATGAAGCCGCTGGCGTGGCAGCCCGGGTTGGCGATGCGCCGGGCTGCCGCGACGGCGCCGGGCCCGATCAGCTCCGGAAAGCCGTAGACCCAGCCCGGCGCCGTGCGGTGGGCCGTGGAAGTGTCTATGACCGCCGTCGTTTCGTTCTCGATCAGCAGGACGGCCTCTCTGGCCGCCTCGTCGGGGAGGCAGAGAAAGACCACGTCCGCTTCGTTCATGGCCGCCTTTCGCGCCGCTTCGTCCTTGCGGAGCGCCTCCGGCAGCTGCAGGAGCTCTATATCGCGCCGCAGGCTGAGCCTTTCGTGGATCCGCAGGCCCGTGGTGCCGGCGGCGCCGTCGATGAAGATCTTTTTCATGTTCTTACGCTTCTTTCAACTGTGCTTTTACATAAGCCATCTGTTCCGCCACCGATTCCGGCGAAGTGCCGCCCTCGGAGCCGCGCTTCCGCACGCATACGTCCAGGTCGATGGCCTCGTAGACGTCCGTGTCGAAGAGCGGGCTGTATTCCCGGTAGACTTCCAGCGGCACCATCTCCAGCACCATGTCCTCGGCGATGCAGCGCGCCACCAGACTGCCGGAGATCTTGTAGGCGTCCCGGAAGGCCGCGCCCTTGCCGACCAGATAGTCCGCGAGGTCCGTGGCGTTGATGAAGCCCTTCTGCGCGGCGGCGCGCATCCGCTCCGGATGCACTTTCATGGTGGCCAGCATGGGGATGAAGACGGACAGGCAGGCCCGGACGGTATCCGCCGCGTCGAAGACCGGCTCCTTGTCCTCCTGCATGTCCTTGTTGTACGCCAGCGGCAGGCCCTTCAGCGTGGTCAGCAGGGAGAGCAGGTCTCCGTAGACCCGCCCCGTCTTGCCCCGGCAGAGCTCCGCCATGTCCGAATTCTTCTTCTGCGGCATGATGGACGAGCCCGTGGTATAGGCGTCGTCGATGGTCACGAAGCCGAACTCCGCGCTGGACCAGAGGATCAGCTCTTCGGAGAAGCGGCTCAGATGCATGCTGATCAGCGCGAGGCAGGCGAGATACTCCACGGCGAAGTCCCGGTCCGAGACCGCGTCCATGCTGTTTCTGCAGATCTCGTCGAAGCCGAGCTCCGCGGCCTCGAAGCGCCGGTCCGTGGGATAGGTGGTGCCGGCGAGCGCGCAGGCCCCGATGGGCGAGCAGTTGATGCGCTTGCGGCAGTCCGCGAGCCTGGCGCGGTCGCGCAGGAACATCATGGCATAGGCCATGAGATGCTGCGAAAAGAGCACCGGCTGTGCCCGCTGCAGATGGGTGTATCCGGGCATGACTGCGTCCGAATACTCCTCCGCCTTCTCGAGCAGGGTCATGAGCAGCTCCTCCAGCAGCGCGCGGTCTTCGTCGCACTCGCCCCGGAGGTACATGCGCAGGTCCAGCGCCACCTGGTCGTTGCGGCTCCGCGCCGTATGGAGCTTCTTGCCCGGCAGGCCGATGCGCGCCGTCAGCTCCTGCTCCACGAACATATGGATGTCTTCGCAGCCGGGGTCGATCTGCAGCGCGCCGCTTTCCAGATCCGCCAGGATCCCTTCGAGCCCCGCCTTGATGAGGGCGCCGTCCGTCTCGCCGAGGATGCCCTGCGCCGTCAGCATGGCCGCGTGCGCGATGCTCCCGAGGATGTCCTGCCGGTACATGCGGCTGTCGAAACCGATGGAGGAATTGAAATCGTCCGCGATCCGGTCTGTCTGTCCGGAGCTGCGCCCCTCCCACATTTTTGCCATTCTCGTTCTCCTGTCTCTTTCGCGGGGCCTTATTTCAAGAGGCCCTTTTCCCGCAGCGACTGCTCGCGCATGGCCTGGACCCGGGTGGGCAGGCCCCAGAGGTTGATGAAGCCACCGGCGTCGGTCTGGTCGTAGTCCGATTCGTCGAAGGTGGCGAGCTCCTCACTGTAGAGGGAATAGGGGGACGTGGTGCCGGCCGGGATGATGTTTCCCTTGTAGAGCTTCAGCTTCACGTCGCCGGTGACGTATTTGTTGGATTCGTTCGCGAAGGCGGTGAGCGCCTCCTGCAGCGGCGAGTACCATTTGCCGTTGTAGATCATGTCCGCGTAGTCCACGGCGAGCTTCTGCTTCACGTGCAGGGTGTCCTTGTCCACCGTGAGCATCTCGAGCTGCTCATGCGCGAAATAAAGGATGCTGCCGCCGGGCGTCTCGTAGATGCCGCGGTCCTTGATGCCCACCAGACGGTTCTCGACGATGTCGATGATGCCGACGCCGTTGGCGCCGCCCAGCTCGTTCAGCTTCTCGATGATCTTGGACGCCTTCATCTTCTCGCCGTTGAGCGCCACGGGAGCGCCGGCCTCGAAGCTGAGGGTCAGATAGGTCGGCTCGTCCGGCGCCTGGAAGGGCGATACGCCCATCTCCAGAAAGCCGGGCTTGTCCAGATCCGGCTCGTTGCCCGGGTCTTCCAGATCCAGGCCTTCGTGGCTCAGATGCCAGAGGTTCTTATCCTTGGAATAGTTGGTCTCGCGGGAGATCTTGAGGGGCACGTTGTGCGCCTCCGCGTAGTCGATCTCCTCCTCGCGGGACTTGATGTCCCACTCGCGCCAGGGGGCGATGATCTTCATGCCGGGCGCGAAGCGCTTGATGGCCAGCTCAAAGCGGACCTGGTCGTTGCCCTTGCCGGTGCAGCCGTGGGCGATGGCGTCCGCGCCTTCTTCCAGCGCGATCTGCGCGAGCTTGCGCGCGATGACGGGCCGCGCGAAGGCGGTGCCGAGCAGATAGTTCTCATATTTCGCGTCCATCTTGAGGCTGGGCAGGATGATCTCCTCCACCATCTCGTCCACCAGATCCGCCACGATCAGCTTGGAAGCGCCGGTCTTCAGAGCCTTCTCCTCCAGACCGTCCAGCTCGCCGGCCTGTCCGACGTTGCCGGCCACGGCGATGATCTCCGGATCGTTGTAGTTCTCCTTCAGCCAGGGGATGATGATGGAGGTGTCCAGTCCTCCGGAATAGGCCAGTACGATCTTTTTGATGCTTTTCTTGTCCATGTTCTCTCTCCTTTATCTCTGCGGCGGGCGGCTCTGCCCGGGCGTTTGGGCGACGGATCCCGAAAGGCCGCTCCTCCGGCATTTCGGTGCAAATTTATGCATACTGATATTATAATTATACATCAGAATCTGTCAATATACTAATTTATCTTTTTTCTGAGTGAATATTTTTCGCAATTATGCGCATATTCTTTCGCGATCAGTCTCCCGGCCCCTGCAGCGCCGGCGTCCGCTCCCAGAGAAAGCGGTAGAAGTCCGTGTTCGCGATCTGCAGCGACATGGCGTAGCGGTCCTCCGCCTGTGTCTGCAGACTCTCCAGCAAGGCTTCCCGCTCCTCCTCCGGCAGGCGGCTGCCCTCCCAGCTCCAGAGCGCGCTGCCGTCCGCGCTGTCATAGCGCAGTTCGTCCGTCAGGAAGCTCCGGTTATAGAGGAAGGCCGTATGGCGGCTGTCGGAGAGGATGTCCGTGCCGGGCAGCAGGCGGGAGTCGAAGTCGAAGCCGAAAAGGTTCAGCAGCGTGGGCAGGATGTCCACGTTGCAGCAGTAGGCGTCGCTGACGAGCGGCGTTTCCATGCCGCCCTTCCAGATGATGCAGCTGCTCTCATACATGTCGAAGCTCTCGTCCAGCTCCCGGCCGGCGAGCGAAGCCCGGTCCGCCGCGGTCAGATAGTACGGGTAATGGTCCCCGGTCAGCACGATGACCGTGCGCTCCAGGCGCCCCGCCTCTTCCAGGCGCTGCAGCAGATAGGCCACGGCCTTTTCCAGCTCCAGGTTGCAGGCCAGATAGCCCTCCGCGCCCGGGGTGAGGCCGTGTTCGCCCAGGCAGGCGCGGGTCTCCTCGATGTTCTTGCGGTAGATGACGTTGTCGCTGTTGTACGGGCCGTGCCCGCTGAAGGTCATATAGTAGACGCAGAAACGCTCCGCGTCGATGTAATCGTCCACGGACTGCTCCATCATCTCCAGATCCGAGGCCGGCCAGCTGCTCGTGAAGCGCATGCCGGCGTTCATGAAGCTGCAGTCGAATCCGAGGTTGGGCAGCGACTTGTCCCGGCTGTAATAGCTGCCGAGGTAGTTGTGATAGCCCAGACAGAGCGCGCCCGCCTGATCGGCGAAGATGCGTCCGGGATTCAGCGGATAATACTTCTTCGCGTTGCGCGGCATGCTGCCGGCGGCGCTGCCCCGCATGGCGTCGCGGGAGACGTCCGGCCACAGGCCCGTGAGGAAGGCATATTCCCCGTTCGTGGTGGTGTTCTTGAAGCTGTTATAATAATGCTCCAGCACCACGCCCTCGGAGGCCATGCGGCAGAGGGTGGGCGTGAGCGCCTCGTTCAGCGCGAGCCCGGAATAGGATTCGCCGCAGATCAGGATCAGGTCGCAGCCTTCGAAGAGCCCGGTAGATCCGTTTTTGCTGCTGGGGCGACGGGCGGCGAGGTATTCGCAGAGGCCGCGCAGCTCTTTTTTGCCGGCCGCTTCGGCCAGCGCGGCGAAGTCGATCTCCTGCGCGTTCGGCGCGTAGGAGACAGCTGCCGGCGTCGGCTCCGCTCCGCGCGCATCGCCCGCAGGCAGCTCGCCGCGCAGCTCATGCGCTTCTCCGGCGCCGAAGAAGAAGTGGCCGCCTTCCACCAGCGAATTGCTCAGAACGCCCAGCTTGGCCGCGGCGCGGTCCGTGTCCACCAGACTGCTGTGATAGGCCGCGTAGGCGCTGCTGCCCGCCGTGCCGCCCAGGGGCAGCAGCGCGGCGGCGGCGCACCAGAGGAGGACGGCGGCGAGCA
>JAEEGL014365235.1_pt1 | contig 15884 bp, 15 predicted proteins | sample 9134231 | NCBI WGS metagenome assembly JAEEGL01 (sample SAMN16246548, study PRJNA631951) | gut metagenome | biome: gut microbiome; feature: rumen; material: fiber-attached | host: Bos | place: Iran: Karaj | collected 2018-10
CTCTCTACCTTCTCCTCCCATATGACGAATATCGTCTCCATCCTAAAGCAGGCAGATGCCAAAAGCCTGGTGCTTTTCGATGAGCTTTGCAGCGGTACCGATCCTGACGAAGGAGCGGCCCTGGCAATCTCCATCCTGCAGCACCTTTTGGCCAGAAAATCCCTGACTATGGCAACCACCCACTACAGTGAGATCAAGCTTTATGCCCTCTCCACACCCAAGGTGGTAAACGCCTGCTGCGAATTTGATGTGGAATCTCTTCAGCCCACCTACAGGCTTCTCATCGGGATCCCGGGAAAGAGCAACGCCTTTGCCATTTCCCAGAAGCTGGGGCTTTCCGAAACCATCATCCAAAACGCCAAAGCCCAGATCTCCAAGGAGCAGGAGGACTTTGAGGACGTTCTTGCGGATCTGGAGAAAAAGCGTCTTACCATGGAAAAAGAGCTTTTGGATTTTTCCGAAAAGAGCGCGGATCTGGAGAGGCGTCTTAAGGATGTGGAAAACAGAGAGCAGGAGCTGGAAAATAAAAAGCAAAAGGTACTTGCTCAGGCCAACGAACAGGCCCGGGATATTCTACAGGAAGCCAAGGATGTGGCGGACGAGACCATCCGCTCCTTCAACGCCTTTTCCGGCAATACCCCCATCCGGGATATGGAGGAAAAGCGTGCTAAGATCCGGGAAAAGATCCAGGATAAAAATGAAAAGCTGTCCCTGAAGAATACCGTAGCCAAGAGGCCCACCCAAAAGGTGTCTCCCAAAAAACTTCGTCTTGGAGATACGGTAAAGATTCTTTCCATGAACCTGAAGGGAAGTGTAGTTACTCTGCCGGATGCCAAGGGTAATCTCTTTGTGCAGTGTGGCATCATCCGTACCAAGGCACAGATCGACGATATCATTATGATCGAGGAGGATACCATTACGGGACCGGGAATCTCCCACTCCAGCTACGGCAAGATCACCATGAGCAAGTCCCGCAATGTGAGCACCGAGATCAACCTTTTGGGAAAAACCGTGGATGAGGCCATCACCGCTTTGGATAAGTATCTTGACGATGCCTACATGGCCCACATTCCCATGGTCCGGGTGGTTCACGGCAAAGGCACCGGAGCCCTTCGGTCAGCCGTACACCAGTACTTAAAGCGGCAAAAGCACGTAAAGGACTATCGCCTTGGAGATTTCGGAGAAGGGGACGCCGGGGTAACCATTGTTACCTTCCGCTAACTTTTGTTTTCTCTATGCAAAATGATATGATACAATGCTGTTGATAACTGAATTTCAAACAAAGGAAGAGGACCTGATATGGCAACCAAACAAAAAATCCTGATCGTAGATGATGATGAAAATATTGCAGAGCTGATCTCCTTATATCTGACAAAGGAATGCTTTGAAACCCAGATCGCTCCCGACGGCGAAACGGCCATTTCCTATGTCAAAAGCTTTCAGCCGAATCTGATCCTTTTGGATCTGATGCTCCCCGGCATTGACGGGTACGAGGTCTGCAGGCAGATCCGCAAGGATCTCTCCACTCCCATTATCATGCTCTCCGCAAAGGGCGAGGTTTTTGATAAGGTACTGGGCCTGGAGCTTGGAGCTGATGACTACATGGAAAAGCCCTTCGACTCCAAGGAGCTGGTTGCCCGGGTGAAGGCAGTGCTTCGCCGCTACAAGCCTGCGGCTCAGGCAGTTGAGACTGTCGATAATACCAAGAAGGTGACCCTCCCGGATCTGGAGATCAACCTGACCAATTACGCCGTTATTTACAAAGGCCATACGGTGGATATGCCTCCCAAGGAGCTGGAGCTTTTATACTTTTTGGCCTCCTCTCCCAACCAGGTTTTTACCAGAGAGCAGCTGCTGGATCAGATCTGGGGTTATGAATACATCGGTGATACCCGTACCGTTGATGTCCACATCAAACGTCTTAGGGAAAAGATCAGCGACAATCCCGCATGGCGCCTTTCCACCGTATGGGGCATCGGATATAAATTTGAGGTACTCAGTTGAAAAAACGAATCCTTCTGAAATTCTTACTTGCATATGTCATCTTCGGCGTTTTCAGTTTTCTGGTGGTGGCAACCTTTGCCGAGCTTCTGATCCGGGAGCGTTCCATGCGTGATGAGGCCGCCGGCCTGTACGCCGAAGCATCCACCATTTCCCGAAGCTATGCGGCCTCTCTGTACCAGAGTGAAAGCACCATCGAGTCCGTTTACTCTCAGCTTTCCTCCCTGTCGGCCTACCTGTCGGCTTCCATCTGGATCGTCAACCCTTCCGGTACCGTGCTTCTGACCAACGAAGGCATGTCCGATCTGTCTAACCCGCAGATCATCGAGGATTTCACCCCGCAGATCACGGAAAACACCTACTATACCATCGGCGACTTTTTCGGCCGTTTTGCAGAACCGCAGCTCATCGTCTTTTCTCCCATTACCTCCGGATATAAGATCCAGGGGTACGTGGTCATGCTAAAGCCCCTCTCTGCCGTATCTGCAAAGAGTAACGGTTACCTGACTATTGTTTATATCACCGCCGGATTGATCTTTCTTTTGTCTCTGATCATCCTGCTGTTCTTTACGGAGGTGTTTTACAGACCCCTTCGCAGCATCATTTACGCCACGGAGCAATACGCCGAGGGAAATATGCACTATGAGTTTACTGTGGATTCCTATGACGAGCTGGGGTATCTGGCGGGAACCCTGGGCTATATGGCTTCCGAGATCGCCCAGTCTGAGGATGTGCAGAAAAAATTCGTAGCCAACGTATCCCACGACTTCCGCTCTCCCCTGACCTCCATTCACGGATACCTGGAGGCTATGCTGGACGGTACCATTCCTCCTGAGATGCATGAAAAGTATCTGCAGATCGTACTCAATGAGACAGACCGACTCACCAAGCTCACAAACTCTTTATTGCAGCTGAATAACTTAAATACCAAGGGCATGTCCTTAAATCGCACGGACTTTGATATCAATGTGATGATCCGGGATACCCTGGCTACCTTCGAAGGCATCTGCATCAAAAAGGGCATCGACATTGATCTCATCCTGACGGGGGAAGAAATGTTTGTCAACGGCGATAAGGAAAAGCTCCAGCAGGTGCTCTACAACCTCATGGACAACGCCGTGAAATTCTCTCACCAGGATTCCACCATCAAGATCGAAACCACCATGAAAAAGAACAAACTCCTGGTTTCCGTTAAGGACAGCGGCATCGGCATTCCCAAGGAAAGCCTGTCCCTTATCTTCGATCGGTTCTACAAATCCGATCTGTCCAGAGGAAAGGATAAGAAAGGGACCGGACTTGGTCTTTCCATAGTGAAAGAGATCATCCGCTCCCATGACGAAAATATCAATGTGATCAGTACCGAAGGGGTTGGTACCGAGTTTATCTTTACGGTTGCCTTAAGCGACGAAGACGAGATGGAGCACGAGGATACAGAAGAAACCACCGACTCCGAATAACCTATCAGAACAGCTTTATCAGCAGCACAAACAAAATAATGAGAATTCCGAAGCAGGTCATCATCAGCGCAAAGGAAAAGCTTCCGGTGATGGTATGGGTCTCATACCGGCTTCCCGTAAGAGCCGATTGGATCAGACCGTAAACCGGAGTATGACGCTCCTTTTTATCCTGCTCTTTAGACAGAAACATCTTACACAGATCAATGGGTGCATCCATTCCGTAATCGATGATGGAAAGGATCGCCTTGACAGCGCCAAGAAGAGCGCTGCCTATAGCAAGGCCACTGCTTTTTGCAGCTGTGCCTTCTTTTTTTGCCCCGGTTTTCAAAAGCTTCTGCAGCGGGCTGTTTCTTCTGACTGCCAGAAGATACACCGCAGCGCCGATGCAAAGACAGATGAAACCTCCCTTTAATGCCTCCAAAGAAAAGGCTTTTGCATAACCGAATTCCAGACTCTGTCCTGAGGCATATTTAGCGATGCTGCAGGAAAGAGGCGGTTGTCCCAAAAGGGGCATCAAAAGTGCGGATACCGAAAGCATACAGGCCGCTATGGGCTGCATGCCCACCTTGTCTTCATCGTATTTTTCCTGCACCTTCTCCTCCTCATTTTTCTCCACAAAGATGGTGAAAAAGAGCTTCAGCATATAGGCAAAGGTCAAACCGGAGCTGATAAGGAATATCCATTCCGCCACATGCAAAAACAAAGCAAGGTTTCCGCTTTGCAGGTGAGCCGCTTCCGCAATGGCTTCATGAAGCAGGGTCTTACTCAGATAGCCGTTAAACAGCGGCAGTCCGCTGATACCCAGGGCCCCGAAGGCAAAGACGGCTTTGATCAGGTTCTTTTTTCTGCCCCAACCCCGCAGCTTCTCGAGCAAAAGGGTTTCCGCGCTTCGAAGTACCACGCCGGAGGCACAGAATAAGGTCAACTTAATAAGGGCGTGGTTGGTGATATGGAGCATGGTTCCGCAAAGAGCTGCATGGGCTCCTTCCTCATGCCCCTTTGCCGAAAAGACCACGAACATGGCAACACCTGTGAGAATAAAACCGATCTGAGACATGGAAGAACAGGCCAGGGTCCGCTTCAGATTTTTGGATAGGATTGCCTTAAGGGCACCCAGCACCATGGTGATAAGTCCCAGGGTCAGCACCAGATATCCGAAGGATTCCTCCGATCTCATAACATAGATGGCGTTCATGAGGATTCCGTAAACTCCTACCTTTGTCAGGATACCGGATAACAATGCCGATGCCGGAGAAGGTGCCACGGGATGGGCCATAGGCAGCCACATATGAAGGGGGAACATACCCGCTTTGGCGCCGAAGCCAAAGAGAATGCAAATCCCTGCTGCAAACAGTTTTGTTTTGTTGGGAGATACCGCTATGGCCGCAGGCAACAGATCAAAGCGCAGGGTTCCCGTTTCATGATACAAAAGGGCAAGACCCATAAAGAGTATCATACCTCCGAATACGGCAATGAAGAGATAGGTAAAGCCTGCCCGGACTGCTTCCTTTGTCTCCTCGTGGATTACCCACACAAAGGAGGTAAAGGATACGATCTCAAAAAAGATGAAGGCCGTCATGAAATCCGCCGACAGCATCACTCCCTGGGTGGCTCCCAGACTTGCAAGCACAAAGAACCAATAACGCCCCAGATGCTCTCTTTCATGGGCAAAGTAGGCTACGGAAAAGATGGATGTCATAAGCCATAAAAAGGCAGCCAGCACACTCATCCATCCATGAAAGCCTCCCTCCGTAAATGTAAGGGGCAAAGAGAATGCAAAGACCTCCCAGGTAGTCACATGAAGGGCCCCTGCCAAAGCCAGGGCAAACTCAACTGCCGATACAGCTATGGCAAAGACTTCCAAAAGCCTGTCCTGTTTTTTTGCCATTCCCGCTGCTATGGCTGCGCACAGAAACGGAATGAATACCAAACCTGCGATCATATACATCAATGATCCTCCAAACCTTTCTTTCTATCTTACAGGATCCCCTGAGCGATCTTTTCCACAAACGCCACAATGGGACCCGGACAAATTCCCAGTACAATGTTGAAGATCCCGAATACCGTAATGGGGATCAGCATAAGAGGCCCTGCCTCCAGTTTTTTCCCTCCGGCCTCATAAAGATTTTCCTCTTTCGGCGGGAAGAAGGCCCGAAGGCTTACAGTCAGAAGATAAACCGCACACAAAAAGGCGGATGCCAACAGTGCAAAGACAGAGGCATATCCCAGATGCCCTCCTGCAGACAATCCTGCCTTAAGCAGCTTCCACTTGGAAACAAAACCGCAAAACAGAGGAATTCCCACCAGGGACAAGGCTCCCAGGGTATAAAAGGCAAAGGTTACGGGCATCTTTTTTCCTACTCCGTTGACTTCCTTGACATAGGATTTTTCCGTCTTATGCATAAAGGCTCCGGCACAGAGGAATAAGGACATCTTGATGATGCCGTGGAAAAGCATATGCAAAAGCCCTGCCTCCAGACCTGCGGGGCTGATGAGCATGAGACCCATGAGCATGTAGGATAGGTTGCTGACGGTGGAATAGGCAAGCCGTCTTTTAAAGTGCCCCTCTCCCACTGCCATCCAGGCTGCAAACAGCAGGGTAAAGATGCTGACGGCCAGGGCCACATTTGCTGCCGTTGTCCCCTTTAAAAAATCCATTCCGAAGGTAAAATAGGTCAGTCTCATAATGGCAAAGACACCGCTGTTTACCACCGCCACCGCATGAAGCAGTGCCGTAACCGGCGTGGGTGCCACCGAAGCAGTGGGAAGCCAGTCATACAGGGGGAACACGGCTGCCTTGACACCGAAGCCAAAGAAGCCGAACAAAAAGGCCAGCTGCATCATTCCCGGATCATAGCCCTCCAGAATGGAACCGCCGTAAATAAAATTCCCTGCCTGTCCATAGACCGTGGACATTACCACGGCGAAAAATCCAAGGGATGCGCCGCCGATACAAAAGGCTGCATACTTTCGTCCCGCATACCGGGATTCCCTGCTTTCATAGTAGGATACCAGGGGAATGGTTACCAAAGTCAGCATCTCAAAGAAGGTGTACATGGTAGTCATGTTGGATGCATAGGCGATTCCCAGGGTAATGCCGTAGGTCATGACATAGAAGGCAAAGAACATATTCTTTCTCTTGGTATGGGCCATATAGTCAAAGGCATAGAGCATAACCATGGGCCACATCAAGGAGACCATGCCGGAAAAGAGCATCCCTGCGCCGTCCAGCCGAAGGTCGATGGAAAAGCCGCTGGAAAAGCTGTACAGCTCTACGGAAGTACGGCTGACACCGAACATGGCGATCCACACAAAGATACTTGTCAGCACCACCACTGCCTCGGAGTAGAGGTTTCTGGCAAGATCCGACTTAAACTTTAAGGGGATCAGCAAAAATCCCCCAAGGATCGGTATGAAGATGGGTAACAATAAAAATACGGGGCTCAATCTTTTCTCCCTTCCATGCAGCAAGCTCGCTGCAGGTATCAAAGCGGCTCATACCGCTGAACTTTTCAGAATGTAAAAAATGAAAGCAATCGCTCACCAAAGAGGCCTGCCATCAGTGCCACGGAGCATAGCACCACCATGGGAAAGATGAACAAAAAGGGTTCTTTGATCCGCGAGATCTCTTCCTCTTTTTTCCCTTTGCCCTTCTCCTGCTCGCTCTTCGGGCAGATAAAGCCACGGATCACCACCGGGAAAAGATACCCTGCAGTCAGCATGGCGGAGCAAAGCAGCACCACAACGGGCAGATACCGAAAGGCTCCCTGTTGGGATGACAGAGCAGCAAAGCCTAAGTTCCATTTCGCTACAAAGCCTCCCATGGGGGGAATTCCCACCAGGGAAAGGGCCGCTGCCATAAAGCAGGCCATAGTAAGGGGCAGTGCTTTGCCGATGCCGGAAAGCTCCTTTACCTCGTGCTTGGAGGTCAGATAGATAATGGCTCCCGCACACAGGAAAAGGCATCCCTTAGACGCCGCATGTGAGATCAGCTGCAAAAGTCCTCCACCCAGTCCCTGAGGAGACAGGCAGGACAGGCCCAGTAAAATATAGGCGATCTGACTGACGGTGGAATAGGCCAGTCGTTTTTTCAAAACCGGTTCAAAGAATGCCATGGAGGAGCCCAACAAAATGGTGATCATGGCAAGGATCATCCAGGCCCTCTGTACCCAGGTGTCCCGCAACAGCTCCGGTCCCACGCAGTAATATACAAGTCTGACGATGGCAATAATACCTGCCTTGGCAATAACACCGCTCATAAGTGCGGAAGCCGGGGCAGGTGCAATGGGATGAGCCTCCGGAAGCCAGCCGTGCATGGGGTAGATTCCGGCTTTGACACCAAAGCCCATGATCCCCAGAAAGACTGCTGCCAGAAAGATCCCTCTTTTCCCTTCCAGATCCGCAGCCTCCAAAAAGCCTCCTAGTGTAAAGGTCACATCTCCATGGGAGACGGAATAGACAAATAAAATGGCTCCCAGTCCCAGAATGGCTCCCGCAACGGAGTAAAACAGGTATTTCTTACCCGCTGCCACGGATTCCCTGTTTCTCTCATGCAGTACCATGGGCATGGAGGAAAGGGTTGCCAGCTCAAAGAAGCAGTACATGGTAATAAGAGTATTTGCCATGCAGACTGCCAGAAGGGCTCCCAGAGAAAGGAAGAAAAATGCGAAGAAGTATTCCTGCCGCTCCTCCCTGTCCATATAGACAAAGCTGTAAAAACACACCATGGTGTAAAGCACCAGGATCACCGTCATCATCAGCTTTCCGAAGGCATCCAGCCCAAAGGAGATCCCCGCATTTTCCACCAGCAAAACAGACGGTCCTCCGGTGGCAGTTCTCATCAAAAGCACCGCCAGAAGGTCCGTTATGAGCATAATGGGCCCATACAACCGATTTCGTTTTTGCATCAGGATTCGTTTTTTCTCTGCATCCCTTTCCTTATCATCATTCAGCGCCACACTCACCGTAATACCGCTGATGATTGGAAAGAGGATCGTAATCAGGTAAAGCATTCCGTTACCTCTTATGGTTACAAATTTGTCAGCCGAACATTTCCAGTCCCCGCTCTATGAGGGACACCACCAGATCACACCGAAGGCCCAACAGAAGGTTGGCTGCCATAAGGCAGATCATGGGAAGATGATAGTTAAGATGATGGTGCATGAGATCATCCTTTGTCATCTTACCCTCCGGCGTATAGATCCGGATCAGTGTCATCACAAAATACAGAGCATTCAGCATGGAACTGACTGCCAGTGCCAGCATGACTAAAACAATCTTTTTACTGCTTCCCTGCTCCACCGCCGCCAGGGCGAATAAGAGCTTGGAGGAAAATCCCGCAAAGATGGGGATACCGATCATGGAAAAGGCTCCCAGGGTAAAATACATACCCGCCACCTTGGTCTTAAGGCCTGCCCCCTGCAGATCCTGGAACTTCAGGGTTCCGCCGGACACCTCCGCCAAACGGGGGGTTGTGACAAACAGAAGAGACTTGGTAATGGCGTGAGCCATGATATGGAACATGGCTGCCGTATAGCCTGCCATGGTTCCCAGGCCGATGCCCATGTAGATATAACCGATCTGGGCCGCCGAGGAATAGGCCACCATGTGATTTAGGTTATTGGTGTGGATGGCCTGCAAGGAGCCCACGATGATGCCGCAGATGCCCAGCACCAACAGCACGTTTCGAATGGGAAGCTGCTGGATCACGTCTATGCCGATGGCCCGGTAATAGGTCTTAAACAGCAAAAAGATATAGGCCTTGGACACCAGGGAGGACAACAGCGCCGCCGAGGTGGGACTGGCCCAGCCGTAGGTATCCGGCATCCAGAAATGGAAGGGAAACAGGCCGCTCTTAATGGAAAGGCCGATGGTTAAGATTCCCACTGCAATGCCCAGTACCGGTAACACGGCAGGATCCTTTACCATCTCTGCCAGGGTTTGCTGCATGGGCACCATCAAAAGATGTCCCGTCAGATCGTAAAGCAGCACCACGCCCAAAAGAAACAGACCGGAGCCCAATAGGTTTAAGATCATATACCGCACCGCCGCCAGGGTGGTACGTCCGATCTCCCGGACGATCAAAACACCGCAGCTGGTAAGGGTCAGAATCTCCAAAAAGACATAGCCCGTAAACAGATCGTTGGTCCATACCAGGGCCATAAGGGCTGCGGTCATGAGATTGACGAGGGTAAAGTAAAGGTTTCTCTTACTCTCATCCATATCCGTCACCAAAAATCTGTGCCCCGCGCTGATGCTGCAGATCTCCACGATCAAAAACAGCAGTGCCATCATGGCTTCCAGGATCCCGGCGCGGATCTCATTTCCCCAGGGAGCCGGAAACTCACCCATGACATAGGTAAAGGGCTGCCCCGTGGTGATGACCAGGTAAAGCACTGCACTTACCATCAGGATCAGGACCCCTTCAAAGATCAGCGTATAAACTTTTGCCGCCTGTGGCTTTAGCATGTAGCAGAGCACTCCGGAAAAGAGGCTCAGCACTATGGTAAAGAGCGGAAAATTTTTCACAAACTCCAACTATCTGTCCTCCGCCGCGTGTCTGGATAACTCATACATCTCGTCAATGTTTAAGGTATGATACCGTTTATAAAGTCGTACCGATAGCGACAACATAATGGCCGTCACCGATACGGAAACCACGATACCCGTCAGCACCAATCCTGCGGGAACCGGGTTGATATAAGCCGAAACATCCGTTACGCCTCCTTCGATGATGGGGGCTTTTCTGCCCTCGATATAGCCCATGGAAGCCAGAAACAGAAAGGTTCCCGTATCCATGATGTTCATACCGATAAGCTTTTTTAAGAGATTTTTCTGAAACAGAAGCATGGTAAAGCCGATGCCGAACAAAATCACGGCCACCGCTTCCTCATTATTGATCCATAAACTTGTGATCATATCCGATACTCCCTCTTCTGAACAAACTGTAAAATCCGAACATGGTGCAGGCTACCACAAAGCCCACCGCAATATCCAAAGGCAGGATCAGCCCGCCGGAAAGGATCATCCCCGGGATACCCTTGGGAATGTGGTTCTCGATGCCGTTGGCACCTGTAAAGAACACATAGCCCTTGGCAAAACTGTAAAAGGTCAGGGCAACGAAGGTCACGGTCTTTAAAAGTTTTTCCGTAAACACCTTATCCACTGTTTCAAATCCGAAGCCTGCGGCAAAGATGATGAGGGCCGCACCCATAATGGCACCCCCGGAAAAGCCGCCGCCGGGGGAAAGCTGTCCGTTTAAGAGAATATAGATCCCAAACAAAAACAGACAGGGCAAAAGCAGGTAGCCCACCAGTCTTAAGATGGAGTCTCCCGCCAGCTTGTGGTAGCTTTCGTACTCCACGGTGTAGTAGCTGTCAAACTCCTTCCTCATGTTCTTTTCATCCTTGCCCAAAAGGATCAGGACGCAGATCAGGGCAGTAAACAGTACATGAGATTCTCCCAGGGTATCAAAGGCACGATAGTCCAGGATCATACCCGCCACAATATTAACGGCACCTGTTTCCTCCACGCCCTTTTCCACGTAGCGCTCCATCACCTCAACTGCTCTGGGATTTTCCTGACCGTAGTAGGTCAGGGTAGCCACCGTGTAAAGCAGCACACCGATGAGCAAAATGCAGCAGATCACCGCTACCAGATTGTATAAACTGTCAAATAATTTCTTTTTGTTTTTCATCCTTTTCTGCCCTGCATTTTCTTTTTCTTCTTCGGCTCCCTGTCTCCGCCGTCCTCAGCCCGGAGCTTTTTCAGAGTCATCAAAAACAAAGTCCCGCTGATACCGGCACCCACCGCGGCCTCCGTAATGGCCAGATCCGGTGACTGCATCAGGATCCAGAGAATACACATAATGGAGCTGTAAGACATAAATATGATGACGGCACTCATCAGATTCTTCGTCAGATTCACCGCCACTGCGCATCCGATCAAAAGGATCAACAGTATGATCCTGAAAATCTCCGTAATTCCCATCTTATTCCTTCCTAGCTTTCCTTTGCTTCGCTTATCTGCTCTTTGGTTTCATCCTGTTTTTCGGCTTCGCTCAAAGCTGCAGTCTTGCCGGCTTTTGCCGCCCCGAATCCCCTCTCGGTGAATTTATACAAAGAAGGATTCGTATAGTACTCGATCTGGCAGAGGAAATGAGAGGATACCGGAGAGGTAAAGCACATGAAAAATCCAATGCCTGCCAGCTTTACGGTATCAAAATGAACGCCTGCTGCCACAAAAAGAGCCAGCAGGATGGTTAACAGTCCTGCCGTATCACCGATGCCCGCTGCATGCAGGCGGTTCATGGCATGTCCGAACCGATTGGCACCTACCACTGCCGATGTAAAAAAGATCATTCCGCACAGCATCAGCGCTGCCGTTATGAAAAATCTGATCCACTCCCCCATGACTTATCCCTTCTGTTTGCGTTTCTTCGCTTTTTTCTGCTTCCCGGCGCCCTTGCTCTTTTTGCCTGATCTCTCTGTCCCGTCAGAAACCACTTTGCTGATACTTTCCTCTTCTCCATCCGAAAGCTCCTTGGAGCGCAGAGTTCTGCCCGGCAGATAAATGGAGATCAGGATCAATACTGAAACAAAGCTGATCATGGCATAGATCAGCGCCACATCCACCAGATAGCTTTCCGCAAGCTGCACCGACAAAATGGCGATACAGCTGATCACCATGGTGGAGATCATATTGATGGACAAAACCCGGTCTGTGATCCTGGGACCGATGATGGCCCGGATCAGCCCTACCGTGATCAGCAGGGCAAACCAGATCAGAACTGCCATATATAAATACAAATATGCATTCTCGACACTCATTCTTTCATTCCTTATCAGTTACGATCTTTCCCGCCTTACTTATTTCATCCTCCGGATCAGCTTCACAAAGGAGCTGTCCTCAAGCCCTTCGCCGTATTCTTTCCTCAGGCAATGCACCACAAAATGATCCCCCTCCTGAAACAGGGTAATGGTACCGGGGGTCAGGGTGATGGAGTTTGCCAGCAGCACGTTTTCCAGATCCGATTCAAAGCCCGAGTGAAACTCCACGATGACGGGATCCGGCTTTCTTTTGCTGAGGGAAAGAGCTGCTACAGACAGGGAAGCCTTTAGGATCTCCCACAAAAGCAGGGGAATATAGAGCAAAAAGACCCCCAGGTTTTTTCGGATCCTCTCATCCTTTTCCGCCGTGTAGCCGATGACTTTTTGCGCAAATAAGGAAACGACCACACTCAGCAAAATCCCGAAGATAAGGATCTCACCGTCCAGCCGGCCGTTTAAGATAATCCATAATATGATAATTCCTAAATACATCATTTCTTTTTACCAACTGCAATTTAGATATTGATGGAGCTCTTTGCCCCACGGAGTCTTGCCATGGCATGGGCCATATTGGCTCTGGAGATCTGATACTCCACAATGCTCTGCTTCTGAGAAAGCTGTTCCCTGGCTTTTTCAAATTCCTCTTCTGCCCGGAAGGCATCGATCTCTTCGGGTTTTTCCGCCGCATAGACCAGCATGGTAACGCAGCTTTTTTCCACCTTCAAAAGGCCATCGGATACGATCGCCTTCTGCCAGGTTCCGTCTTCTGTTTTAAACCGGATCTCGCCCACTTCAATGGCGGAGCTCATTTGCTCATGGTCGGCCATAATGGCCATTTCCCCGTCAAAGGAGGGAAAGATGAGCATGGTGCTTTCGCCGTCATAAAATACGCGGTTGCAGGCCAGGATCCGCAGGTGGAAACTTTTCATAGCTGTTCCTTCTTGTCTGCTTTATAAGGTCTTTGCTTTCTCAATGACATCCTCGATGGTGCCCACGTTAAAGAAGGCTGCCTCGGGATAGGAATCCATCTCCCCGTCCAGAATGGCCGCAAAGCCCCGAACGGTTTCCCGGATGGGCACGAATACGCCCTTTACGCCTGTAAAGTTCTCTGCCACATGGAAGGGCTGGGATAAAAATCTCTGGATCTTTCTGGCCCTGTAAACGGTCTGCTTATCGGACTCGGAAAGCTCCTCCATACCCAAAATGGCGATGATATCCTGCAGCTCTTTGTATTTCTGCAGGGCTTCCTGTACTCCTCTGGCTACCCGGTAATGCTCCTCTCCAACTACCTCGGGTTCAAGGATTCTGGAGGAAGATTCCAGGGGATCTACCGCCGGATAAATACCCTGCTCCACGATCTTTCTGGAAAGCACGGTGGTAGCGTCCAGATGGGAGAAGGTGGTGGCCGGAGCCGGATCCGTCAGGTCATCGGCAGGTACATAAACCGCCTGTACGGAGGTAACGGAACCATCCTTGGTGGAGGTGATACGCTCCTGCAACAGACCCAGGTCACTTGCCAGGGTAGGCTGATATCCTACTGCGGAAGGCATCCGTCCCAGAAGGGCCGATACCTCGGAGCCTGCCTGTACATAACGGAAGATGTTATCGATGAAAAGGAGCACGTCCTGATTTTGCACATCCCTAAAATACTCTGCCATGGTAAGGCCGGTTTCTGCCACACGCATTCTGGCTCCCGGGGGCTCGTTCATCTGTCCGAATACCAGAGCAGTTTTTGCCAGTACTCCGGACTCCTTCATTTCATTCCAAAGATCGTTTCCTTCACGGGAACGCTCACCGACTCCGGTGAAAATGGAATAACCGCCGGACTGGGTTGCCACATTATTGATGAGCTCCTGGATCAGCACGGTTTTGCCTACGCCGGCACCACCGAAAAGTCCGATCTTTCCGCCCTTGGAATAGGGTGCCAAAAGGTCAATGACCTTGATGCCTGTTTCCAGCATTCTGGCAACGGGGCTCTGATCCTCAAAGGTGGGGGGCTGTCTGTGAATGCACCAGTGGTTTTCCTCCGTCAGCTCCTCTCCTCCGTCCAGGGTTTCTCCCAGTACATTAAAGAGTCTGCCCAGGGTCTTTTCTCCCACTGGTACACTGATGCCGCCTCCGGTGGCAAGCACCTCCATATCCCGGTGCAGGCCCTCCGAGGGACCGAGCATGATACAGCGTACCACGTTACCGCCGATATGCTGTGCCACCTCCATAACCAGGCGTTTCTGCCTGTAGGTACATTCCAATGCATCCAGGATGGCCGGAAGACGTCCGTTTTCAAATTCCACATCCACTACCGGTCCGGAAACCTGTACGATCTTTCCTTTTATTTCTGCCATTTCTCAGCCTTTCTTATTGCTTATTCTGCATCGCCTGCTTTTTCTTTTTCAGGGCCTTGGCGCCGCTGATCACCTCGGTGATCTCCTGGGTGATGGCTGCCTGACGCACCCTGTTGTAATCAATGGACAGCTCGGCAAGCATTTTATTTGCGTTATCCGTGGCGGATTGCATTGCCATCATGCGGGCATTTTCCTCGCTGGCAAAAGACTCCACCATGGCCCCGTAAATGGACCCCGTCAGATAGTTGCGAACCAAAGTTTCCAGGATGGCTCTCGGGGTGGGATAGAACAGATACCAGTCATCGCTTTCATCCATGACCTGGGGATTCAATTCTCCCTTATCGATCTTTTCCCGGATCTCCTGTCTGACGAATTCGTTGGTCTTCAGGGGCAGAAGCCTTGTCATCTGCACCTCTTCCTTCATACTGTTGACCATACGGGTGTAGATGAGATAGACCTCATCCAGCTCCTCATCCTTATACAGCTCCACGATACGCTCCGTGATCTGTCTGGCACGGTGCATGGTGGGATTGTTGGCGGAATAATAAAAATCCGGTTCCAGAGGATACTTTTGGGCCCTGAAATGGGCTCTTCCCAGCTCCCCTACCACAAACAGCCTGAAGGGATGCTCCTTATCCTCCGTCTCTGTCCCGGGAGCACCGCCGATCATCTGCTGGGCCTCTTTGAGGACATTGTGGTTAAAGGCACCTGCCATACCCTTATCGCCTGTCATAACGATATAGGCCCTGCGCTTTACCATCTCCTTTTGATCCTCGCTCCGGTTATCGAAAAACACATCCTGAATGGAGGGAAAATGCAAAAGGATATCGGTGATCTCCTCCTCCAGCGCAAAGAAGTAGGGCTCCGTGTCCTTGAGCTTTTCCTTTGCCTTTCGAAGCTTCATGGAGGACATCAGGTACATGGCCTTGGTGATCTTCATGGTATCCTGAATACTCTTTATGCGGTTTTGAATCTCTTTCGCACCGGCCAATTTGCTGCTCTCCTAGTTACTCAGATGCCTTCTCAGAGGATTCTGCATCTGCAACTGTCTCTACACTGTCTGCAGGTTCTTCTGCTTCAGAGTCCTGCTCTGCGGTTTGCTCTGATTCCTTTGCAAAGTCTCCGGCTGCCTCAAGGATATCTGCCTTGATCTCATCCGTCAGCACGCCGCCGCTTTCCAGTTCCTTCAAAATATCAGTCTGGCTGTCCCTGAAATAGGTGATCAGCGCGTTCTTATAGTCACCGATCTGCTCCAC
>JAEEGL014528493.1_pt1 | contig 15884 bp, 17 predicted proteins | sample 9134231 | NCBI WGS metagenome assembly JAEEGL01 (sample SAMN16246548, study PRJNA631951) | gut metagenome | biome: gut microbiome; feature: rumen; material: fiber-attached | host: Bos | place: Iran: Karaj | collected 2018-10
CAAGGATATACCTTACCCGGTGGTCATGTGGAACCCGGAGAATCCTTTGTTGCAGCTGTGATTCGAGAGATGAAAGAAGAAACCGGTCTGGCAATTCTTGATCCGAGATTAGTTGGCGTAAAACAGTTTCCAATCGAGAATGGAAGGTATGTTGTCCTGTTGTTTAAAGCTACGAAGTGGGTAGGTAATCTCGTTTCGTCAGATGAAGGCCAAATGGAATGGATTAAGTACGATGACCTTTCAACTGTAAATATCGTTGATGATTTAAATGATCTCTTAAAAGTGATGAATTCACCGGAACTGACAGAATTTCAGTATCTGTTTTCGGGAAATGAATGGACTGTATCAATTAGATAAATTCAAAGTTGAAGAGCTTTATGCTTAGGAAAATGTCTCGATAAATGCTTTTGAAAATGGAGATAAAAATTATCAGGATAGAATTTCGAGGAATTGCGGATGAATATTGTAGTATATTGCGGGTCAACAAGTGGGAATAATGAGAAGTTCACAGAGTCAGCAAGGACACTGGGCAAATGGATAGGCGAAAACGGACACACTCTTGTCTACGGCGGGGCCAGCAAAGGTCTCATGGGAGCTGTAAGTGACAGTACTTTGGAAGCAGGCGGCAAAGTCATAGGTGTACTTCCCGACGTTCCACAGATTCAGGAGAGAAAGCATCAGGACCTTACTGAGTACATAGAGACTGCCACCATGGCCGAGAGAAAAGCAAAAATGATCGAGCTGGCAGATGCTTTTGTGGCTCTCCCCGGCGGCATTGGAACCCTGGATGAAATCACAGAAGTAATGGCTCTTGGGAGTCTTGATATCACTACCTGTCCCATCGTCTTTTTCAATACAGACGGATATTATCAGCCATTTAAGGGCGTCATTGATAATGTCATAAATAACGGCCTTGGACAGAAGGAGTACTTTAGAAGGGTTCTCTTTTCTGAGGATATGGAAGAGATAGCGGAGTTTATAAGCAAGAAGTGATATCATAGATTTATCAAATTGATGCTGGAGTTAGTGCTTGGGACGATAATGTGGTAAGTGGTAATGCTAATGCCGGGATTGATGCTGAGGCAGTACCTGGTTTTATTGCTGTTGTGGCTATTTGGTTTAGCCTTGTTGAGGCTTTGGGGGAGAGCTTGTCATGAAAAACATCAGACATCAAGTAGAAGAAAATTATTTCACGCAGACATATTTTGGCGTCGAAGACGGGAGAGACTATATAACAGTCTCAGTCAGGTGCCCATTGGAGTTGGCGAAAGACTACGCGGCAGCAATATTGAAATGCAAGGCTGAAGATATCAAGGTCATTTCCGGTTTCTGGTATGCAGACGACGAGGATCTGTACGACACAGACCCCAAAATTCCCTGCAGCAGAGTACAGGTGTTTTATAGGGGATGAAGAAAATATTGAAGAGATATTATAAAAGAGTATAAATAAGTGAATAATATGTGGTTTATCAAGGCGGGAAGAAATTCCTGCCTATTTCAATGGAAAAATATTGCAGAAAAATAACGCAGGAAAAGAAACTAAAAATCCATTTAATTATCCTTTAAGCCGCAGTTTACGAGGGTTTTAGATATGTGAGGGATAATAAATATATATCATGGAATAGTATGTGTTTATGGAGTTGGATTGGCAGAAAGGCAGCCGCGCCTCTATTTTAGGGAAAATTAGATATTCCTCTGCGCAGAAAGTCTGTTTGAGCTTGTGATGATGGCAGCCGCGCCTCTATTTAGAGGAAAATTAGAAATTCCTCTGCGTAGAAAGTCTGTTTGAACTTGTGATGAGGACTGTCACGCCTCTATTTTGGGAAAAATTAGAAATTCCTCTGCGCGAGAAGCCTGTTTGAGCTTGTGATGAGGACTGTCACGCCTCTATTTTTGGGAAAAATAGAAATTTCTCTGCGTGAGAAGCCTGTTTTGGCTTGTGATGAAGGCAGTCACGCCTCTATTTTGGAAAAAATTAGAAATTTCTCTGCGTGAGAAGCCTGTTTTGAACTTGTGATGAAGGCAGTCACGCCTCTATTTAGAGGAAAATTTGAAATTCCTCTGCGCAGAAAGATTATTTGAGTATACCTGGTCCCTAGATATAACTATTCTGAGAGCGTTTAAGGAAAACAGGAATCTATGCTATTGAATGTTTACAAGAAAGGCAGGTGTTTATATGAATTGTCCTAATTGCGGTCTTGATTTAAATGGTCATGAGAGATTTTGTCCTAACTGCGGATATGGCCTGAAAGGTGAACAGTACAGAGCGCAGGTTCCTACGCAGGCGCCTGCGCCGGATAACAGCGAAATATTGGCAGAGCTTAAGCGAATCAATATGCAGCTGGAAGACGGAAACAGGCAGAGAGCTAAGCTTGCGGATGCACTTGGACAGCTTATTTCCAGCGGAGCGTTGCTGAACTTTTTGAAGAGATGACTATATATAAGTATTTTGGCTTTTACATAAATTTTAGTAATGTCATTGTTATTTAGTAATTTAATATATTATAGGATGCTATAATAAGTTTAAGGGGAGCTTCGGCTTCCCTGTTCTTTTTTGTGTAGAATTGAGATTGATTTCGAAAACAAGGGATACTTATTTACATTTGAGTAGAATTGGTATGTGACAATTGTTGGACGCTACATATGTTATTTTAAGAGAAGTAAAAGAAATGTTTGTACTGAGTAATCAAAGAGTGACTTAAACTAAAGAAATTGGATATTTACGAAGGTAATTAGGGTGATATAACACTTAGTTCTGCTAGTAACACGAAGGAGATAGATGAATTATGTCAGACACGATAAAGAATGAGATCATTAAAACAATGACTGTAGTGGAGTTTTCACCAGTGACATTAGATGATGGTATATCATTGAAAGAATATCAGAAAATTCCCTTCGAAGGAATTGCGGCACTTGGATCTGCATTTGCACAGATACCGCAGGCATTTAGGACAGTTACGAGTACTATGGGTGGGGGACAGCAGCTTTATACCCTCAATATGAGAGGTTTGGATGGAACACTATCATCGTTAGGTGGTGATGGCGTCAATATGCTTACCGGTGTTTATAACGAGACTGGTATTATTGGAAATGCTGTATACAATCCTGTAGCGAATCCTTCAATGGTAACAACTATGCCAATAAACCCTGCTATGCTATGCATGAGTGTTGCCCTTATTAGTATTGAAAAGAAACTTGAAGTAATAGCCCAGACTCAGCAACAAATTCTTTCGTTCCTGGAACAGAAAAATGAATCAGAACTTATTGGTAATCTTAAATTTCTATCTGATGTTCTTAATAACTTTAAATTTAATTATGAAAATGAGCGTTATAAGACAAATATGCATATCAAGGCGCTCGATATTAAGCAAATCTCAGAACAAAACATTATTTTCTACAAAAAACAGATAACTGAATTGATAAATAAAAGATCATCAGTACATGTGAACCAACAAACAGATAAATTGCTTTTAGATGTACAGAATAAATTTAAATATTATAAGCTTGCGCTTTACCAGTATTCGTTTGCATCATTCTTGGAAATACTCCTTTTAGAAAACTTCGAGCACAATTATTTGGAAAAGATAGCGAAGACTATTAATGATCAGAGTATTGAGTATAAGGAGTTTTATACGGAGTGCTATGACAAAATAGAACATAATGTACAGACTTCTGTGGAATCAGTTTTTCTTAGTAGACTATCTAAGGTATCTGAAGCAGCGGGAGAAGCTGTTGCAAAAGTACCAGTTATAAGTAAGTCACAGATTGATGAGGGGTTGATTTCAGGAGGAAAGAAGTTGCATGAGCTAGGAAGCAAAAAGGTTGAAAAAACAATGGAACAGTTTAGGGAAAACAAGGCTGATGAAACTATGGTGTTTGCTGAGAATATTAGGAATGTCGATAAGCTATACAATAGCTCAATGAGATTATTATTTGATGGTTCAAATATCTATATAAAGAGCATCGCTTAAGAGTAATTATGAGGGGATACAAAGTGAAAAATAGGTATGGTAATTTGAAAAGAATATTTACACCAGTTATAGAGGCTGTATTGATTCTAGTGAGTATCTGCGGAATAAATATTATTGCTGGCGGTAATAAAATACTCCATCAGCAAAGAGGTATGAGAATACTACAGGCTTTAGTATATCCTCATCTGATTCAGTTTCCACGCCTGCATATGGAAAAAGTATAGGTACTTTATTTGTTGAAGGCGCTTCTAATCATGAAACAATGGCCTATGGTACAATTTGAATTATTCACCGTGTGAGAGATTGGTTTTTGTGAAGAGGATAATCATAATGATTTTATAGTATTCCGTGATTGGTAGTTTTGGTAGAGATATTGTCTAACTGTAAGAGGCTGGAAATTTAGCTTATTATACTAATTGTCCGGACAAGAAATTGTAAGCAGGAGGGCAAATACATGAGTAAATATAATACAAAGGTCTTTGATGTTGATGGTAAGAAGAAACAGTTTGATAACAAGAAATTTGATTTGGAATTTCAAATCTATTGCAAAAATCATCATATAAGTCGAGGTGCTTTTGCTGAGTTGATAGCTGAAAAACTGTTTGTTTCAACGGAAGCAGTAAGAAATTGGAGAAGAGAAATAAACGGCCCAAGTGACCTTGATAAGATCAGAGATTTGGAAAAATTAGTTGGTTTAAAAGAAGGCTGCCTGCTTAATGATTGTACTGGAGGTGTAAAAATGAGCAGTTTAAGTGATAGGCAGCTTGTGGCAACAAAAAAGATTTATGATGCCATAATTCTGTTTCTAAATGATTTTCGCGACACAGATGGATTTACGACTAATTGTTTAGCTTATCAGCAACAAGGGTATAAGGATCCTATTGGTGCGACATATAATTATTTAGATAATCGTATGAATGAATTGGGTGTTATTTTGGAACAGGAATACTTTGATTTAAGAGGTACGGAATTATATACGGAGTTGAATGATTTTGTTTATGATGATCTCGTAGATACATATAACGAAAAAATAGGACCTTCATATAGAATTGCGGCTAGTGTTGACGGCGAAGGCATCACCACAAATGAGGATTATTGTGATGCAATGTCAAAGCTTAACGATATTCTTGAAAAATACTTGTAGTCTTAAAGTCATAATTGTACTAACTTTCAGGAAAGGGCATCGCTTCTGCGGTGCTTTTTCTGTATACAGAACTTCCGTGGGATGATTATGGATATACTAAAAGTGTATAAAGGTGAAAATTCCTGCAAAATAGATAATCACTGCTCAAAGTGTAGTATGATATTTATAGAAAAAAGCGAAATGGGGGGTCAATATGCATTCTGATTCTAAAAAGAGTACAGTATCGTTCTGGTCATTCGTGTGGCTACTGGGACTTGCCGGACAGCTTTGCTGGAATATGGAAAACCAGTGGTTTAACACCTTCGTGTATGCAAAAATCGCAAAGGATCCGACTATTATTTCGTGGATGCTGGCAATATCTGCCATGGCAACAACGGTGTCCACATTTTTATTCGGATGCATATCCGACAGAAAAGGAACCCGAAAAACGCTTATATCAGTTGGGTATATTTTGTGGGGAATCTTTACAATTCTTTTTGGAACAACGGAATTTCTGAGGAATCAGGAAAATCAAAATGCTTCCATCATAGGTGTTGCATTTGCTGTCATTGCAGCTGACGCAATCATGAGTTTCTTTGGTTCCATGGGAAATGATATAGGTTTTAACGCCTGGATCAACGACTACATGACTCCGGAAAACTCGGGAGCATTGGGTGCTGCTCTTGCAGTTCAGCCTGTCATCGGAACGATTGCAGGAACAATTCTTGGCGGCCTTCTTGTAGGTGCAGATGACAATTACATGCGACTTTTTGTGGTAATTGGTGGAAGCGTGATATTGCTCGGATTGTATTCTCTTTTTGGAATGAAGGATGCCGAGTCTCTTCGCCCTTCTGTTAAGGGAAGCTTTTCACAGCAGTTTTTCTCTATTTTCAATATAAAAGAATACTTAAAGCACAGGGAGCTTGTCTTCGTAAACTTGATGCTGGCAGTTTACTTTATTTCTTTCAATGTTTATTTTTCACATCTTGGAAACTTCATGATCTATTATCTTGGATTTACGGCTGATACCATGGGCCTGATCGAGGGCGTGGGGCTTCTTATCGCCATGTTTACGACCATTCCTGCAATTAAGCTTATTCAAAAAGGAAAATCAGCGCTGATAATTTTGGTAGCTATCATTATCAATTCCATAGGCCTTTTAATAATCGGCCTGCTTGTATCACCCACTAACGTGGATCCTTCCACTATCTGGAATCCGCATCTTTTGGCAGGTGTGCTGTTTGTAGGCATCGGATACATGCTGTTTTTGCAAACCATCACCGTTTGGTCAAAGCGCCTGTATCCTGAGGATTCAAGGGGCCAGTTTGAAGGTATACGTATTATTTTCTACGTCCTTATACCCATGGTGGTTGCTCCGCTTATCTCGAATCCCATCATAAAAAGAAGCGGCGAGTTTGTGGATGAGTACGGCTTTACAGAGTATCTTCCTACAAACGCAGTGTTTATTGCAGGATTTGTCGTAGTTCTGTTAACCATCATTCCGCTGTATTTTGCACAAAGAAAGAGTATGGAAAAATCATGAAAAAACTCACAGACTATGGAAAAATAAGTCGCCTGACTGATCAGATTAGCGTTGAAAAACCATATCCACTTTCAATACTGGAAGGGATTCAAAACGGCGAAATATTTGTGGATGATGTGGACTCGCCAACTTCTGCACTTATCTGGCACTATTGCGGGTTTGCCAACATCCTTGGCGACTACAATGAGAGATTCATTGAAGAAACTGTGTTAATGATGCGAAATCCACTTGATGGTCACTCGGGACGTCTGGCGCTGCAGGCAGAAAACGATCTGAAGTTGCAGGAGATGATACTGAAAACGCCGGGAGTTTCTAAATATGATCGATATATTTTTGAATTTCGCGGAGAGAAAAATGTCACAGCACCCGTCACGGGATTAAAGCCCGAAGAAATAAACGCAGATAATTACGACTTGATGAGGGGATGGATAGTTCCGACATTTTCATGGGAGAACAAGAATGCCTTTTTGGAAAAAGGATTTGGATATTGTTTGATCGAAGACGGACGTATGGCAGCTTGTGCGTTTTCTGCCGGAGTCTCAAAGGATTATGTGGATATCGGAGTGGAGACGGCAGAAGAATGCCGGGGAAAAGGATATGGAAAAATCGTTGCTTCTGCAATGGTGAAAGAAACGCTTCGAAGAGGGAAAACACCTTCATGGGGCTGCGATACGAGGAATGAAGCATCCATGAAAATAGCCTGCTCTGTCGGATTTGAAATAATCGGAACACATCCATGGTACAAATATGAAGGTTGATAACATAAAAATTCCCTCCGCTATTCTTCTACTTCTTCCAGTCTCGCATTGATCTGATCAGTTGTGGTTGCCACTTTATCCATACTTGCTGACAGCTCTTCGAGGGCCGCAGAAGTATTGGTGATGTTGTGTAGTAGTTTTTGTAATAACGGATGAATATGTTTTACTTAAGTTACCTCTAGGACCATCTTTTATATTGATTCTTATCGCGAACCAGAAGTTTTTCTGCGACCATATCGCGACGAAGCGTACAGAAATCGTCGTGAAAATCAGCGATGATGATATTTACCTCGCGCTCAGTGTAACTGCGATCTGGTTCAAAAGCTTTAGCGATTTCCTCAAGAACAATGCGTTCTTTTTTTCGCTGGGTAGGAATACTTTTAAGCTTGCCATATTCAAAGAAGCTGTCTATTACCTTTTTTCTGTAGTTTTCGTCTCGCTCTGCCTGCAGATCTTTTTCCTCAGACTCTTCTCTTAGAATGTCCAAGATTGATACGTTAAAGACATCGTCATTGATGGAGTAAATGGTATAGTACTGTTCTTTTCGCGATTTTACGGCTCCGACATCCACAAGCTTTTTCAGGTGAAAAGAGATGGTGGCGGGGGTTAAGTCTAATCGCTCGGAGAGGCGCTCTACGTACATTTCTTCCTCAATGAGAGACTTTAAAATCTGTATTCTTGATTTATCTGCAAGACATTTGAAAAGAGCAATTGCCTGTGATTCAGTCATGTTGCCTCCTTAAAAGAGATCTTCAGTCTTTTCCAGAATCTCGGAAACTGCAGAAAGCTTGGCTTCTTCGATCAGGATTTTGTAGCTGTCATCATGCGCTTTGGCCTGCTCCAGGGACTTCTGCCACTGGCCTGTTATGTTTCCAAATGTTGATAAAAAGGTATCTTTAACATTGCCGTCAGAAGCTTTCTTGGTCGCTGCTCCAAACACGGCTTTGCAGATATCATAGATATTGGATTTGGCCTTTAAGATGTTGCTCTCGTCCATCCTGTCCTGTGATGCCAGTTCCTCAACCTCTGCTAAAACTAAGGCCTTTTTCTCATCTAGAAAATCAAATAATTCTTTTTCTTTCTCGTTCATCAGATAATTCCTTACTCTTTCCAAATATATTCTCCGTGGCCGATCAGATCGTTGTGGAAGTCAGCCTCGTTTGTTCCGCCAAACATTGTGTTATCGCCAATTCCAAGATGGAATGTACCTATCATTTTTTCATCAAGAACAGCGCAGCCGCAAAGGCTTGTAACACCGGGATTCATACCAAATCCAAGCTCGCAGACAGTGACGTTTTCAGGACCGTATTTTTCAATAAGAGCATTAAGCTCATCGTTGTTTGAGCTTGTAATAACTCCCTCATTAACGGAGAGCACAACCTTGTCAAAATCATGTCTGGCTCTGGGATTCTCCGGATCAGGGAGGTATATCTTTTCTAAAAAGATTTCACCCTTTGTCTGATTTTCAATCGGTGCGATGTTGATTTCGCCGCAGGGAATGTCACCATCTCCGGCATCAATATCCCAGGACCTGTCTCCAAATGAAATGTCCAGGCTGTAATTGTCACCGGTTTTAATTGTAACACCACTGAAACGGCTGTTGGCAGATTTGAGTTCCTCGCATTTCTGTCTAAGGGAATTATAGTCTATGTCCATTGCGGCTTCCATGCGGGCTTTGTAATCTTCAGGGTCAAGTCCCTCTTTTGAAGCCATAACCTCGGTGGGTACGCGAAGCTGAAGCATTTTCTTTTTGGATGCGCATGTCTGGAAAAGCCTACCCATATATCCGCCGAGAAGTCCCATTTTTTCAGGATCAAGCGGCTTGGTAAGAACGCCCACAGGCCTCTCCATAAGGTCGATGATCACATCAGCATCTTCGTACAATTTGAAAAACTTGTCGCTATAGGTGTGCTTGGTGGCATTTTCATTGATAAGCTGACTAATATTGAGGTTCTGTACCACCATTACCGGTGTTGCGCCGGCAGCAGCTATCTCAGCCTGAAGAAAACCAATATCCTCACTGAAGCTGTCATTCATCCAGTACTGAATAAGTACAAGGTCTCCGGTTTCTATGCCTGATGCAGCGACTATTTTTTTATATGTATCTCGTTTCATAATATCCTCCTCACAAATTCTAATTAGACGTTTATCTAAATATAAACACATCTATTATTTTTGTCAATATAATATTAGTGAGGAGAGGTTTTTTTATTTACTATATTCTCTGAGGGCATAGTAATAGTATTTGCGCAGATTTTCCTTAAGAGAAGCCGGTTCTAATACTATGGCATCCCTTCCAAAACGCTTGAAGTATTCTTCAAGCTGCAATTCGGGCCAGTCAAAGTAGTAGAGGTCGCCGTCTATCTTTGACACAAGAGGCCTGTTCTTGGTAACAACCTTAAATTTTCTAACTCCATATTTATTTAATTTGATGACAGCAGATACCGTTTTCGATACTGATTGAGGGCTCCGGATAGCTTTTTCCTGGAGCTCTTTTTGCAGCTCTGAATCAATTTCAAATTTATCTGATGCTACGAAGGCGCTCCTGATTCTTGAGATTCTGAAGGTATGCGGAGTGCGAGTACGGGCATCGCAACACAGAAGGTAGTTGCACTGTTCTTCCTTAGAAGGCGCAATAAAGTAAGGCTCCACAGCAAAGGATTTGTCATCCTCAGAAGATGTTGTTGTGAAGGTGAGCACACGACTTTCCTTAAGCGCTTTTTCTATATCTTCGTAGGTATCCTTAAAAATGATGGATTCTCTCTGGCTCCTTGGAATGGACAGATATGAATTGAACATGTCCTTAAGATACTGCGAGAGGGAAGTATCACGTAGCATGTTGTTTTCTATAATTCGAATTATGTCATAGGATGATCCGCTGACAGTCAACGTAACAGCTATATTTTTGGAACTGGATATCCTATCGTTCTTTATGTATGTGCTGACGATTTTGTCTGCCAGATGGGCAGCATCTGCATCAGATATGGATGTCATCTCTGTGAGATCGCTCATTATGTTGTTTAACAGAGCCTCGCTGTCATGCCTGTATTGATCGAAGTAGTTGACGATCAGGATTTTCAGGAAGGCATTGAGGTTTACAGTTTCATCCTTCTTAGTGAATTCAAAAAGCTCTGCATCGTTAATAAGTCTTGATCTTGTATCCTCGGATAAATAAATTTTATATTTCTCAGTCATGGCATACCTCTTAAATGGGGTTGTAAAAAAAATAATTATCTATGTGTTTTGTGGGTCCATTGTATCATATTGGGGTTGCGATATGTATACTAACTGCATCTTTTTATATCCAATTATCTGGGCTAAGATAAAATCACAGAAAGGCGAAAGACACATACAGCAATTTGGTTGGCACAGTCGGATTTCGGTTCGGCTTTGTGGGTTCAAATCCCACCCTTCCCTTTTTGGGAAGTGTGTCTTGTAAAGCTGAAATACAGTAATCAAATAGATACGAACAGCAATAATTCCAATGGTTCGCTACATGGTAGCACCTGGCTTATAACCAGGCATTCGTTGGGTTCGAATCCCATCACCTATTTAAAGGTTGTATCTAGTGGATTAGGAGGAAAAGAAAATGTTAGAGTTTTTAAAGAAGGAAGCAAATAAAACATATACAGAAAACGGCGCAGTTACTTATGCATCCACTCAGTCGGAGTGCCTTGATTTGTTTGCGACAATCGGTGCCCTTAGAAATGCTTCTGAAGATGATATAGTTTGCAGATTCATTAAGGCTTATGCAGAGGATGCTGATCTTGCCATGAAGATGCTCTTTTTTGCAAGAGATATCAGAGGCGGCCTCGGCGAGAGAAGAGTGTTCAGGGTAATCCTTGAGTACCTTGCTATGACTGAGCCGGAATCTGTAAAAAAGAATATTGAGAACGTGGCAGAATACGGCAGATTCGATGACCTTCTTGCTCTAATCGGTACTCCGGTAGAGAAGGAAGTAATGGCTTACATTGGTAAGACTTTAAAGAAGGACATCGAGGTCATGAACGGTTTTAAGGAAGAAAATGAAACTGTTTCACTTCTTGCAAAGTGGCTTCCTTCCGTTAATACAAGCAATAAGGAAGCTGTAAAAAAAGCAAGAAAGATCGCAAGAGCCATGGGTATGACTGATGCCGAGTACAGAAAATCATTGTCTGCGCTCAGAGCACAGATCAGAATCATAGAGAATAATTTAAGAGAAAAGGATTACACCTTCGATTATGAAAAGCAGCCTTCCAAGGCTCTCTATAAGTATAGACAGGCTTTTCTTAGAAACGATCAGGAAAGATATACAGCTTTCATAACAAAGGCAGAGGAAAATCCTTCCGTCATGCACACAGGGACACTTACACCTTATGATGTTATAGCGCCTGTAATAAACAGGGCTAGATTTTCAGAGGACGAAAGACGTGCCATGAATGCCACATGGAATGCCCTGGAGAATTTTGCAGGAGCAGAAAATTCACTGGTTGTAGTTGATGGTTCAGGCTCTATGTACTGTAGCGAAAATCCGGTTCCGGCAGCAGTTGCGCAGTCACTTGGCATATATTTTGCTGAGAGAAATACAGGCGCTTTTCATAACCATTTCATAACCTTTTCCACCAATCCCAGATTAGTGGAGATAAAGGGAAGAGATATTGTGGAAAAAGTGCGTTACTGTATGCGTTTCAATGAATGCAGCAACACTGATATAGCCAGAACTTTTGCGCTTATTCTCAGAATTGCTGTAAAGAATAATCTTACGCAGGCTGATATGCCGGAGAAGCTCTACATCATCTCTGACATGGAATTCGATTACTGTGCGGGTAATGCGAATATGACCAATTTCGAATATGCCAAGGCTGAGTTTGAGAGATATGGTTATAAACTTCCTCAGATAGTTTTCTGGAATGTGGAGAGTCGAAACAGTCAGCAGCCAGTGAAGATGAATGACAGAGGAGTGGCGCTTGTTTCAGGCTGCAATCCTCAGATTTTCTCCATGTTAAAAGAAGGAGATCTTGAGCCATACAGATTTATGATGAGCGTCCTTTCATCAGAAAGATATGAGAGGATCGTTGCTTAAAGGATGAATGGGCTGGCAGAATGGAGCTGCCAGCCATATATAAAAGGTGCATACAGCAATGAACTACATCGACTGTCAATCGAACAATCTGCCCCGAGGGGGCAGAGGCACCTTGCAAAGAGGAAAAAATAATGAACACAATTGAGATTAAGGGAAAAGTAAATACAGCCATCTGCTACGCCAAGGTAGTGGAGGATGAGGCTATAGAGCAGATCAGAAGAATGTGCGATTTTCCTATGACAGAAGGATCAAAGATAAGAATCATGCCGGACGTTCATGCAGGAAAAGGCTGCACTATCGGCACGACCATGACCATCAAAGATAAAGCAGTACCCAATGTTGTGGGCGTGGACATCGGATGTGGCATGTACACTGTTAACCTTGGCAAAAATCCAATCGACCTTGAAAAGCTTGATGCGACGGCCTTTCTTATACCTTCCGGAAGAGATGTGTGGGAAGGCAGAACAGAGAAATTCGATCTCACAGAGCTTAGATGCTATCGAATGCTCAAAGAGACAAAGCGTCTCGAGAGATCCCTGGGAACACTTGGCGGAGGTAATCATTTCATCGAGGTGGACAAGGCAGCAGATGAAACCCAGTACCTTGTGATCCATTCCGGTTCCAGAAATCTTGGCAAGCAGGTGGCAGAGTACTACCAGTCACTGGCAGTTGACCTTGATAAGGGTATCGGCGAGTATTTTGAGGCAAGGGATGAGCTTATCAGAACCTATAAAGAGCTGGGGAAACGCTCTGAGATTCAGGCTGCGTTAAAAGAGCTTTATAATAAAAAGTACCATGAATATCCCGGAACCATGCCGGCTGATCTTTGCTTTTTATCAGGAAAATATCTTGATGACTATCTCCATGATGTTGAGATTTGCCAACGTTTTGCCAGAAGAAATCGTGAAAAGATTGCTGAGATATTGGTGGAGAAAGCAGGACTTGGAGGTGGAGAGGCTTTTCATACAATCCACAACTACATCGACACAGATGAGATGATTTTGAGAAAAGGCTCAATAGCTGCACACAAGGGAGAGAAGGTTCTGATTCCAATAAACATGAGAGACGGATCTGTGCTTGCTGTGGGAAAGGGCAATCCCGAGTGGAATTACTCTGCACCTCACGGTGCCGGAAGAATTATGTCCAGAACCGCCGCAAAGAACAACCTTTCCATGGAAGAGTACAAGGAGTCCATGAAGGGGATTTTCACATCATCTGTGTGCGAGGCCACAATTGATGAGGCGCCTATGGCTTACAAGTCACTTGATGACATCATCAATGTAATAAAGGAGTCTGTAGAGATAGTTGATGTGATGAAGCCTATTTATAATTTTAAAGCTGCTGGATGAAATGGGACTTCTCCGGTATGGACCGATAAATTAAGAAAAAATTGGGGGCATATTTTTCAGAAATGGATAGTATGCCCCTTTTTTGTTGGGATATAATAGGTACAGTGACGAACCGGTAAAGAGGGGAAATGGTATGGAAAATGTGAACGGAAACTGGATAATGTACGGTGTGGACTGGGACGACCCGGAGTGCCTGCACACGGTTCAGGATGCAATAAACTACATAAATGAAATAGGATTTCTGCCACTTTTCAAAAATGATATTCCGGGATTTTCACTGGAGGAACGCACTGTTCCGGGCTACTGGTGGTGCGGAAATCCCAAGGTTGATCCCTGGGAGTGGCGAGAGATCATCGCCAGAAGCGGCGAAATTGCATATGGCAAATTTTTTGAAAAAAAGGCCGGCTTTATCTCTAAGGAATGGCTACCCTATTTCGTCAATTTCAGGCGGGATGGCTATGACTTTGATGCTCTTTGGGATGATGAGAAGGCATCAAGAAAACAGAAAAAGATAATGGACCTCTTTGAAACTGAGGATGAAATATATTCCAACGAAGTCAAGTTAAGGGCAGGTTTTGGCAAAGGTGGAGAGAAGGGGTTCGAGGGAGTAGTCACCGACCTTCAGACAAAGACCTACCTCTGCGTAAAGGACTTCAGACAGAGGAAAAACAAAAAGGGCGAGTACTACGGCTGGCCCATTGCTGTGTATGCAAAGCCTGAAACTCTCTGGGGATATGACTATGTCACATCCAGATATGGCGAGACGCCCGAAGTATCAGGGAAGGCCATAGAAGAGCACATAAAAGAAATATACCCCATTGCATCCAAACGTCAGATAGCAAAACTTTTAGCTGGATCAGGATCATCGACTAAAAGCAAGAAGGCTCGTGCTCCTAAGGAATGGATCATTCCTGCCAATCCCAAGTACTATGACATAGTTCACGCATTTGATGATGCGGAGGAGATAGACTGGAAACAGGGAGCAGGAATCATAACCGGAGATACCGTTTTTGTGTATGTGGGAGCCCCGGTGTCTGCAGTAATGTACAAGTGCACAGTCACTGAAACGGACATCCCATATGACTACTCGGATAAAAATCTGACCATAACAGCACTTATGAAGATCAAACTGGAAAAGAGGTATCCAGAGGATAGTTATACTTTCCAGGTTCTTAAGGACAAGTACGGAATAAATGCAATCAGAGGGCCTAGGGGAATAACTGACAGCTTGAGTGATGCGCTAAAATGAATGGTATGCTTCTTTTTTGTTGGCTATAATAAGTGAAGTGATAGAAATAGACTTAAGGTTAAGGTGTAAAAATGGAGTTCTTTGATATTACAGATGAAAATGGAACGCCTACAGGCGAGACAGTTAGCAGAAGTGAGGCCCATGATAAGGGAATTTTACACAGAACTGCTCACATTTGGGTTGTAAGAAAAAAGGGAGATTCATGGCAGGTGCTGCTTCAGAAACGAAGCGCTGAGAAGGAATCATTTCCCTTAATGTATGACACATCTTCTGCCGGTCACATTCAGGCCGGGGACGAACCGCTGGAATCGGCACAGAGAGAGCTGTTTGAGGAGCTGGGAATCGACGCTGGCGAAGACGATCTCACATTTGCCGGCAAGTTCCATATAAACTATGCGATGGAATTCCATGGGAAGATGTTTAGGGACAACGAAGTGGCCTTTGTCTATGCTTATGAAAAGCCGGTGGATGAGACTAAGCTTGTACTCCAGACAGAGGAAGTTGAAGAAGTAAAATGGTTTGATGTTGAGGAAGTCCGCAAGGGATGTGAGCACCGTGATGGCACTTTCTGTGTACCGACTGAAGGACTTGAAATCATTACGGAATATCTCAAAAATGGACCACCAACCCCGTCCCTAGGACCAAAATTTAGAGGAAAGCGATGATAACTATTTCTAAACAACAAGCAAGACAGTTTATTCTTTCAAAGCAGGGACTGATTGGGGCATATCGTTTTAAGGGAAAAGACGGAGCCTATGATTATGTCAGGCAGGCCGGATGTATTCAGTATGATCCGGTGGATGTCTGCGGAAAAAATGCCGAGCTCACA
>JAEEGL017072373.1_pt1 | contig 15884 bp, 11 predicted proteins | sample 9134231 | NCBI WGS metagenome assembly JAEEGL01 (sample SAMN16246548, study PRJNA631951) | gut metagenome | biome: gut microbiome; feature: rumen; material: fiber-attached | host: Bos | place: Iran: Karaj | collected 2018-10
CAAGGGGGTTTTGCTGACCAGCGTTTCTGCGGATAATATCCAGACGAACCTTGAGATCTTAAGTACCGGGGCAACGGTCATGCAGCTGTTGGCGGCGATTCTTTTGCTGGCGATCGCATGGGTGCTTTCGCAGCTTTTGGTCAAACCCTTCGAGCGTGTGACCAAGGCCATCAGTGAAGTGAAGGACGGTTTTTCCACAGAACAGATCTCTGTTCCCGATTATGTGGAAACGGAGCATATTATTTCGGCATTTAATGATCTGCTCGGACGGATGAAGGCGGTGGATGAATCCAGACAGGAATTTGTATCAAATGTCTCTCACGAATTGAAGACGCCTATCACATCCATGAAAGTCCTTGCGGATTCCCTGTTGATGCAGGAAAATGTGCCCATTGAACTGTATCAGGAATTCATGGTGGATATTGCCGATGAGATCAATCGTGAAAACGAGATCATCACGGATCTTCTGGCACTTGTCAAAATGGACCGCCGTTCAACGGATATCAATATCCAGAGCATTTCGCTGAATGAATTGCTGGAGCGCCTGTTAAAACGCCTTCGTCCCATTGCGAAGCAGCGCAATATCGATGTGCTGTTTGAAAGCGTCAGGGAAGTGCGGATCGAAGCAGATGAGGTGAAGCTTTCACTGGCTCTGTCCAACCTGATCGAAAATGCCATTAAGTATAACGTGGAATATGGTTATGTGAAGGTGACCTGTGACGCAGATCATCAGTTTGCAAACATCACGGTGGAAGATAACGGGATCGGTATTCCGGAAGAGGCTAAAGAGCATATATTCGAGCGTTTTTACAGAGTGGATAAATCGCATTCCAGAGAGATTGGCGGAAATGGTCTTGGACTGGCGATCGCCAGAAATGCGATCCTTGTGCACAGGGGCAGCATCCAGTTGGAAAGCCAGGAAGGCAAGGGGACGAAATTCTTTGTGAAACTACCGCTGATCTATCTGAAGAGCCAGGAAGGAAAATAGGGATGATGCAGGATAAACGTCATAAAAAAAAGCATATCATACTCCTTTTCGTCCTTGTTTTAGGGCTTTTGCTTCCTGCAGGCTGTGGCAGTCAGGAACCGGAGCAGACGGGAAATGTATATCACATTTACATGGTGAACAAGGAAGAGACGAGGATTGACTATACGGATGTTTCAACCGACATCGATAATCAGGGACAGCTTGTCACATTTTTGTTGATGCAGTTAACCAATACACCGGTCAATACCGCATACAGGGCGGCAATCCAGGAAGGGGTTTCGATGCCGTCTGTAACGATCCGGGAATCCACTGTGACGCTGGATTTTGAAAGTGATTATTACAATTATTCCACAGGCGGAGAAATCCTTTCGAGAGCGGCGATCGTGCGTACGCTGACGCAGGTGCCGGGGCTTTCCTATTGTTCGTTCTTGGTGGGAGGAAATGCTTTGCTTTCCGCGACCGGACTTCCGGTGGGGATCATGCGCGCCGACCAGTTTATCGATAATAACGGAAATGAGATCAATACGGAAGAGAAGGTAACCCTGGCGCTTTATTTTGCGGATGAGGATGGGGAAGGACTGATCAAGGTGAACCGGGAGGTCGTATATTCGAGTAATATTCCTGTAGAAAAACTGGTGCTTGAACAGCTGATCAGCGGCGTGACGGAAGATGAGGCTGCTATGGGAGCCAACCCGGTGATCAATGGTGATACCAAAGTCTTGTCGGTAATCGAAAAGGATGGGATCTGCTATGTGAACCTGGATACCGGATTCCTGGCGATAACACAGAGCGTCTCGCCTGAAGTGGCGCTGTATTCCATCGTGAATTCACTGGTAGAGCTCGGAAATGTAAACAAGGTGCAATTCTCAGTCAATGGCGAAACAGAGATCCTGTTTCGTGAAAAATACAGTCTGGACACACCCTATGATCGAAATCTCGAGATCATCAGGCCGGAAAGCGTGGTTCCGGCAGCGGAGACAGACGATTGAGAAAATGTTTTTCCCGTTTGCGGGAAGCTGCCTTTCGTTATGGATAAGCAGCATGTGTGCTGTCATGGAGAATACGTGGCAGGTATTCTCGCATGAACGTCAAAAGACCGTTGTGTCTGTTCTCGGCGGTATTTGCCGCTCTTTTGTTTTTCTTATCTCTTATGCCGCGTCCTTCATATGAGCAGTATGTCAGGGACGGTGAGCAGATCCGGATCAGCGGAATACTGGATTCTTATGAGCAAAAAAACGGGCATCTGATCTATCATCTCGGCCGTGTTGTTTTGCTGCGCGAAAAAGCGGTATACCTGTCGGGAACAGATAAGCTGAGAGATGATATGCAGGGCGAAGATCTGAGAGATGAAAAAGGCCGGAGAAACCGGGTGCTCTGTTATATGAACGAGACGGGATCCTGTCCTTCAGCGTTGGTGGGTAAAGAAATCATGCTGACGGGTAAGGCCGGCAATTTTGCTGCCGCGGAAAATGAAGGGCAGTTTGACGAACAGACCTATTACAGGAAAAAGGGATATGCCTTTAAAATGTTTTCCTGTCGTATGCTGTCCGCTGCGGGAAAAGGAAATGCAATTAAGCAGATACTGGCTGCCTTCAGAGACAAAACAGCTGACTTTTATCTGCGCGTAATGGGCGAAAAAGAGGGCTCCGTACTTTGCGCAATGATCCTTGGAATGCGTGGTGATATGGATAAGGAGATAAAGAGCCTGTATCAGGCAAGCGGGATCGCGCATATCCTGGCGATCTCGGGGCTTCACATCTCGCTGCTTGGTCTTACCTTATACAAGATCCTTCGGCGTTGTGGACTGACGCTGCTGCTTAGCGCGTTCACCGGTCTTTCTTTTGTGATCCTGTATGGCATTATGGTGGGTGGCTCTTCCTCGGTGGTTCGCGCATCCGTGATGCTGGGGCTGCAGATCCTTGCAGATCTGACGAACCGTACGTATGACCTTTTAACTGCCATGGCGCTGTCGGGACTCCTTTTGCTGATAGGGAAAAGCGAATACCTGACCGATGCAGGTTTTCTGCTTTCTTTTCTGGCGGTGCTGGGGATCGGTATCTTTTCTGAGCCGATGACGGAAATGTTCTGCCGCCGGATATCATCTGAAAAAAGACGGATCAGGTCAGTATGTGCTGCCCTTGCGGCGAGCCTTTCCGTAGCGTTGACCACAACGCCGGTGATCCTGTGGTTTTATTATTCCTATCCCCCGTATAGCATGATTCTCAATATCCTTCTTGTTCCGTTGATGTCGGTGGTTTTGGTCAGCGGTATCGCAGGGGGCATTTTTCGGATCGCGGTCTTCCTTTGGCCGGCGCGGATCGTTTTGCAGATCTATGAAAAAGTCTGTCTTATGTTTCAGGCCCTGCCTTTTCATAAGATCCTGACCGGCAGACCATACCTTTGGCAGTTGGCTGTTTATTATCTGCTTCTGGCTGTGGTTGTGTGTTTGATTCCCGCTGGCAGAGCGTCGGGCGAAAGTCATTCGACCTGCGTGGCAAGGGTCAAAGATCCAGCCCATCCGGTGCGTAAACCGATGGATGTACGGATCATACAGTTCCTGACCATATCTACCGCCGCATTCATCCTCATGCTCCCGAGAAACGCGGGCATGCGGGTGGATATGCTTTCTGTCGGACAGGGCGACTGTGTTCTGATCTGCGACGGCAGGGGGCACGCAGTCCTCTCGGATGCGGGAAGCAGTGATGTGACAGCGGTGGGAGAGTACAGATTGCTGCCCTATCTGAAATACAATGCGATCCGGCACATTGACGCTGTTTATCTGTCGCATCCCCATACAGACCACTATTCGGCTATGGAAGAACTGTTTTCTATGGCGAAAGAAGAAGGGATCAGTATCGGAGCGCTTTATGTCAGCAGACTGGCGGTAAGAACAGATTCTGAATTCGTCACTGCATACAAAAAGATTGAGGATAGTGCAGTATCAAACAACATTCCCATTCGTGTGATAGATCCAAGCTTTTCTGAGGGAGGGGAACAGGTATATGGCGATATCAGGATCCGTATGCTTTATCCGTCCGCGGAAAAAGCATATGACACATACGAAGATGAAAATGATACCTCCATGGTGCTGTATTGCAGGATTCGGGATTTTTCCATCCTTCTTACCGGTGACGTGACATCGGCAGCGGATGAAACATTACTGGATGCAATGCAAAGAAACGGGATCACGCACGCCGACTGCCTGAAGGTATGTCACCATGGATCGAGGATGGCAAATAGTGAGCATATGCTAACTTACCTGCATCCGTCTGTGGCATTGATCTCCTGCGGAAAAGAAAACGCCTACGGACATCCGCATAAAGAGGTCCTTAACAGACTGGCTCGGATCAGTTGCAGGTACTATGTGACCGCAGAAGTGGGGCAGATCCGCATCAAACCGCTTGGGCAGGGGAAGGGGGTGAAATGTTCAGTTTTTTGTGGTAGCCGATGAGGAAATATGTTATACTATAAAAGTGTTTGGTTTGTTTTCGGTATGTAAAATTGAAACAGAAAAACTTATAATGAATTCAGGAGGTTACAACATGGAAAGAGTAGCGACATTTTTGAAAGAAGCAGGCACGTATTATCTGGCAACAACAGACGGTGACCAGCCCAGGGTAAGGCCTTTTGGCACGGCACACATTTTTGAGGGTAAACTCTATATCCAGACCGGAAAGGTAAAAGATGTGTCCAAACAGATCCATGCCAATCCCAAGGTGGAGCTTTGTGCATTTAAGGATGGTGACTGGCTGCGCGTGGCAGGAACACTTGTTGAGGATGACAGGGTAGAGGCGCGTCAGTCCATGCTCGATGCATATCCGTCCCTGCAGAATATGTATTCCGCAGATGACGGCAATACCGAAGTGTTTTATCTGAAAGATGCTACTGCAACCTTTTCTTCTTTTACGAAGGCACCTGAAACAGTAACGTTCTGAGGAAATCCTGAGGAACTGATGAGCCGGTCATCGGCTGGTAAAGATATGGAGCGGTTATGAAAACGCTGAACAAAGATCTCAAAGAGGGCAGTTTTAAGCAGATGTACCTGCTCTACGGGGAAGAGGATTACCTCAGGGCATCATATAAAAAGCGGCTGACGAAGGCACTTTCCGATCCGGAAGATACAATGAATTACAGCTATTTTGACGGGAAGGATATTTCTGTCCCGGCGATCATTGATCTGGCGGAAACATTGCCGTTTTTGGCGCCAAGGCGCCTGATCGTCATCGAGAACAGTTCCTTTTTCAAAAGCAGTCAGGAAGAACTGGCGCAGTATCTCGAGTCGGCTTGTGAGACCACTTACTTTTTATTTGTGGAAAAAGAAGTGGACAAGCGGACCAAACTGTTTAAGACCGTATCCAAAAAGGGATATGCGGCGCAGCTGAGCGCGCAGGATGCGTCGGTCCTGCAAAGCTGGATCCTGGCGCAGCTGGGAAAAGAAGGCTATCAGATCACGAATGGCGCCATGAGTAGGTTTCTGCTTTATACCGGCGCGGATATGACGCTGATCGAGAACGAACTGGAAAAACTGATCTGCTATTGCATGAAGACAAAAGAGATCCACGACGAGGATGTGGAACGGATCACGATCAGGCAGATTGATAACAAGATCTTTGAGATGATCGACTGCGTGGCAAATCAGAAACAGCACAGAGCGTTGGAACTGTATTATGACTTGCTGGCCGTGAAGGAAAAACCGAGTCGGATCCTGTATCTGATCACCCGGCAGTTTAACCTGATGTATCAGGCAAAAAGCCTGAAGCAGCGCGGCTATGATACCCGTTCGATCGCAGACAGGACAGGGCTGAAACCCTATGTCGCAGGTCTCTACATCTCTCAGTCAGAGCAGTTTTCCATGCAGCGGCTCCGGTATTTGATGGAGCAGTGCTGCCAATATGAGGAGAACATCAAAACCGGGCGGATCGGCGACCGTCTTGCAGTGGAAATGATGCTGATCGCATACAGTTCGCTGAAACGATGATTGGATTAACGGCAGTGCGTAGCCCGGTATGAGAATACAGAGACAGAAACGGGAGATGAATTTGGAGGATTTAAAGATGGATGCATCAAAACCGGAATCGAAAGCCAGGAGAAATCCGGCACCCTATGAAGTTTACAGACATTTCAAGGGGAATTCCTATCAGATACTGACGCTGGCAAAGGACAGCGGCGACGGTCATGCGGTAGTGGTTTATCAGGGACTTTATGAGCCTTATGAAGTCTATACCAGAAAACTGTCGGAATTCATGAGTGAAGTGGATAAATGGAAGTATCCGAAGGCAAAGCAAAAATACCGGTTTGAAAAGGTATCCGAAGACAGATGGCATGAACAGGAATCCGAAGAAGCGGAAAACGCAGTATCGGGTGTTAATGGGAATACGGAAACAGATACGAAAACAGATATGGCCTGCAGGGAGATGTCTGTGTCAGAAAGCGATAATACGATAAGTACGGGGCAGGGCGCAGCTGCTGTCGGACAGATACCTTCTGCTGCAGCGGTTGCTTCAGACACACAGACAGTTTCTGCTAACGCTGCAGTTCCAGCTGCTCCGGCCTCTTCTGCAGCCAAGACAGTCCCGGATCCGCAGCCGGCAGATGATGGCGCCGGTGAGGGAGAAGGAAGTCTGGATCCGGCTGTGCTTGAGTTCTTAGAGGCAAGGACCAATGAAGAAAGACTGAATGTACTGACCGGCGTGAAGCACAGGATCACGGACGAGATGCTGAATACCATGGCGATCTGTGCGGATATCGAGCTGAATCCGGGACCTGTGGAGGAGCGATACAGAAGTCTGAAAAACTGCCTGATGACAAAAGAAAAATTCGAAAGACTCAGGCTGCGATGAAAAAGATGACAAACGCCGGAGACATGGCAGAGATCAAACCGGATCCGTCTATCATTACACCACTTCTTGCCTGGTATGATGAGAACAAAAGGATCCTTCCCTGGCGGGAAGATAAGGATCCCTATAAGATCTGGGTTTCCGAGATCATGCTGCAGCAGACCAGAGTGGCAGCGGTCATGCCGTATTATGAGCGGTTTTTACGGGCATTGCCGGATGTAGGATCCCTGGCAGCGGCTGAGGAAGAAAAACTTTTAAAGCTCTGGGAGGGACTGGGTTACTATAACCGTGTCCGCAATATGCAAAAGGCAGCACGCACGGTCATGGAGGAACATGGCGGACAGTTTCCGCCATCTTATGATCTGCTCCTTCGTCTGCCGGGTATCGGTGAATATACGGCAGGAGCGGTAGCTTCCATAGCATTCGGGAAATGCGCACCGGCTGTGGACGGCAATGTGCTTCGGATCCTGACACGGCTGACCGCGGACCGATCAGATGTACTGGATGCAAAAACGAAAAAGAAATATGCGGAGTATCTTGCCCGGGTTTTGCCAAAAGACCGGCCGGGGGATGTGAATCAGGCTATGATGGAGCTTGGTGCTACAGTCTGCATTCCCAACGGACAGCCAAAGTGCGGCAGCTGTCCGTGGCAGGACAGATGCCTGGCGCATCAGCAGGATCTGACAGATGAGATCCCGCATAAAAAGAAAAAGAACGCGCGCAAAATTGAGAAAAAAACAGTGTTGCTGATCAGGGATGATAAATATACACTGATCCGTAAACGGCCGGAAGGCGGGCTTTTGGGCGGCATGTATGAATATCCGATGCTGGAAGGCTGGGTGAGCAGCACGCAGGCGAAAAGCTTTGCCGCCGAGCTTGGATTTGTACCGCTTTCGATTAAAAAAACCGATAGTGATATTTTTATATTTACGCATAAAGAATGGCATATGCAAGGGTATCTGGTAAAGGTGGCCGATACAATGCCGGAAGCAGGAGATGAGAGTAAAGGCCCGGTTCTTCCGGTAGGATACCGGCTGATATTGCCCGGGCAGATCGACAAAGACTATGCCCTGCCTTCGGCACTGAAGGCCTTTCGGGAAATGTTATAGACAGAACATCATCATATTTTGTGTGTAAAGCCCGGTATGAGTAACCGGAGCAGAATAAGGAATGAATTCCGGAGGAGTCATTATGTATCAGATCATAGTCAATCCCAACAGCGGATCGGGAAACGGAAGGCAGAAGTGGGAGCAGCTGCGCCGCCTGTTGGATCATGCAAAAATGACCTATATCATTTATCATACAAAGTCGGCAAAGGATGCGAGCGCGTATATCAGCCGTATCACGGATCAGAGCCTGTATGAAAACAAGGCGCAGATGAACCGGATCCTGCTGCTTGGCGGTGATGGTACCCTGAATCACTGCATTAACGGGATCGACGACCTGGCGCATACGACAGTGACCTACCTGCCGTCGGGAACCAGCAATGATTTTTCCAGAGCGCTGCATATATCAACAGATCCGGCAAAGGCTGTGAGGGCACTTGGAAAAAAAGGACGCACAGTGCGGATGGATCTGGGAAATGTGTTCTTCGGCACGAAAAAGAAACGCTTTGCGGTATCATCCGGCATCGGCTATGATGCGTCGGTATGCCAAGAGGTTTTAAATTCGCCGCTGAAACCGTATTTTAATAAGATAGGCCTCGGTAAACTCATTTATGGAATTGTGGCATTGAAACAGTTCATCACCCTGCGGCCCTGCGGCTGCGATCTGTATCTGGATGATGAAACAGAGCCGATCCATTTCGATACCTTCCTGGTGGCGGCTTTTATGAACTTAAAATATGAAGGCGGAGGTTTTCCTTTTGCGCCGGATGCGGATCCGACGGATGGCATGCTGGATATCTGTATGGTGGGGAATCTGCCGAAGATCGCAGTACCCTTTGTGCTTCCGTTTTTGCTGGTAGGAAAGCATTACGGAAAACCCGGAGTGAAGCATTACAGAGCAAGTAAAGCACGTATTGTAACCGAGCGGCCGCTGTTTGCCCATACCGATGGTGAGATCATCGGCAAACAGACGGAATTACGATATGAATGCGGAGCGGAAAAACTCTTATTCAGGACAAGATGACGAATAAACGGACACGATCATTCGATTTTTTAAATAAAATTTTTCTTTTCTAAGAGAATAAAAAGTGCTATAATACTTTGGCGTGACTGTCTTATCGGGCTGATAAGACGGAAAAAACATCAGAAATACAAGAATAAACGGAGGAATGGGCATGTATTCATTAGATGAAGTAAGAGCGGTGGATCCCGAAGTTGCAGAGGCCATTGTGGCAGAGCAGAACAGACAGAATTCTCATTTGGAGCTGATCGCATCCGAAAACTGGGTCAGCAAAGCAGTTATGGCAGCGATGGGCAGCCCTTTGACCAACAAATACGCAGAAGGATATCCGGGCAAGCGTTACTACGGCGGCTGCGAATGCGTGGATGTTGTGGAAGAACTCGCAAGAGAGAGAGCAAAGCAGCTGTTCGGCTGTGATTATGCCAATGTGCAGCCCCATTCCGGTGCTCAGGCTAATATGGCAGTGTTCTTTGCAGTACTGCAGCCGGGCGATACCTATATGGGCATGAATCTTGACCACGGCGGACATCTTTCTCATGGTTCACCGGTGAACATGTCCGGTAAATATTTTAACTGTGTACCTTACGGCGTGAATGACGAAGGTTTCATCGATTATGATGAAGTTGAGCGGATCGCAACAGAGTGCAAGCCCAAGATGATCATCGCAGGCGCTTCCGCTTATGCAAGAAAGATCGATTTCAAGCGTTTCCGCGAAATCTGCGACAAAGTCGGTGCTGTGCTGATGGTGGATATGGCGCATATCGCAGGCCTGGTAGCAGCAGGCGTACATGAAAGCCCCATCCCTTATGCAGATGTGGTAACAACCACAACCCATAAGACCCTTCGCGGACCCCGCGGCGGTCTGATCCTTTGCAATCAGGAAGCAGCAGATAAATACAACTTTAACAAGGCAATCTTCCCCGGCATTCAGGGTGGTCCGCTGATGCATGTGATCGCTGCCAAGGCAGTCTGCCTGAAGGAAGCCCTTTCCGATGATTTCAAAGCATATGGAAAACAGGTTGCTGAGAATGCGCAGGCACTGGCTAAGGGTCTGATGGACCGCGGTATCAAGATCGTATCCGGTGGTACCGATAACCATCTGATGCTGGTAGATCTGACCAATTTCGGCCTGACCGGCAAGGCTGTTGAAAAACTCCTTGATCAGGCACATATCACTGCGAACAAGAACACCATTCCCAATGATCCTCAGTCGCCTTTCGTGACCAGCGGTATCCGTCTCGGAACACCGGCTGTCACCTCCAGAGGACTAAAGGCAGATGATATGGACCGTGTTGCAGAAGCAATTGCACTGGTGATCAAGGGCGGCGAGGAGAAAGTCGCAGAGGCAGCAGCCATCGTTGAAGAACTGACAAAGAAGTATCCGCTGCTTTGAGACAGCAGGGTTACTATTCACAGATGATAGTGATATAACAATCAACAACTTGTCTTGTAATCAAAAAGGCTTCCCCTTGGGGGGAAGCTGTCAGCGCAGCTGACTGATGAGGGGCGAAAAAAGGAGTAGGCCATGGCAAAGGTAGCGGTATTTGGCTACGGAACCGTAGGAAGCGGTATCGTGGAAGTTATCAAGACCAATCAGGAGCTGATCGCACAGCGCGCCGGCGAGGAAGTAGATATTAAGTATATCCTGGATCTTCGTGATTTTCCCGGCGACCCGTATGAAAACCTGGTGGTCCATGATGTGGAAGTGATCTTAAATGATCCGGAGATCTCTGTGATCGCAGAGGCAATGGGCGGGATCAATCCGGCGTTCACTTTTACCAAAAGAGCGCTGGAATCAGGCAAGAGCGTATGTACTTCCAATAAAGAACTGGTGGAGGCAAAGGGTGCCGAGCTCCTTGGCGTAGCAAAAGAAAACGGCGCAAACTACCTCTTTGAGGCCAGTGTGGGAGGCGGGATCCCCATCCTCCGTCCCCTTGTGACCTGTCTGACTGCAGATCATATCGATGCCGTGACCGGTATTTTGAATGGTACCACCAACTACATTCTGACCAAAATGGCAGAAGACGGCGCGGATTTTGATACCGTTCTGCGGGAAGCCCAGAACATGGGCTATGCGGAGCGCAATCCCGAGGCTGATATCGAGGGACATGATGCCGGACGCAAGATCGCGATCATGGCATCCCTGATCACGGGCAAAAATGTTCCTTACGAAAAGATTTACACGGAAGGGATCACCAAGATCACCCCGAGGGACTTTACCTATGCAAAGAGAATGGGGCTTGTGATCCGCCTGCTTGCCATGTACCGTGAGAGAAAAGGCAAGTTTTTTGCCTATGTGGCACCGGCTATGATCGGAAAGAAAAATCCGCTCTATGCTGTCAGTGATGTATTCAACGGCATTCTTGTCCACGGAAATATGCTTGGCGAAGCTATGTTTTACGGGGCGGGCGCGGGAAAGCTTCCCACAGCCAGTGCAGTAGCCGGTGACGTGGTAGACTGTGTCAGGGCCCATGGACAGCTTTTACCGGGCGGATGGAGCACGGAGGTGCTTGACCTTTCGGAGCATACCTTCCGCGAGAAAAAATTCTTTATCCGTGTACCGGCAGAAGATGCAGATGCGGCGGAGAAGGTTTTCGAAGGCAGTCAGCGAATCGATGCGGGCTTTGCGGATGAGGTTGGTCTTTTAACGCAGGCCATGGACGAAGTCGCTTTCGAAGAAAAAGCAAAACAGGTACCCACCATGATCGCAAGGATCCGTGTGGAGAACTGATAAAACACAGAATAGAAACAAAAAAGAACAGAAGGATTGTTGTATGAAAAAAGTAGTGAAATTCGGCGGCAGTTCCCTGGCCAGCGCAGAGCAGTTTGAAAAAGTCGGAAACATCATCAGAAGTGATAAACACAGGATCTTTGTGGTGCCCTCAGCACCGGGAAAACGATTTGACGGTGATACCAAAGTAACGGACATGCTCTACGGAGCCTATGATCTTGCAAGGGAAGATAAAAACTTTGATAAGGAATTAGAGGCCATCAAGGCACGTTATCAGGAGATCATCGACGGACTGAAACTGAAGGTTTCTTTAGATGATGAGTTTGCACAGATCAAAAAGAATTTTGCCGCAAAAGTCGGCGTGGATTACGCAGCCAGCCGTGGCGAGTACCTGAACGGTATCCTGATGGCGGCCTATCTCGGATATGAATTCATTGATGCAGCAAAGGTTATCTTTTTCAAAGCAAACGGTGACCTGAATTCAGAAAAAACGCAGACTCTTTTATCAGAAGCACTGGCGAATGCGAAAAAGGCAGTTGTGCCCGGATTTTACGGCAGCATGGAAGACGGTTCCATCCGCACCTTTTCCAGGGGCGGTTCCGATATTACAGGTTCCCTTGTTGCAAAAGCCTGCAAAGCAGATGTCTATGAAAACTGGACCGACGTATCGGGCTTCATGGTAGCAGATCCCAGGATCATCAAGAATCCGCAGAGTATTGAGACCATCACCTACAGAGAACTTCGCGAGCTTGCCTACATGGGAGCAGGCGTATTGCATGAAGAAGCGATCTTTCCGGTCAGAAAAGGCGGGATCCCGATCAATATCCGCAACACAAATGCGCCGGAGGATGAAGGAACCTGGATCGTTGAGAGTACCTGTCAGAAATCCAAATACGTCATCACCGGTATTGCGGGAAAAAAAGGCTTCTGTGCTATTAATATCGAAAAAGACCGTATGAATTCCGAGATCGGGTTCGGACGGAAAGTGCTGCAGGCTTTTGAGGAAAATGACATTTCCTTTGAACATATGCCTTCCGGAATTGATACCATGACGATCTTCGTACATCAGTCTGAGTTTGCGGAAAAAGAGCAGCGGGTGCTGGCTGCCATTCACAAACTGGCGCAGCCGGATACCATCGACATGGAATCAGATCTGGCGCTGATCGCAGTTGTAGGACGCGGCATGAAGTCTACCAGAGGAACAGCGGGCAGGATCTTTTCAGCGCTGGCACATGCCAATGTCAATGTCAAAATGATCGATCAGGGTTCGTCGGAGCTGAATATCATCATCGGTGTGGATAATGCTGATTTCGAGGAAGCGATCCGCGCGATCTACACGATCTTTGTAGAGACGCAGATATAGAGGGTAAAAATGAAAATGTAAGATCAGACCGCCTGCATTATCGAATGCAGGTGGTTTTTTGTCGCACCAACCCGGCAGTGGATGTTATTTGTTTTCCGGGCCGATAGGAATTGTCCGGATGAGGTAATGAAAACGTTTAAGAGAGCGAATTGTATGAACAATTAAACGGTTTCTGAGAAAATATAAAAAAACTTAAAAAATATTATAAAATTGTATTGACAAATATAAACCTATAGTGTATATTCTACTCATACAAAACATTTACATAGATGAGTTACACGAGACTAGGTAAAGGAGGTACACTCCACCGGAAACAGAATTTAACCATCGGTTATCAGACGTTGTAGTCAGTACAGAAAGCATATCGCAGTAATGGACTAACCGATCAGGGGTCACGGGATTTCAGCCGATCGTACGCTAGGGTGAAGCAAGGGCCTACAGATGATCAACCTGCTGCAGCATAGTGGATGCAAAAGAGTAGACTGGAACGCATACAACAGAATATGGAGGTAGGTCCCATGGATCATTTCGACATTTAGCGGGTGTCTTTCGTAAGGATTGGCGCCCGCTAAATTCTTTTATGCAGAAATCTATGGTTGACATAATTTTCTTGCTGCTGTATAGTAAATAAGCACGATTGTGTTTTTAGGTTGATACAGTATGTTTTGAATGGATACGGCAGCTAAGAGAAAGGCCGGTTCCATCGCTCTTTGACGAGGTGACGGGGATTGGATTTGGAAAACAAACAGACAGATCCGCAGCGGGAAGATAGCGAGCGCGCGGAGAAAAGAAAGAAAAGAAGAAAAAAAGAGCGGTTGCAGGCTTTGGCTATTGTCGGTGGAGCTGCGCTCGTTTTGGTTCTGATCATTGTCGGTATCATATCCGCTGTTGTGCACGCAGTGACATCGAAAAAAACGGGGAATACTGACAGTGGTAAGGCAGATGACCAGGTTGTCATGCAGGAAGAGGCAGATAGTGAGGTAGCCGAGGAAGCGGATCTGCCATCCGATGACAGCTCCGTAAAAGAAGAAACCACGGATATTGGGGATGATGAAAACGCAGATGAAACGACAGATGAGTCTGCATCTGCGTCGGATGGCGAAGCAGATACAACGGAAGGAGAGGCCGGAGCGATCGAAGGTGAAGCGGGAGCTATCGAAGGTGAAGCCGGAGCGATTGAAGGCGAAGCCGGAGCCATTGAAGGTGAAGCAGGCGCAATCGAAACGGCAGATACAGAAGATCCTGTGGATGGGACAGATTCGTCTGAGGAAACAGTGCAGACGGCAGGTGATTCCGGGAAGAAGGATAGCACTTCATCGAAAACTGACGATACGCTTAGCAGCCTGTTAAAAAAGGATATTACCGCACACGATGAAGAGATCAAAAAAGAGATCGCGGAAATGACATTGGAACAGAAGATCTCAAAACTGTTTATCGTAACACCGGGCCAACTGACCGGAACAGAGATCGAGCCAACAAATGTCGGCAGCAAAGTCGGTGAGAAGCTGGCAGCCTATCCGGTCAGCGGACTTCTGATCAAAAAACAAAATCTGAAGTCGGAAGAGGAACTGAAATCCATGGTTTCCAATATCCGTCTAATGAGTCAGGGGAATCTGTTTTTGGTTATCGAAGATGCAGGCGGACCGGAGAGTCCTTTTGTGACAAGCGGGATCACGGAAAACGTGGTGGCCTCGCAGAAGGAGATTGGCGAGACGCTTGGCAGCGCCGGCGCATACAGCGCGGGAATATCCATCGGCAGTCAGCTGAAACATTATGAGTTTACGGTAGATCTGGCACCGACAGCAGACGTTTCCAAGTCGCCGTCAAGTTATGCGGCAGGCCATGGGTTTGGTACGGATATGGAAACAACAGCCGACCTGGCCAAGAACATGGTGCGCGGCCTGAAAGATCAGGGAGTGTTGAGCGTGGTATGTTCTTTCCCCGGATATGGAGATGTTAACGGAAATGGCAGCAGCGGACCGATATCCACGCAGCGCAGCAAGGAACAGCTGATCGAGGATTCGAAACCTTATCAGGAAGCGATCAAAGCCGGCGCAGATATGGTGATGATCTCGCATGTGGGCATTCCTAAGCTGAGAGGAGACCAGAGGCCTGCATCCCTTTCGAAAGAATTGATCACGGATATTGTTCGTGACGAGTGGGAATATGACGGCGTTGTGATCACGGATTATATGGATAAAACCTGTATCTATACAAAGTATACCTATGCGGAAGCTGCAGCCGGTGCGATCGAAGCGGGCGCTGACATTCTGCTGGCTACGAAAAATTTCCAGAAGTCTTATAACGGTGTTTTGGATGCCGTGAAAAAAGGCCAGATATCGGAAGAGAGGATTGACGAATCAGTTCTTCGGATCTACAGATTGTATTATCAGTTAAAAGATGCGGAAAATGCCGAGTAGCATAAAAATATAGACAGTTTCACGGAGTGTGCAAAAATGCCCAAAAACAGTTACCGCAATCATCCTGCGGGGTTGTAAAGGGCATTTTTTTATGGTACAATATTTTATGTATTTCTATGTGGTTATCAGGCGCAGGGAGGCGCGAATAAAAGGTAAATGCGGCCGGGAAAGCATGGAAGCATGATCGTCGCAACAAAAAGGAGGAGGAAACATGAGAAATCATCAGAACAAATTCAGCAGAGCGCTGGCTTTGATGCTGACTGTGGTCATGGCATTATCCGTTGTGCTTGCAACACCGGTTGATACACAGGCTGCGGCAAAGAAGTTCGTCAAGAGCCTTTCCGTCAAGAAATCCGTTACCGTGGATGTTGGCAAAAGTGTAAAGGTGAATGCGACGGTTAAGGCAAACAGCAAGTTC
>JAEEGL011136168.1_pt1 | contig 15883 bp, 9 predicted proteins | sample 9134231 | NCBI WGS metagenome assembly JAEEGL01 (sample SAMN16246548, study PRJNA631951) | gut metagenome | biome: gut microbiome; feature: rumen; material: fiber-attached | host: Bos | place: Iran: Karaj | collected 2018-10
AAGTTCCAGCTGCACGGCGTGTGTTTTTTCGCGGAAACGGACGACAAGGCAGCGGCCGGGCTTCCCGGCAGACACCGCAGAATCCCCGCCAGTCATCGCGGAAGTCCCGCCGGCCTCAGCCGCGTCCATGGCGTACGAGCCCGGGAGGATCCCCCAGTCCGGCCGCATCCCGGGGCATTCGTAATTTTCAAAAACAAAATCCGACGTCCGGCTGCCGTTTTCGTAGACGATCTCGACAAACGGCTCGCGGATGTCGCCTTTTCCGCAGGAAGAGAACTCGAGGCAGAGGTCTTCCAGCGTCACTTCCGGATGGTCTTTGTCGTAGGAAATGGTGTTTCCGGCCGGGAACGCGCGTTTTTCCGTCAGAAACGGCAGGTCTTCCATGCGGACCGGCGGCCCGTAATGCAGGTGTTCGGGCTGCCCGGTCGGAAGAATCCGGAACGCGTAAGCGGTGTTGTCGGTGGAAAGCAGAAAGCAGTTGTTTTCGACGCTTATCATGAGGCTTCTCCGTCGCCCGGCCGCTGCGGCGCCCGGCGTTTACCGTGTTTACATGTTTATCTTGTCTTCAGTTCTTCCGTGATCTCCGTCATTTTTTCTTCCGTCAGCAGATATTTCTTTTTGAACCAGAAGATCCCGGCGAGGAGGCCGGCTACGGGGATAAGCGTCATGGTCATCCTGAGCCCCGCGCGTGAAGACGCGGATACGTTTTCGGAAAAATCGATCAGTTTATCCGCTTCGGTGGTGGCTTCATTGCTCAGGTGATTGACGGCCAGGCAGATCGAAGCGATCAGCGCGGCGATGCCGGACGCCAGTTTGACGACGAAGGTCTGCATCGAGAAGATGACGGATTCGTCGCGGCGGCTGTTCTTCAGTTCGCCGTAATCGACCGTATTGGCGAGGAAGACCGTCGTCAGGACGGAGAGGATGCCGTTTGCGGAGAAAATGAAGAATCCCGGGATAAACAGCAGGAAAACGTTCGACATGTTGGTGAAGGCTAAAAGCAGCAGCACCGCGTAGCCGGCGATGGCCCCGGCGGCGCAGATATAGAAGATCCGGACGTTGTCCGCGACTTTGCGCAGCGCCGGATAAAACAGCATCATGGCCAGGATCTGGATCCCGCCGCCGAAGGTGTTGAACAGCGTGTAGGCGTTGAACCACCCGGCGCCGCCGAAATCATATTTGAAGAAATAAATGACCAGGTTCGAGGTGATGTAGATGGCGCAGTTGATGAGGACGATCGTCAGGACGATGGCCATGGCCTGGTCGTTTTCCACAAGCGCTTTGAACATCTGCGACAGGGTCGGCGTATCCATGTCGACCGTGGACTTTTCTTTGATATTCCGGCAGGTAACGGTGATGGCGATGACGAACAGGATCGCGATGATGAGCGCGAATTTCCGGAAGCCCGTGCGTTCATCGGCGCCGCCGAGCGCGTGTACGGCGATCATGGTAAAAATGATGATGAGCGCGCTGCCGACGCCGGCGCAGGAACGGGCGAGGGTCGTCAGGCTTTCGCGTTCTTTGCCGCTTTCGGTAAAGGCCGGGATCATGGACCAGTAAGGAATGTCCATCATCGTGTACGTGACGCCCCAGAGGATGTAGGTGACGGCGGCATACGCGACGAGGCCTCCGCCGTCCAGGGCGGGCGGAGCGGCGAACATGAGGTAGAGGATCACGGCGTTGGTGAGGGTGCCGATCATGAGCCACGGCCGGAATTTGCCCCAGCGGGTCCTGGTCTTTGCGACGATGAGGCCCATCAGCGGGTCGTTGAACGCGTCGAAGACCCGCGCGCCCATCAGGATGATCCCCATTACGACGGCGTTGACTTTCAGGAGGTCCTGGTAATAGTAGAGCACGTAGCTTGCGGAAAGCATGTAGACCATATCTTTCCCGACGGCGCCCAGGCCGTAGGAAATCTTTTCACGAGTTGTCAGTTTCATGAGTTTTCTCCGTTGTTATTGTGTATTTTCCGCCCGTTTTATTTCGAAGCTATTGTAGGTTTTCCGTTCGCTTTACTTCGAAACGAAGGACGGTATTCCCCAGCTGCGGATCGGAAAGCGTCAGCGTGACGGGACCTTCCTCCCCGGTGGTCTTTAAGTAGGTGCCGCCGAGGCCGCCGCGCAGGATGATGAGGGACGGGCCGATCAGGGAGGCCGGGCCTTCCACGGACGCGGAAAGGGCGCCCTGGTAAAAAGGCAGGACGTTGTCGTTCTGGTCGCGGACGGAAAGACGGATGGCCGCGACGTCGTAGGTCTTTCCCTCCGTCAGGACGGTATGGTCCGCCGACGCGCAAAGATGAAGGGCCGTGCAGGCGCTGAGCGTCACGGTCTTCACCACTTTTCCGCCGGTCACGGCTTCAAAGCGGTATTCGGAAGAAGCGTCGCCCCAGCTGCCGACGTATTTGGAATACAGCGCGTAGGCATCCTCGTATTTCATGCCGTACCGCACCACCAGAAGGCCTGCTTTCGTGAGGATCTTCGGCGGAAGATGCTGGAAACCGTAAATGGCGGCATGATTCAGGATATCTTTGGCCAGTTCCGCCTGCCGGTGCGGATAGTGCTCCTGCGTTTCCAGACAGTCCCCGATAAAGTCCGTGATCGGGACGGGACCGCCCGGAAGATTCGGGTAGGCGCTGTCCGCGCGGGCGTCGTACTCGCGGATCAGGACGTCGTTTTTGTACATGCGGATCTTTTCCGCATTGGTAACGGCGTAGATTTCGCCGATGTTCCCGGCCGGATGCTCGCCGATCTCCATACGGGAAGTCAGCTCCAGCACCGGCGCGTCTTTCCGGAAAGACGCGTAGACGGCGGCAGCGGGCTTGGGGTTGCGGAACATGTCGAGCACGCCGTGATAGCAGATCCGGTCGCCGCTCCCGAAATCCCGGTGGGTGTTGTAGTCCGCCATGCACCAGCCGAAACAGCCGGCGATGTCTTCTTCCCCGATCACGTCGTTCAGGACCCGCGCGTGACGCAGCAGGTGCGCAGCCCGGTGCAGCTCGGAGTCGAAAGCCTTGGTGGGATACATGTGTCCGTTGTATTCGGAGATCAGATAGCCTTTATCCGGGTCGGAAGTGACGGACCTTTTCTTTTCGCAGCCGGCGTTTCCCCCGCTGTGGGAAAAATCGTTGTAGGTGTACACGTCCTCCAGAAGATGGCTGTTTTTGATATAGCGGACGCCGCCCGTAGGCCTTGTGGGATCCAGGGCGTGGGCGGTCATGTTCGTCAGTTCGTAAAACGCGTCGTCGTCCAGCGATTCGTTGATCCGGACGCCCCAGAGGAATACGGACGGATGGTTGCGGTACTGCTCGACCATTTCGACGGTGTTCCGGACGGCCTGCGTTTTCCAGGCGTCCCCGCCGATGTGCTGCCAGCCCGGGATCTCCGTAAATACCAAAAGCCCGATCTCGTCGCACCGGTCCACGAACGCCTGGGACTGCGGATAATGCGAAGTCCGCACGGCGTTCAGGCCCAGCTCGAATTTCAGGATATCCGCGTCGTTCTGCTGGACGGAATCCGGCATGGCATAGCCGGTATAGGGATAGCTCTGATGCCGGTTGAGGCCGCGGAGCTTGTATTTTTTTCCGTTCAGGTAAAATCCGCCGGCGTCGAACCGGATCTGCCGGAAACCTGTGCGGACGCAGTATTCGTCCAGGAGGACAGGCTCCGGGGCGCGCCGGAACAGTTTCGTCGTTACCTGGTATAAGGCCGGTGATTCCGGTGACCAGAAACGGATCTTTTTCACCGGTACGGTCAGGTAAAAGACAGATTCCGTCAGCCCCGCCCTTCCGGGGATCTTTCCGTCGTATTCCCGTCTCTGCCAGGGAAGGTCGGAGAGCGCGATATCCGCGAAAACGGTGCCGGCCGCCGACGGGGCCGTCGATGCGGGTGCGGCTTCGGATGCGGGACCGGCCTCAGCCGCCGATCCGGGACCGCTGCCGTCCGCTGCGGACTCAGGACCGGAGAAGATGGGAAGCGGGCGGATCTCCTGGCGGATCATCAGATCCGCGGGATCCACGGCCTGCCCGGCGATCCGGATCTCGGTCTCCACAACGCCGGAAAAGGACGGGTCCGGAGTCCAGAGCGTATCGTCGGAAGGCGCGCCGTTGATGACCGGTTTGACAAAGCAGTCCTTCAGATAGACCGGGTCTTTGACTTCCAGCCAGACGTCCCGGTAGATCCCGCCGTACGTCATGTAATCGATGACAAAGCCGAAGGGCGGGATATCCTGGGATTCGCGGGAATCGCACAGGACACGTAGGTCGTTTTCTTCACCGTACCGGACGAGGTTCGTGACGTCGGCTTCAAACGCTGTGTAGCCGCAGTGGTGTTCGGCCGCGGGAGTCCCGTTGACGGACACATACGCGCCGTGGGCGACCGCTTCGAAGTGCAGGATCAGGGTCTTCCCCTTCCAGGCGCTGTCGACGAACAGCTTCCGGGAATACCCGGAAAGCATCTGGTAAAGCGATTCGTCGAAATAGTTGTAGGGAAGCTCGCGGACGGTATGCGGGATCCGGACGGGAAGGGCGTCAGCCGGGACCGCTTTTCCGGGCGGGCCGGAGAGGAATTGATCAGTTACATTTTCGGTAAAAAACCATTTGTCATTCAGATAGATTTTCATACGTTTCATTATATATGATAACGGTCCGTTTTTGGGAAAATGCGCATGATCCCCGGGAGCGGAAATATATGTACAAAAAGCGGTTGTCGGGAACCCGGAAAATCCGTATGATGGTCATTATGGAAAATAAATCATACCGGTGGCTGCACGGGGTCTACTGGCTCTCCTTCAGTGTGTGCCACGGCTACATCACTTATTATCTGACAAGATTCGGCTTTACGCCGGCGCAGGTGGGACTTCTCGCGTCGGCTTTCGGCATACTGGCGGCATTTACGCAGGTGGTGCTCGGAAAGCTGGCGGACCGGTCTCCGCGCTGGAACTGGAAGCGCCTGATCATGCTCTGTTCCGTGATCGGGATGGTTTCGATGATCGCTGCCCTTTTCGGCGGATACAAATGGCTGGTCGGGGGCGCCTACGGGATCTTCATGGTCTGTGACCACGCGATGCTGCCGCTCGTGAACTCGGCCTGCTTTTACTACCGTTCCAGGGGGATCGACGTCAGTTTCGGCCCGGCCCGCGGGATCGGGTCGTTAAGCTACGCGGTCTTCTCCTTTGTGATGGGATATCTGACAGCCTGGTTCGGAACGGTGCCGGTCGCGCTCCTGGGCGCGGCGGATATGGCGGCGATATGGGTTGTGGCAGCCCGGATGCCCCTGTATGACGGGCCGGACGCGGCAGCGGCGGGTCAGGCCGGGGAAAAAGAGTGCGCCGGGCAAAAAGACTGCGCCGGGGAAAAAGACCCGGCCGGCGGAAAAGACCGCGCGGCGAAAGACCCGCTTTCCGGCATTATCGCTTTTGTCCGCAGGTACCCGTCCTTTATGATGATCATCGCCGGGCTGACGCTCCTGATGACGTTTCACAACGTGGCGGCCACATACATGCTGCAGATCGTGGAGAACGTCGGGGGAGACAACCGGCATCTGGGGACGGCGCTTTCGCTCTGCGCCTTTTTTGAACTCCCCGTCATGTTCGGTTATTCCCGGCTGAGTAAACGCTTTAAACCGGAAACCATGCTGAAGATCTGCGGCGTGATGTACATCGTGCGGGCATGGATCCTGCTTTCGGCCTCCGGGATCGCCGGGATCTACGCGGCGCAGATGTCGCAGATCTTTACTTTCGCGCTGTATGCTTCAGCTTCGGTCTATTATACGGACCGGGCGGTCTCGAAAGAAGACGCGGTTACGGGACAGGCTGTCATGAGCGACGTCGAGACGGTCGGGGCGGTGATCGGAAGCTTTGCGGGCGGACAGCTTCTGCAGGCAGGCGGCGTGCCGCTGATGCTTCGCGTCAGCGTGGCCATTGCGGCAGCAGGCGCAGTGTTTATTCTTCTGTCCGGACGATTCCGAAATCATCCCGGGACAGCCGGAAGTACATCAGAATAAACATAAAACTGGCACAGAACCAGCCGACGGGATACGCGAGGCCGGCCGAGACCGGTGAAGGGAAATACCTTGCGGCGATCAGCAGATAGACCTGCCGGACCGGGATAAAGGCAAACATCATGATGGCCGTGGTGGTCATGGCCTGTCCCAGGCCGCGCAGGCAGGCGCTGGAAACGGCCGAGCAGCACTGCAGGATCGAGAAAGGCAGCATGTACCGGATGAACGAAACGGCAAACTGCAGCATTTCCGGGTCGCTGCCGAAAATGGAAGCGATCGGCCCTGCGAAGGATACGGAAAAGATCATCATGACCAGATTGATCAGCTGCGCAAACCCCAGGGAAATGCGAATGCCCTTCCGGATCCGCGGCGCGTTCTTCGCCCCGAGATTCTGGCTGACGAACGTCATGGCCGAAGAGCCGATGCTCTGGGACGTGATCAGCAGGAAAGACTGGATCTTGATATAGATCGCCCATCCCGCCAGGCAGGCGGAACCGTAAACGGCGATATACGAGAGCAGGATAATATTGGAGACCTGCGTCAGCGTGCGCTGGACGCCGGTCGGAAGCCCGATCCGGAAAATCTCTTCTATCAATTCGGGCCGGTAAAAATGCCGGTCGACTTCCCATTTAAAGACTTCCGTCGTTCTTATCAGCATCCGGATACAGAGAAAAGCCGAAATGAACTGCGACAGGATCGTCGCCAGCGCGACGCCGGCCACGCCCATGTGAAAAACGATCACGAACAGGCAGTCCAGCACGATATTCAAAGCGGATGAAAAAAGCAGGAAGTAGAGTGGATGGCGGGAGTCTCCGACAGCCCTGAGGATGCCGGTGGCGGTATTGTAGAGCACAAATCCGGAAAGTCCCGCGAAGAAGATCCGAATATACTGGACGGCCAGGGGAAAAACGTCGTCCGGCGTATTCATCAGCCGCAGGATGGGAGCGGTGATCAGGACGCCGATCACGGAGAGCAGGATGCCGAGAATAATGGAAAGGAACATGATGACGTTGATGGCGTCTTTTAAGCCTTTCCTGTCGCCGGCGCCGTAATGTCTGGCGGCGACGACGGTGCAGCCGATGGAGATCCCCAGGAAAAATCCGATCAGGAGCTTGGTCAGGTTCCCGGTCGAGCCGACGGCGGCCAGCGCTTCTTTTCCGACAAAGCGCCCGACGATGACGGAGTCGACGGTATTGTAAAGCTGCTGGAACAGTTCACCGAGCAGGATCGGGACGGAGAACAGCAGAAGCTGTTTCCAGACGATCCCATGGGTCATGTCACGGTCGGAATGGGGAAGCCGCATTTCTTAAAACCTCAGAACCTGTCAAAACATATTAAAAAACTTCGGCATACTTTCTGACCCGGATCCTGCCTTTCAGTTTTTCCTGGATAAACTGCTGGAAACCGGCCCGGTCCTTTTCCGGAATGGCGGCAAAAGGAACGATCAACGCCTGCTCCCGCGAGATATACAGGAAAAGGCAGCTCTGGGTCACATAGCAGACCTGGACGGCACCGTAGGGAAGTTCCGTATCGGACAGACGGTTTTTGGCCCGGAAGCGGTCCGGGTAAAACCGGATATCAATCTTCAGTTTGGACGGGTCGTCCAGATTTTGCAACAGGGTCTTCCGGAAAACGTACGGGGAAACAAAACCCATCCACAGAAGCAGGGCCGTAAACAGCCCGATCAGGAAGACCGTCACCAGCTGCTGTCCGTCCGGACTTTCGCCGCTCAGGATATGGGAAACGACGTAGAATACCAGCGAACCGGCGAGAAAGACGCCCGGAACGGCGATGAAAAGCGGGTGCTGCCGCTTGCGGTACCACATGTGGACCCTGCAGAAGATCTTAAGCAGCCGCTCGTCGTAAGTGTAGGATACGCGGTACAGCGGGACATCTTTCCCATTTTCCCTGTCCGGGCCCTTTTTTCCTGTTCTTTTTTCGTCAGCCATTCTGCTTTCCCTGTCCTTTTAATAAAACCGGATAAAACAATCGGGCTGCCGACCGGTTTATGAGCCGGCACGGCAGCCCTGGAAGTAAAACATGGAAGTGATCTTATGCCGCGGGTTCCGCCTGTTTTTTGTTTTTGTTCTTCAGGCCTGCAGCGATCATGATCGCGAGAAGGATCGCGGCGGAAACAAAGCCGATCATGTCAGTGCGCTGTTCGGGCAGGCAGATCAGGATGCCGCTGATAACGCTCAGCACCCGGATCGGCATCGGAATGATGGAACGCAGATACCCGGCCAGGCCGATGGTCAGCATGATGGTGCCCAGTGCCAGCGTAAAGATCGCGTAAACGATCTCCATAAAGCTTCCGATCAGGAGGACGCCGGGCTGGTACACGAAAACGTACGGTGCCAGGAACGCGCACATCGCGAAGGTGAAGGCCTTCCAGCCGGTGTTCCAGGAATTCGCGCCCGCGATGCCGGCGGCGGTGTAGCTTGCCACGCAGACCGGCGGTGTGATCTGGGCGAAAATACCGAAGTAGAACAGGAACATGTTGGCCGGCAGGATGTCGATGCCGAGCTTTAAGAGAGTCGGCATGAACAGGACGTACGCGGTCAGGTAGGCGGCGACGGTCGGAAGCGCCATACCGAGCAGCATGCAGCCGATCATGGCGATCAGGAGACCGACCCAGAGGTGGGTAGCGCCGACCCTGGTGATGACGATGGAAAGACGGGTCGCCAGACCGGTCATGGTGATGATGCCGATGATGATACCGCATCCGCAGAGCGGCATACCGACGGTGGCGGTCCGTTTTGTGGCGGCCATGAGTTCCTCTACCAGCTGCGGAATGGAACGGCGCCGTTCTTTCTTATCGATGAAGTTCAGGATCAGGATGGACAGGATGCCGTACAGCGCGGCGCGCTGGATGGTGGAGCCCAGTCCCATGGAGCCGATCAGGACGACGACCGGCAGCAGCAGGTGCAGGCGGGGCAGGATGGGTTCGTGCTGGAATTCGACGATCTCATAGCCGATACCCTGCTCTTTTTTCTTTTTGGCTAACAGGTCGACCATAACGAAGACTGCGGCGTAGTAGATCAAGCCGGGGCCTAAAGCTGCGCCTGCGATGGTCAGGTAGTTGATGTCGAGCATATCGGCCATCAGGAACGCGCTGGTGCCCATGATCGGCGGCATGATCTGTCCGCCGGTGGAGGCGACCGCTTCGATGGCGCCGGATTCTTCAGGCGTATAGCCGCATTTTTTCATCATCGGGATGGTGAAGACGCCGGTGGAAGCAACATTGGCTGCCGCCGAACCGCTGATCATGCCGAACAGGCAGCTCGACATAACGGCTGCTTTGGCGGGAGCGGAAGCATCTTTGGATTTGGCGCCGGCCAGAAGCCCGAGGTCGATCAGGACCTGGCCGCATGCGCCGCCCGCGAACAGGCCGCCGAAGAGCATCATCCAGAACAGGAAGCCGGATGCGGCGCTCAGCGCCGAACCGTAAATTCCGGCGGTTCCCATAACCATCAGTTCGGTCAGCTTGACCAGGTCCAGTCCCTGATAATACAGGATCCCGGGAAGCATGGGAGCGATAAAACCGTACAGGATGGCGATCAGGATAAAGGCGACCAGCGGGATGCCGACGGTCCTTAAAATACCGCCGATGATCAGCAGGATGACGAAGATGCAGGTGACGCGGTCGTACCAGTACTGCGGGTCCATATAAGCTAGCCGCATGACCAGCCGTTTATACTGTGATACATGGTAGACGATGACCCAGACTGACGCGAAATAACAGAAGATGTCATAGACATTTGCGAGCATTTTCACGAAAGCAGGTTTGTCCTTGGTCTTGAACGGGACAAACAGGGTGCACAGCAGGGCGACGGAAGCCACGTGGATCGGCCGGATCAGAAGGGCCGGCAGCGGGTGTATGAAGGTCCGGTAACACTGGAAAGCCAGATACGCCAGGGTAAGGAACATGGCGATGGTTTCCCGTTTTGTGTCACGGATAAAGATTTTTTTTAAGGTTTCCATAAAGCACTCCTGTAGGGTGGCGGAACATTTTGAATGAAGATCCGCCGGCAGGACAGTTCCCTGCGGAAAGCCTGCCGGCGGGCAGTAAACTCATTATTTCATCAGATCACGTCAGGTCAGATCACATTACATTACGCCGATTTCCTGGAAGTATTTCACTGCGCCCGGATGAAGCGGGACAACGGTGATGGAAGTGTCAACGGCGCTTTCCTTGGTCATGCCACGGAAGGTCGGGCAGGTTTCGGAAAGTTCGTCAAGACCTTCGATGAGGGCCTTGGTCAGGGTGTAGGCGGTCTTCTCGTCCATGGAATCGCTGACGATCAGGCTGGTGCCGATGTAGCAGCTTCTGGAATCTTCCGCGACGGCGTTGAACGTGCCGGCCGGGATGGTTCTTTCCGCGAAACCGCGGGAAAGGAGTTCGTCAACAACTTTGTCGGAATATCCGCTGACGATGATATTCGTGCTCATGGAAAGCTCGGTAACGGTGGAAGAAGTCAGGGTCGTCGCCATGCACATGATGTCGCAGCTGCCGTCCTGCATCATTTCGCTGCCGGTGTCGTTGCCGGAGAAGGTGATGGAGCCGCCCCAGGATTCGAATTCTTCGAAGCTGGAACCAAGGATCTCAAACAGGTAGGTCAGCAGGATGTAGTCGGTCGCGCCCACGTCTTCGGAGCAGATGTTTGCGGGATATTTGTTCTCGATGATCTCTTCGATGGTCTTGTAGCCGGTCTTCTTATAGAAGTCTTCGGTAACGACCTGGAGGCAGACGGAGTTGCCGCCGGCGGCGAACAGGGCGTTGACGTGCTCATAAGGCGGACGGCCGTTGATGCCGACGGTGCCGGAGATCGCGTTCTGGCCTCTGCAGACGTCAGCCATGCCGGCTTCGATCAGGTAACCGGAGGTGGAAGTACCGCCGGAAATAACTTCCTGGGTCAGGGTGGAGCCTGCGGGCAGTCTGTCGCCTTCACTCAGGTAAGCGATGATGGTGCCGATATCGGTATAGTCGGAACCGCCGGAACCGGAGCTGGCAAAACGCAGGGTGAGCGGATCGGTCGCGAGCATATCGTTGGCTTCAGCGGGAGCGGCTTCAGCGGCCGGAGCGGCAGCTTCAGCAGCCGGGGCAGCAGCCGGGGCAGCTGCGGGGGCGGCGGCCGGAGCGGCGGAACCGCAGGCGACAGTCAGTGCCATCACAGCGGCGAGGGCGATGCTTAACATTTTCTTTTTCATTGGTTTCCTCCTTGGTTGATTTGATTTATTTGATCTTTTTCGTGTTCGGAACATAGTACCTGATCTTTGTTATTGCAATTGCCATGCCAAACCCGGAAATCATTTCCGGGTTAAAAAAGTGCCGGTTAAAAGGAAGAAATCATTCCGGGGAAAGGAGGACGACGGGAAAAAGAGAAAAATGATATAATGAAACAGTAGAATGATCAAATGAAATATTTCAGATGAAATGATCGAAGAGCCAAAAAGAGGAGGCCGGCATGAAAAATGAGATCGCGATCCTGATCCCGAACGAGACCCTGGTCGAACAGGTCCGGGCCCTGCTGGAGGAACGGAATATCCATTATCCGGTCTATGTGTCCCCGATCCATTCCGAAGAGATGATCATCCAGGCAAACAGCCTGATCCGGCAGGGAACGAGAGTCATCATCTGCCGGGGCCTTGCCGTCAACGTCCTGCGGGATAACCTGAAGATCCCGGTCGTCGAGATCCGGTATACCTACGATGAATTTGTCAGGGCGGTGACCGAAGCGCTGGCTTATTCGAAACGGATCGCGCTTGCGGGATACAACAGCCATTTCCGTCTTCCGGAGCTGGCGGACCTGTTTGATTTCGAGCAGCTGGAATTCCGTATCATCGAGTCGCCGCGCCAGACCCGTAAGACCATGCAGGAACTGAAAAAACTGGGTGTGGAAGTCGTCGTCAGCGGACGCCGGATCGGTGAGGTCGCGCAGGAGTTCGGAATGAAGAACTTCCAGGTCTGGATCAGTACCGAAAATCTGATGGACGCGATCCGGGACGCGAGGCACCTGCGCCGGCTGGAGAGGGAAAAACAGCGCCAGTTCGAAAGCATCGCCTCGCTTCTGGACCATACGGAAGATGGCATTCTTTCTATCGATAACGGGGGAAAGATCCTGTCGGCCAACCAGGAAGCGGAGAAGATCCTGCGGATGCCGGGCGGCAGCGAAGGAAGATCGGTCTTTGACTATTTTCCGAAGCCGCTGATCGAAAAGATCCTGGGCGGTATGCCGGTCTTTGACGAAGTCATCAGCCTTTTCGGCGACGCGGTGCTGGTCAGCGGGACGGCGAACCAGTCGGGGGCCGACGCGGTCCCGGGAGCCGCTGCCCAGGGGACCGGCGCATCCCCGGAAAACCCGGGAGGGGCGCCGGAAAGGGAAGAATACAACGGAGCGGTCCTGACGCTGGAGCCGGCGTCCGACGTCCACCGGAAAGAATACGAGCTGCGCCGGCGCGCGCACGACAAGGGACATGTGGCGAAACATACGTTTAACGATATTATCGGCAGCAGCGCCGCGCTGGCGGAAGCCAAAAACCAGGCGGCCGTTTTTGCCGCGACGGACAGCAGCGTCCTGATCACGGGGGAAACGGGCACCGGCAAGGAGCTTTTTGCCCAGAGCATCCATAACAGCAGCCAGCGCAGGGGAAAACCTTTCGTGGCGATCAACTGCGCGGCGCTGCCGGAGAGCGTCCTGGAAAGCGAGCTGTTCGGTTACGTCAAAGGCGCGTTTACAGGCGCGCGGACGGAAGGCAAGACCGGGATCTTCGAGCAGGCGCATACCGGGACGATCTTCCTGGACGAGATCGGGGAGATCTCCCAGGCCACGCAGGCGAGGCTTCTCCGCGTCATCCAGGAGCGCGAGATCACGCGGATCGGCGACGACCGGATCATCCCCATCGACGTCCGGATCATCACGTCGACGAACCGCAATCTATATAAGGAAATTGAGGAAGGACGGTTCCGGGAAGACCTGTTTTACCGGATCAACGTCCTGAGTCTCCGCCTTCCGTCCCTTTCGGAAAGAAAGGAAGACATTCCGGCGCTGATGCGGTATTTTGTAGGGCATTACGCCCGGGTCATGCGGCGGGATATCCGGCTTTCAGAAGAGGCGGAAGCCCGCGTGCGGGAGCTTCCCTGGCCGGGAAACATCAGACAGCTGCGGAATTTTGCGGAAAGCGCGGTGGCAGTCTGCCAGAAAGATGAGATCGATTCGGAGATCATCGACAAGATCCTGCATATGGCCGGCAGGGATCAGGCAGAATACGCCGGGTCTGCAGTATTGACGGAACAGACACAAATGCCTGCCCCGGAGCACCGGTATATCCGTTCCAGGAGACCGGAAGCAGAGGAGCAGGCAGAGATATTGCGCGTCTTAAAAGAATGCGGCGGAAACAAGACCCGGGCCGCGAAAATACTTGGGATCGGTTACGCGACGCTCTGGCGCCGGCTGAAAAAACTGGACGAAAAAGCGGCATCCGAAGAGTGACCGCCCGCCGTTTTTACAGCTTTGATCTTCCGCGGTTTTTTACAGCGCGACTTTGATAACGGCTTTGTTGCCGCCGCCCTGGAGCCCTTCCGGACGCAGGCAGGTCGCGTGCGCGTCTTCCGGGAAAAGGATCAGGAAATCGCCCTTTTTCAGGCGCGTTTTGAAGCCCTTCATCTCTTCGTTGTGATAAAGGATCTTGTCTTTGCCTTCGTCGTAAGGGACCCGGACTTCCAGTTCGTTGACGTTGCAGAAGCCGATGACTTCGTCGCCTTCCAGCAGATACTGGATGTCGATGTCGCGGCGGTGGCTTTCCCAGTTGGCCTGCGCGTCGTCTTTTGACGCAAATCCCTTCTTGATGATGACCAGCACTTTGCCGTCGGCGACCGGATAGCGGCCGGGTTCCATGGCGTTCAGGTCGTTTTCCTGCATATACTGAAGCGCCAGGTCGAGATTCGGCAGGAGCCCTTTGTACAGATCAGCGTTTTTAATGTTATCGAAAATCATGGCAGTCGTCCTTTCTTCATAAGGGAGGGTTGGTTTTCAATAACATTTATTAGCAAAAGAGGTGCCAAAAACGGATCCTGTCTACTGCCTGTACCGGATCGCGGCCCCGACGCCCAGCAGCAGGAGCAGCGCGGAACCTCCGGTCAGGGCGAGCGTTTTCACAGAATATTCGGCAACCGGCCTGCTGCCGGTAACGGCAGTTTGTTCCGCCGTCTGTTGTTCAGGACCGCCGCTTCCGGACATGTTATCCATATCCGGAGCCATATTCATATCCGGAGGAGCCGGCATTTCACCGTCAGATTCCGAAAACGCGGGCATTTCCCCGCTGAGATCAGGCGGAGCCGGCATTTCGCCGCCGGTCTGGTCCTGACGATGACCCCGGCGTCCGCCGAAATCACCGCTTTCTCCGTCGCCGGCGTTTTCATAATCGGCGTTTCCATGAGGACCGCCGAAACCGCCGCCGCCAAAGCCTCCTCCGAAGCCGCCGGAGGAGCTTCCCAGGGTAACGGCTGTTTCGTCCGGTGTGATCTCCGTCTCGGTCTCCCCGATCCTGAGCGTACAGGTCTCCCCGGTCTGCATCTCAGGACAGCTGAAAGAAACCGATGAAAAACTGTTCGGGACTTCCCACTCCAGAAGGACCGTGCCGTCCTGGTTCGCAAGGGAAAAGAGCGTTCCCGCTTCCTGAATATCGCAGTTGTACATCACGGTGCACTGCGCGGAAGAGGAACTGAAGCCTTCGGCCATGGAAGAGCTGCCGCAGGCTATGAGCGTCCCGCCGTTGATCGTGCAGACGCCGCCGCTTTCACTGCCGAAGTCGATCGCGTTGTTCGAACCGCTGCCCGGGAGGCTGACCCGGATGACTCCGCCGTCGATCAGGATATCTCCGTTGGAATCAAGACCGTCCGCGTCCTGCGCCGTCGTATTGACGATCGTCAGGCTGCCGCCGGTAATATGGATGTGCGGGCTGTCTTCCGCGGTTTCTCCAGCAGCCGTCTCCGCCGCGTTTTCAGCGGTGCTTTCCGTGGAAGCGGCGCCGAAACCGCCGCGGCCTCCGAAACCGCCGAATCCACCGAAGCCGAAGCCGCTTCCGCCGTTCGCGTTCAGGCCGTCGTCCGTGGGATAAATGGTGATATCGCCGCCCGCGACGTCAATGGAAGGAGACTCGATGCCTTCATAACACCGGCTGATCAGGATGGTCCCGCCGTAAATGCCCGCGCTGCCTTCCGCGTGGATGGCGTCGTCGTCGGCGCTGACGGTCAGGTTCGCGCCGGTAAATCTAAAGGCTTCGTTGACGTGGATCGCGTCGGCGGCCGATTCGACGGAAATAGTTCCCCCGGTGATCACCAGGTCGTCATTGGAATTGATCCCGTGATGGCAGTTGCCGGAGACCGAAAGGCTGCCGCTTCCGTTGATGGTCAGGTCGTCGCGGGAAAAAAGGGCCGCGTTGACCTCGCCCGAAGCGCCGGTCCCGTACGAAGATCCGTCGGACAGAAAGTTTTCGGAGCCTTCCGCCAGCGTCAGGAAGACCTTGTCCGCCTGTTCGATATCCAGGGCGGCGCTGTCGCTGCAGGAAACGGAGACGTTGTTAAAGAGGATCCAGATCTTGGAATTCCTGTGGGCGTCTACGATAATGCTCCCGTCGTCCAGCGTTCCGGTCACAACATAGTACCCGCTCTGTGAAATGACGACGTCGCCGTCATACACATAGGCGCCGTTTCCGGAAATGGACGCGGAATCGCCGTTTAAGGTGATCCTGGCCGCGCCCGCGGTGTTCCAGGACCCGTTCAGGTCGTTAGCGGTAAAAATGGAATTTCCGGTATAAGTCTCGGAGTCTTCGTCCGCGATGACCGTGAGTCCCAGGCTTTCGCCTTTCATAAACAGGACGGTGATGCC
>JAEEGL013610485.1_pt1 | contig 15883 bp, 3 predicted proteins | sample 9134231 | NCBI WGS metagenome assembly JAEEGL01 (sample SAMN16246548, study PRJNA631951) | gut metagenome | biome: gut microbiome; feature: rumen; material: fiber-attached | host: Bos | place: Iran: Karaj | collected 2018-10
GACGGTGGTACCGGTACCAGGAGTGAAACCATGGACACCGTATTCGATGCTGTAGTTAGGAGCATTGCTGAATACCCAAGCCAAGTCGGCAGAGACGTTAGTCAGTGCAGTGACCTGAACACGCATAGGAGCGATACAGCTTGGGATGCGGTCGACGACCAGGTTGTCGATGTATTGGTCGGCATAGGAACCGCCGGCAGCGTTGTAGGTAGCAATAGCGATACGGTTGGCAGTACCAGTATAGTTGTTCAGTATAGAGACGACGTCGTACTGGTTGCCAGTGCCGATGAACGGGATGGTGTCGATAGGCACAAAGGTGGTCTCGAAGTTGGTGTCGATATTATCTACAGCACCGATGATGAGACCATAGTTGGCGGGATTGTCGTTCCACAGATGGAAACTAATCATGAGAGAGTCGATAGGAGTAGCCATTTCGGGCAGAGCTGCGATACCTACGCCATCGAAATATAAGCAATACTGGGGCGAAGGAGCATGACCGAGGTCGGTATTATAGAACACATGAGGTTGTTCGTTGCCAGCACCTGCGGGAAGGACTTTGGCTGCCCAGCAGTTGGGAACGATGTTGGTAGAGGCATCGCCGGGATCAACAATGTTCTCGAAGTTGATGACATAAGGCAGAGTGGTCAATGTACCGCACTCGGTGGTGAAGCGAACGACCTGAGAGGCAATTGAAGTGTCGTTGTTGCAGACAGAGTAGACGTATGCCTCGTAGCTGGTACCTGCTTCCAGACCGCTGATTGTGATATACGGAGAGGTGGTGTTGACAATTGTACCATTTCCGGAACCGGGGACGAAGCCACGTGCGCCATACTCGACGATGTAACTTATGGCAGAGGTGCTACCTGTCCAGCTAAGGTCGGCGGAACTACCTGTTACGTTTCCAACAGACAACTCGGTTACAGAGGTACAGTTGGGGATGTACTCAATCACGATGTTGTCGAGGAAGCTGTAGTTGTCGTTGAAGGCATCCCAGAAAGCGAGGTGTCCGGTGGTGTCGGTCAGGTTACTAAGCGGATAGGTGATATAGACGTAGGCGGAAGTGGTGTCGATATTTGAGCGGATGAGGGTGTCGATAGGACGAATGGTGGAAATAGGAGCCGTCGGATTGTCCATGATACCCATAATAAGACGGACATTGTCGCCACCTTGGACAAAGTTGAAGCGGATCTGGAGTTGATTGAGGGGTGCATCCATTTCGGGAAGGATGATGTAGGCACCGTTGTAGAGGAGGAGGAGATGGTTGGGATCGCCTGTCAGGTTAACAACAGTAGGATAGGGATAGGAAGTGCCAAGGTTAGTGCTGCCTGTGTACCAGCAGTTGCGACTGAAGGTACCTGACATACTTTCGAAGTCCTCGGTGTAGGGCAGCGGGGCGGGGCCGCACTCGGTGTAGGCAGAGACGATAGCCGTGCCGTCGTTGGAGCCTGCGCAAGGGGATTGAATCCTGAATTCGTACTCGGTGCTGGCAGAGAGGCCAGTGAAAGTGTAGGTGAGGGTGGAGGTGGAGCCTGCAGAGGTGAAGGCTGAGTCGCCAACCCTACGATAAGAGAGATTCCAGGATGTTTCGACATCGCCAGGAGCCCAGGTGACGGTCACACTGTAGGGCTGTGTTTCAACCACAGAGGCGACAGGAGCAGGGCAAGTGGAGACTTGAGCACAAGCGAGGAAGTCGAATATCATGTTATTACGGCTGCCGGTGGAGGTACCGCCAGTTGTGGTATAGGGGTCGTAGGCAGTGTTATCCCGATAGAGATAGACGCTGTTGCCGTTGGGATTGGTATGAGTATACCAATAGTTGCCGCTGGCGTAAGAGCCCGTCATATCGCGGAAGCAGACTAAGAGGTTCTCAGAGCCATTGTAGCTGAAGGGGGAGTCGAGTTGGAAAGTAATCCACTGATTGGGGGTCAGAGTGACAGGAGCACCATCGTAAACACGAACCATGTCGCTGGGATGGATGAAGCCAGAAAGGGAACTCTGAGAGGTATGAGCCATATAGATTTCGTAGACACGCTGACTGGTAATAGCAGCGGGCATAACAGAAATGGCGGTGATAGCACCACCAGAGCCTAATTCGGAAGAGGTGTAAATCTGCTGAGAGAGGCTATAGTCGTATAAGCTATAGCTGGGCAGATAGCTGTTCTGGGAAGTGCCATTGCCAATGGTGTCGCTAACGGAGTTGGTGGAGTCAATGACCGCACAACCGTAGTTAGTAGTAGTGAAGGTGGCCGTTTCTTCGGCGGCGGTACCTTCATCGCAGGAAGCAATGACGCGGACTTGATATTCGGTGAGCGGGGTCAGACCTGAGATGGCTCCGTAGGTTTCGGCAGTAGTGAAAGCGTAGGTCCAACCTGTGTCGGAAGTTGCTTTGTATGACACATCAGCACCATTGTAAGTACCGAGTACACCGGGAGTCCAAGAGATGAGAGCAGAGGTTACACCAGGAAGGATAGTGATGTCGGTAACGCTGTTGCAATTGGGCGCGCCAACGCAGTCGGTGAAGATTTCAAATCCTGAATACTGAGAGCTACCATCGGAGGTGAACCGGATAGTGATAGGACCAGTAGTGGAGGTGAGGGTATCGATGGTTCCGTTCTCGATTTGTAAGAAGAGAGGGCTGTTAGCATCGGGACCGTCGTAGATGTAAAGGTGATCGTAACCTGACTCAGCAGTGCAAGTACCCCAAATGCGAATCACAGAGTCGACTGAAGAGGGATAAATTGTGAGCGTACTATTATTGTTGGTTGAATAATCGCCGCTGGGGCCGCCATTGTCATAAATAGTATAACCGCAGCCGGTGATAGAATAGGTACCAGTCTCAGGCAGGTTGAAACTGCCAGGAACGACACTCATGACGGAGACCCAAGTACTGACGGTGTCGCCACAATCGGTACGTAAATATACATCGTAGGAGGTACCCATCTGAAGGTCGGTGAAGACATAGGAGGAGTCAAAGACAAAGATGAGAGAATCATCATTGGGGTTGGTACCGTGTGTGCCGATGAAGAGTTGCCATGCGGTAGCATTAGAAGTATCGCTCCATTCAAAAGCCACGCTGTCGCCAGTTGCATTGGCGGTGCAGTGGAAGTTAAGGGGTTTGGCGCAGGAGCTGACTCCTTCGACAAGAACGTTGTCAAGCCAGTGGTACCAGTTTGATGTGCCAGTGGGACGCCACACGAGGTAGACGGGCTGGGTGCAGGTATCGTTGGGGAAGGAGAATTCGTAATGGAAATAAGTAGAGTAGGTACTGATAGAGATGGTCTCAAGTACCACCATGCTGTCCACAGAGTTGGGGTCGAGCGTGTAGCCGAACTGCATGTCGCCAGACGAAGAGCCCTCACGACGCAGGTCGAAAGAGACGACCATTTGGTTCACCGGGACAGGCATGCGGGGAGAGATGGCAGCAGCGAGACCGCCAAACATCATTGCTTGACCATAGCTGGTAGTAACATAGGGGTAGTTGTTGGCGTTAAGAATGCGAGTCCAGCAATCGGGATAGGAACTACTTGCATAGCTGGAGAAGTCCTCGGAGAAGGGAAGGCTTGTCAGCGCGCCACAGGCGGTGCGGAGGGTAAGGGTGCGCACTTCGCTGGTGTCGCCGCAAAGGGCGTAGACGCTGAAAGTGTATTGGGTGGAGGGGTTGAGGTTTTCGAAAGTATATGTGGTGTCGTATACCTCAAAGGAATTGGTGCCATCGCTGACCAGCCAACTGCTCTCATTGCCACCGGCCTGCCAGTTGAGGATAACCGTGTCGGCACCAACATAGGATGCTGCCAGATGGGAGACGGGCAGACAGTTGGGAGCATAATCGACCTCAAAATCATCCATCATAAGGGTATAGCTGCCACCAGCGGTGACGCGCATGGCGATACGGTCGCCCGTGCCGGAGTAATTGTTGAAGAAGACTTGATAGCGGTTGTAAGAACCATGCCAGTTATTGCCAGAGCCGGTGATGAGGTCGATAGTGTCAACAGGGACAAAAGAGGTGTCTTCCATCACACCAACTTCAAGCACAAAGTTGTGATTCATCAAAGAAGCATAGAAGGTGAACTGGAGCATGCTGATGTCGTCCATGGTGGGCATAGCTGCAAGCTCGGTAGCACCAACGCTGCTCTCAAACTCGAAATAGACATTGCCGTTGCGGGCATTGCTGGCATATTCGTAAACAGCGGGGAAGGAGCCTGCACCGCTGCTGCCGGAGAGCAACTGCTGCCAGCAGTTGGGCAATTGACCAGTGCTGATACCTTCAAAACCGGTAGTATAGGGCAGAGTGGTCTGACCAGAGCAAGCAGAAGTAAAGGTGGCTGCATTTGTCCATCCGCTGAAATCAGAGGAGGAGCAGGATGCACGTACGTAAACGTAATAATTAGTGTTGGCGTCAAGTCCATAAACGGTGTAAGAGGTGTCGTAAACAGAGACAACGGAGGCGGAAGAGAAGTCGGTAATAGCAGAGTCGCTTACTATCACATCCCAAGCAGTGGCAGCACCGTTTTCATGCCAAGAGATGGTAGCCTGATCATCATGGATGCCACTTACAGCCACATCAGAAGGCTGAGCGCAATAGAGAGAGTATGAATTAATACCTAAACGGATATTGGGAAGGAAATTACCCGCGTCACTAAGCGGGGAGCTGAGGGTATAAGGATCGTCGTCATTGTAGTCATACAGTGTACGGTTGTTGGAAGCCACTGTACCAGTGAAGTACGTATATGGGTAATCATAAGAACCAGTGTTGTCAAGCACTGCAATGACCAACGAACCAGTATCGTTGTAATTGAAAGTACTGTCGAGAGGAATGTTCACCCAACCGGCAGAGAAGGTGACGTTACCCGTGTAAACCAAATGGAAATTTGACGCGGGAACTGCACCACTTCCAGAGAAGGATGTGGTACTAACCTCAGCCATATAGATGGCAAGTAAGCGGGTGGTGGTGGTATTGTCCACTTGGAAAGAGAGCGTGTCGATCTCTCCATCAATTCCCACCTCGGAGGCAGTGTAAATCATTTGCGCATACGAATAGCCCCAGTAGGTATAGGCTGGAACATTCGGATTGGTCGATGTTCCGCTGCCTACTTGGACCACATAGTGCGTCTGCGCCTGTGTCACAACAGGTATTAGCATAAAAGCTAATAGCAGAGAAATAAGGAATCTTTTCATACTGAAAAATGTTAATTAATAAAAAAATTTAAATGGAAATTTTCGTAGTGATGATTATAAAAAAAAATACTTCAAACGACATATATATGCCCGATTGAGGTAATCGAATATGGTGAGAAGATCATGTGATTAGTAGCCGTACTCATTTCTTTAGACTTACCTTTTTAAGACCTATTTTTGTGGAATAGCAGAGGCAACTATTGTAAAAAAAGATACACTTTGTAAAACCCACTGCAATGACAGCCTTGTACTCAGATAAGATAGTTTCATGATTGACAGCATACTAAATTGATTTCTTTAGAAAAACTATATTACAATTTGAATTTGCAAAAATAGATAATCTTTACGAAAAAAACAAATAATACTTTGAGTTACAACATTATTTAACAATTGAAAATGAAGTTAGTATTGCTTTGGGTAAGGGATTTTTGGGGGTAGCAGAAAGTGGAATTTAGGAAAGTGCAACCGTGATAAGTAGACGAGGCATTGAAAAGTCTATAGTATTCTTGCCATGGTAGAGACATGTACAGAACCCAAAGACCCAAGGAATGAAAAAGAAAGCGGGCCACCTTTTAGATGACCCGCTTTTCTATTGGGAGTGAAACCACTCGTTAACGGACAATCAGTTTCTTCACCGTGTTGATGCTGTCGCCAGTAACACGGACGAAATAGGCACCTTGACGGAGTTGTGATGTGGAGAGTTGTGTCGATTCGGTACCAGCGGGGAGGGTGAGTGAGAGTTGCGTACGACCAGAAATATCAATCACTTCCACTTGAACGGGACTTGTGGCCAACGGGAGTGAAAGGAGGACGTCGGAACTGGTCGGGTTGGGGAAGAGTTTGACTCGTGCATCATCGGTGACACTGTTGATGGAACTGTATGGAGTGGAAACGGTTACTCTATTTGACCAGCCTTCGCTAAAGAAGTCATCGTCACAAATGGCTCTTACGTAGAAATCGTATGTACTTTCACCGACGAGACCTGTCACGGTATAGGGGTGGGAGTCGGCAATGATGGAGTAGCCATCACCTTGCTGGAATCCTGCTTGACCGTACTGAATTTCCCAACGGGCAGCACGACCGCCTTCTGTCCAGTCGAGGACTACACTATTACCTTGAATATCGTTGGCAACGAGGTTGGTGGCATCGGGGCAAACGTCGGTGATAAATTGAATGGTATCACTCCATTGGCTGGGATCGTCGAAATTCTGGCATGTTGCCTGAACAGTGGCATAGTAGACAGTATTGGCAGTGAGACCAGATATAGTGCCACGGGCAAGATAACAGGTTGACGTTCTGTCGAAGTAGGAATTGAAAACATGCAGACGATAACCGATGTTGTTCTCTTCGGGATTCCATGCAAGCGACACGGATTTATTGGTCACCTGCGTGACATGCAGCCCTGTGGGAGAGAGACACGGAATGTCGGATGAGTTAAATTGGCCAGAAGTCCAGTCTGAGAAGCCTGTGGAGTCGCAGATTTGACGCACACGGTAGACATAATCAGTCATCGGGAGGAGATTATGTATGGTATAGGAGGTGTCTGTTAGACGTAATTCATCAGTAATCCAGTGGGTGGATGATGCCAGACGGTAACTGAACTGGTATTCGGTGGCAGTGTTACGCCAACGGAGGGTGACGCTTGTGCTCCGGACAATAGGTGTGCGCAACACGGGGTGCGGGCAAGAGGAAGGTGGGCAGAAGTCGAAGGACATCACGTTGTTGAAATTCTGGATGACTTTGGTGCCAGTGAAGTTGGACAATGTGTTGTCGGAGGCGGGGTTGGGGTTCTGTGAATCGCTGTAGTACACCAATGCCTGCGAAGCAGGGGTAGGCTCAACTGCAAAAGTATAAGAAGAACTGTTGTAGGAGCCGCTATTGTCATCGATTGCCACCACAAGATTGTCGGTGCCATTATAGGCAAACGGTGTGTTCAACTGGAAGTAGTTCCAGCCGTTTGAGCAATTGAGGCCACCCGCATAGACGGGGAAAAGCCCTGTTACAGAAATGGCGGAGTCGGCACTGGCGAAAGCATCCGAACTCGTATGTCCAAGATAGACAGTACAGTTGGTCTTAGCAGTCATGGTCGATGACCCGTTGTAGAGGAAGTGGATACCGGTAATAGTACCCGCTCCGGAAAGTTGGGATGCCGGAATAATCTGCTGGGTATAGGAGTAGTTGTAGTAATTGCATACGGGCAGGTTATAAGAGGTGGTGGCGGTAGTGGTGCTTCCAATGGTATCGGAGTATCCTTCGTTGCAGAAATTGGTAGAGAAATAATAGAGTACCGAGGTTGTTGAGCTATCAGTTGCACTACAGAGTCGACGCACGAGTACAGAATAACGCACTCCCGGTGAGAGGTCAGTAATATGGACACTATTGGTGTGAACCACCTCGGAAGCAACTATGTTACCGAGATTGTTGCGGCACAAAATGCGGTAATCAGCCACATCGGGACCGTCCCAAACAATAGTTGCCGTTGCCGTGGTAATATTATCTGCATGGACATTCGATGGACGGGGACAGCCAATATAGTCGATTCTGACATCATCTACAGCAGATGGACCAGCGGTAAATGGTGTGGAGGCAGTTGACTGGTTAAACCAGAAGAATGCGAGACGGTGGACGCCATGGATGTAGTCGAGGGTGGCAGTGTAAGTGTTCCAGTAAGGACTGAGGCGGACTGTAGCCAACGGAGTCATGTCAAGGACATTACCCCATGGTGAAGTGATGTTTTGAGAGGTGGGGGCAACCGGTATGTATGGGTCGACCAGGAAAACCATCATGGCATCGTAGCCGGCAGAAGGGGTACCGCCTGCGGCAGCACGGAATGTCAGAGTGAAACTGGAATCACTGGGACCGAAATCAATATCACGATAGGCAGCCGTGTTGACCACTTGGTTAAGATCGGTGCTGAAAGTGCGACCGGTATCGGCAGAGACATACATGGAATATATTCCAGTATTGCCATATCCCGGTGTGCCGTTGCCAGCGGCTGTGTCTCGGTACCAGTTGACATTAGTATTGCTGACGGTTTGCCAGTTGTCCCATTCAGTGGCATTTTCGAAATCGTAGAAATAGGGAACAGATGCAGGATTCTGCAAGGTGAAGAAACTACCCGGGGTACGTGACCAGATGGAGGTATCGCCTACGCCACAAATGTTACGGACATAGAAATCATAGTGGCTGGAGGCCGAAAGACCCGTAATGACAAGCGGATTGTTTGTGGTAGTAATCCGAGTGCCGGTTCCAAGAACAAAACCATGGGCTCCATACTCAACCTGCCATGCGGCGGCGGTGCTACGGGGATTCCATCCAAGTTCGGCGGAACTGGCGGTATTGTTTGTCACCGTGAGGTTGTTAGGACTTGGGCAAGGAGGAATCAGATCCACCTCTACCGTACCCAAATAAACCGAGTTGTTCGTGTTGCCATCTGCTGAGCTCGAAACAAATGTAATGTATCTGCCACCGCTGGTGACCAAGTCGAACGACACTTCATACTGGCTGAAAGTTGCTGTAGGCATAATTGTGTCTACCGGGACAAAGGTGCTCAGATTGCCAGGAGCGGAACACACACCCACGATAATTCTGTGACTATTCTCATAGGCGGGAAGTGTGCGAGCCTCGAAGACGACCTGAGTAAGATGAACAGGATAGGACACACTGTCTAACGGGGGCAGTGATGCATAGACCAGGTTGGCACTATACGTATACATATACAAACTATTGCGTAATACGTTACCCATATCATCAACTTCGCTGGTTATATACGGATACGAACTATAGCCGCCACAAGTCCAGCATGCCGGGCGGGCATTGGTGCCTGAACCCCATCCTGAAAATGTCTGGATGTAGGGGAGTGTGTCGATGATACCGCATTCCGTAGTGAAATAAACTGGGAACGACCAGTATGACGAATCAATTGCCGAACAAATGGAACGAACAAAAACTTCATAGCGAGATGAATGGCTGAGGCCATAGAGCGTTACGCTGTCCGACATACTGTTGACAACGGTGCCAGTGCCATGGGCAAATCCTACAGGGCCGTACTCTATCTCAAAGTAATTGGCCGAATCGCTATCCCAATGGATACTGGCCGTGGAGGTGGTTGTATTCACCACAGTCAAATTGGAAGGACGAGGACAAGTGGGAATATAGTCAACCTCGATGTCGTCAATATACATATAACTTGTAGTTCCACTACATGCGAAAGCAATATAATGTCCATTGCCGGTATAATTTCTCAACGGCACTTCGAACATCTGCCAAGTGCTGGTGGCAGAAGGCAGAATAGTTGACACCTGAGTGAAGGTAGAGAAGTCGTCGGGATCAGTCATCACACCCACATGGATATTATAGTTAGAACTGGTGTTTCGGGCAGCGAAACTCACCTGCAATGAGTCCATCTGGATACCTATTGCCGGGAGTGCAAGATATGAATAATAGGATGTGCCACTGGCATAGAAATACATTGAGTAATTGCCGCTGTAAGCATAAGTGGAAGAACGGTAAGGATAGGACGAGTAACTGTAATTGGTACCACGTGTCCAACAACTGGGCGTGGGAGAGCCAATGGTCGATGTGGCTGCAAAGTTCTCGAAATTCTCTGTAAACGGAAGCGTCATCAACGGAACACATGGAGTAGTAACCGTCACAATGGCATGCACATCTCCGGTAGAACAGCCTGGGTCGACACGGAAGTTATATTCCGACATGGGGACAAGGTTGGTAAACGTATAGCTTGTTTCAGTTACATTTGTGGCAACTGTTGTCCAGCTGGTATCTCCTGAAAGCATGTAATAGAGGTTCCACGATGTCTCGCCATTACCCGGTGCCCACATCAACGAAACGCTGTCAGCCAGCACTTCAGTCACAATCACATTGGGTGCCACACAAGTTGCTGTCGTGTCACAGGGTTTGATAAACTGGATATTGGGACGATAACTACTTGTACTTGTGCTCGAATTAGTGGTAAGATTACTCATGGTATAGGCCGTACCGTCTTTGTAACCATATATTGTACGTGTTGAGCCACAGTTGGTGCTGTATCCGTAGAAGCCAGAAGAAGAATGGCTTACACCCGAGGGCTGGTTAACAAACGACGAAACCACAATATTGCTTACACCGTCCCATACAAAAGGTGTAGTGAAATAATACTCTATAGTTCCCACGTCAGCTGTGGTGCGCGTTCCGCTATAAACCTGTGTCATGCTTCCTGTCAACGGAGAAAAACTACTGAATACACTATTGGTAGTCTGGCCCATAAAAATCACAATATCCTTGTTATAACTACCTGCGGAAGACCATGTATAAGTGATTCCGTTTATGGGACCTGCCGACAGACCCATGGCATTCAAGTCAGCAACAGTGTATATGCTCTGGCAGAAAGTGTTTCCCCAAGAACTATTGACGGGTACACCTGTAGTTTGCGATGTGCCTGTACCGGAGGCGATGGTCGTGCCACCCACAAGGCAACGTGTGGTAAAATCTAACGTGTCGCCTCTTAAAGTATCGGTACCGCAGATACTTGCTACACTGACTGAATATTCAGTCCCTTCCTCAAGTCCCGACAAGAAATAATAGTTGTCGGTGGTCTCAAAAGTAACAGGACCTGCTGTGGAATCCGTACGGTTATTCAATGTAACAACAAAACCGGATGGATCGGCTGTCATGCCAACCAACGACCAACTCACAAAAGCTGACGCACCGGCAATGTGCGAAACCTCAACGTCCGTCACAGTGCGGCACAGGGGAGCTCTTTCACAATTCACCTGGAGTGCAAAACCTCCATAAACAACGCTTCCGTCAGAGGTAAATTGTACTGTCAGGGGACCCGAGGTGGAACGAATTCGGGGAACTGTCATTCCCGAACCCTGTCCCTGGTATAGCAAAGTGCCTGAGGTTCCCGCACCATCAAATACATACAAGTGGTCGCAGCACGACTCAGTGGTGAGTGTACCGTTACTTATTACCACCAATGAATCGGGATGTGACGGCATCAAGATAAGAGTCGAATTGCAATAATTGGAGTAATTACCCGTGGCGCCTCCGTCATCATAAATCATTGCACCGCAGGCATAAATAGTATTCGTTCCCGTAGCCGGCATGTTATACGAACCAGGGCTGACCCTTACCGGGCCTTCCCAGAAACTTTGCTCTAAGCCACAGTCGGTACGGAGGTAGAAATCATAAACAACGCCTGCCACCAATGTTGAACACACGGCAAACGTATCCGACACATTCGTAATAACATTCTGCATACTGTCCACATGGACACCCGACACATCATAACGCAACTCCCACAACGAAGAGGTTGTATTCGAGCTCCAATTGAGCACAACACTGTCAACGCGTGCAAATGAAATGCAATGGAAATCTTGTGGACGCGGGCAACTATTATCCATTCGCGTAAATGTCAACGTCAAACCGCGGTCCGGAAGATTGGTACTTGTCAACGAGATGGGGTTAATATAAAACGATGATTGAGGCGAACTCCACTGACCTGCCAACGATATAGCGGCATCGTGGGAATGCTCACGCATAAAAACGTATGCTGTCAGCGGAGAGGTAATGTTTATCGTATCGTATACAAAGGCTATGTCACCTGTCTCATAAAGCACAACCTGGAATGTCATGTGATCCGTTCCCGAACCGACAAGATACACATGGTTGTACTCAATGGTGACAGCCCTCGAAGGTGCCATGCCCGAAACTTCGTAATACACATGACTTCCCATCGCGGGAACAATCATATAGTCTATAGCCAACGGGCAGATAATACTCATGTCATCTGTATGAGGGGTAAAGCTCCCCATGTCGTTTGGATCAACATCACCGATTGCTATCTGACCGTCGCTGCCCACCGTGATTGATGTACAGGTGTCCTCGCCAAACGGAAACGAGAATGGCAATGTCACTTCTTGCGAGGTTGTCCCGCTAAGTGTTGTCAACTCCGTACCTGTAATGGCTATTGATGAAAACGTTGTAGTGTATGAACCGAAGGCATAGTCCCTTACATACACTTGAGATTTTAATAATAGTGGCAGCATCACAACCACTATCGCTGATAATAATCTAAGCCGTTTCATAACTATATTTTGTTTTATATTTACTCACCTTAATTATTTCGATATTTAGAAGCAATTCCTGCTTAAAGTCCATGTCCCCACTGACATTTAAGCAGATACTTCCATCCTCTACGCCAGCAAGAGGGCAACATGCCCAATATCTTTCAGAATGCAAATATACAACTTTTTTTTATTATGTCGTTTTTTTTGGCTATTTTTGCATTCTGTTTATGAAGTCTTCGGCTGTTTTAAAACGGGTTTCAGTCATGCTCTGCTCCATGCTGCTTTTGTCGGCCTCGTGGGGTCAGACCTACGTCACCAAATCGGGCAGCACAGTCTCCCCCGCCCCAAGGCTTCAGGCATCCTTCCCCCCCGCTTCCAAAAATTCCCCCTCCGATTCTCCAGGGCTTTATGCTGTTGTGTCCCCCTCCGATTTTGCTCCATTCCTCACCAACTTTCTGCAATGGAAGCGGATGCAAGGATTCCAAACACACCTCTTCTGCCCTGCCCTCCCATACAAAGACAGCATCCGGAACTCTTTGAGCCACCTTTATGCCACATCCGGCAATGCACCTATGTACATACTTCTGGTAGGCGACGTTGACCGCATCCCCGCTTGGTTGGGGAATAACACTCCCTCAGGCCTAAACAACCACTTCACCGACATGTACTATGCCGAGTTCACCAACGACTACATCCCTGAAGCCTTCTTAGGTCGGCTCTCCGTAACCGACACCAACCAACTGCAACAAGTACTGTCCAAAATAATTGCCTACGAACAGGGTCTCTGGTGTGACGATTTCCACCAGGTGCTTCTGGTTGCAGGTGCCGAAGACCGCTCACCCGCTCCCATTACCACCAACGGACAAGTCAACTATGCGGCACAACTGGTCAAAGAATACCACACCGCCACCGACACTGTCTGTTTCCGCAATCCTACCTCCAATCTCCAAAAGGACAGCATTCTCCAAGCCATCACCCCTGGCAACACCATGGTCAACTATACCGCACACTGCACCAGTAGGGGCTGGAGTGCCCCTTTGGTCACCTCCAACGACATCGATTCCTTCTCCGTCATACCCACCGTTTTCATAAACAACTGCTGCCTCTCTAACGCCTTCGCAGGCGATTGTTTCGGCGAGAAACTGCTGCGTTCCTCATCCGGCGGAGCCGTCGGTGTAATTGGTGCCACCAACGAAACCCTTTGGACCGAAGACTACTACTGGAGCATCGGTGCCCAATACCCCCTCACCGATACACCCCCCTTCGACAACCCCTATCCCGGGGCACTCCACAAACTTGTCACCCCTGTCGACTCAGCCACCGCTCAGCCACCCGCCACCCTTGGCCAAGTGCTTTTCGAAGGCTGCCGTGCCGTCACGATGGCCGGCTCCCCTTTTGACGCCTTCTACTGGGAAATCTACTGCCTCCTCGGCGACCCATCCATGACACCTTACTGGACTCATGCCGACACCCTCTCAATCTCACTCGATGACAGCATTCCGGCAGGCAACTCAATCCTCCACCTGCGTTGCACCCCTCATGCCCGCATCACTGCAACGGCCAACACACTACTTCTCGGCACAACAATTGTCCCTGCAAACGGTGAAGTCGAACTGCTGCTTGACCATAGCATCAACGCCGACAGCATCACGCTCACCGCAACCCGACACGAAGCCCCCTGCGCCATCAAGCATCTCAAAGTCTACCATCCAGTCCAACCCTACCTTGCCGTCACACACTACCACCTTGACGACACCCTTCTTTTCCTCCGTATCAAAAACCAAGGCCTCACTCCGGCCCGTCAACATCGCATCTCGCTGACCCGATACAGCGACCAAGGCGTCATCTTGCCCACAGACCCCTACCTCTACATACCCTTCCTTCCCAGCTTGGCCGACACCCTTGTCACCTTCAATCTTAGCAACTGCTACCCCGGCATTGAACCTCTCCTTTCCGTCATCATAATGATACAAGACAGCGACGGCACCTATTACAACACCCTTCCCGTCAACATCCCAATGCCCGACCTTCGTCCTGTGCTCACCCAATTGCAAGTTCTCGAAACCGACACCACCCCCTGCCTCCAACTCATACCCAACCGCACCTACTTGCTGTCCGTCACACTGGCTTACCCTGCCGACTCTTTAAACCTATCCATCACCCCAGACCAATCCACGTCGCTCACTCCGTGCCCACAACAATTCACTATTCCCTTCACCACCCCCGACAACCCATCCCACCTGCAACTGACTCTCACGCCCCATTACGGCCTCTGGAGCCACACCTACACATACTACATTACCGCCTACAACACCCTTGAACCATTCGAATCGGCCGATTTCACAAACATGCCTTGGCACCATCCCAATCTCTATCCCTGGCAAATCGACTCCTTCCAGCCTCACAACGGCCGCTATTGTGCCCGTTCCGCCCCCATCGACCACAACCAACAATCCGTCCTCGCTCTTGATATCGACCTCCTCTTCGACGACACCCTTTCGTTCTTCTACAACGTCTCCAGCGAAGATAAAGACTGGCTAAACTTCTATGTCGATGGTCGCAAACGGGGCTACTGGAGCGGCAACAGCGGCTGGCAACGCCATGCCCGTCTCCTCACCGCCGGTCGTCACCGACTGGAATGGGTCTATCAAAAAAACGCCTCCATTAGCCAACGCGACGACTGCGCTCGCATCGACGACATCCGCCTGCCTCTTGCCCTTTGGCAACAGCCCTGCGGCACCCCCGCACCCGACTCCCTGCTCTCTATTCCTCCCCTGCCGTCCAATGGCACCCACGGTCTTTTCACCATCTCCCCTAACCCCGTATCCACCCAAACAACCCTGCACTACTCTGAAAGCTCCGAAACCCGCACTATCACTGTCTTCGACATCATCGGGCAACCCGTCGACAAAATAAATATTGCACCTCATACCTCTTTCACACAATATTCAGCCACCCATCTACGTTTTGGCACCTATACTCTCGTACTGCACGGCAGTACGGGCATACATGTACAAAAAATGATAGTTATTCGATAGTCCATGCCGCAAATAGACACATTGCCACCCTATGCCCTCTTGGCCGACTCTACAGCCGACAGTCTCCAGACAATCTGCGCCTACGACACCCTCTTCATCCCCATGGGCAAAGTAGAACCCGTGCTGCGCAAAAGTCTTTTCACCCATCATCAACTCGCCGTTCAAAACAGCCACGAAATCACCATCCAGCACCAAGGCTCTGCCGGCTGGCTGCTCATCTTCATCGCTCTCTCAATGCTCCTCATCAGCCTCTTCATCCGCAACAAACAAATATCCATCCTCGACATCCTGCACTCCGCCATCGACCACCGTGCTATGGACCGCATGCTTCGCGATGCCAACCTCACCCATGCTACCGACCAAGCCATCATCGCTCCCCTCATGCTCATCCCTGCCTCCCTCGTTGCCTACTACGCCTTCATGCCTCACGTCACCAACGTCTGGCTCGACATCCTCAACTACGTCCTCATTCTCCTTGCCTCCTGCATCGTCTACTACGCCCGCAATGGCATCATCCGATTCATCGGCAACGCTTTCGACAACTCCGAATCCGTCCATCTCTACCTCTCCAGCAACTACATCTATCATCTCCTCTACGCC
>JAEEGL014585593.1_pt1 | contig 15883 bp, 13 predicted proteins | sample 9134231 | NCBI WGS metagenome assembly JAEEGL01 (sample SAMN16246548, study PRJNA631951) | gut metagenome | biome: gut microbiome; feature: rumen; material: fiber-attached | host: Bos | place: Iran: Karaj | collected 2018-10
CGCGCTCCACCGTCGCCTTGAGGGAATACCCGCGCGAATTGTAATCGCGCAGCAGCCGGCGCGCAACGCGCACCTGCTCCGGGCGGACAACGCGGTCGTCCTTTGTCAGAATTCGCGTTCTCGGCGCAACGTAGACGCCCGTCGCCTGCGAGCGGATCTTATCGAAAATCAGCGGATTGAGCATATGGATCCCTTCAATGAGGATGATCGCATCGCGGCTGACCTGCATCGGACGGTAGCCGGCGCGGCTGCTCGTTTTGAAATCGAAATACGGCACCTGCGTTTCCCGGCCTTCCACAAGGCTTTCGATGCAGTCGAAGAGCGTTTCGCGGTCGACGCAGTAGGGCGATTCCCAATCGTCCGCCTCGGGAGGCATCTTATCGTTGCCGAAAAAGAAATTGTCCATACTCAAAAGGCAGACCTCGGCGCCGAGATTTTCGAGATAGGGCTTCAGGCGCATCGCGGTCGTCGTCTTTCCGCTTCCGGAGGGCCCGGAAAGCGCAACGAACGGGCGGCGGTTTTTCTCGTTGAGGATTTTCGCCGCGGCGGAGCTGATCTTATCGTGGTAGTTTTCTTCGCAATGCAGTACGAACTGCGTTTCGTCGCGCATATTGTGGTTGATGTTTTCGATATCGATGACTCTCATGCTTCATTCTCCTCTTCTTTCGTTTCGTTCGGATGCGTTTTCAGATAACGGTCGAACATCGCCGCTGCGTTCGCGATGATTGCAGCGCAGGGGCGTTTTTGATAGTATTCCTCGCTGCGCGCTTCTGCCTGCGGCGCCTGCGCGGCGTGCGGCAGACCCAGCAGCTCGTAGCATAAATAGGAACCGTTTTCCTCCCGGAACTGCGCGGCGAGCTCCTGAACGCGGGTGTAATGGGCGGCTTTCTGCGCCGGATCGTTCGAGTTTTCCGGCGTATAGAGTATCCCGAGCGCAAGGCAGACGCCGGAAAACGCGCCGCAGAGCTCCCGCAGGCGGCTGACGCCTCCGCCGAACGAAGCGGAAAGCCGCAGCAGCGTTTGGCGATCGAACGGCAAAAGGTCCTCGAACGCCGCGAAAACCGACTGCGCGCAGTTATAGCCCTCGAAAAAGAGCGCTTTTGCTTTTTCGCTGTGATTCATCGTTCCTCATTCCCCTCTTTCGTCAGATCGGCAAACGTTCCGCGCACGACCGCGCAGAGGTCGGCGGGCGCGATTTCGATCTGCGAGCCGATCCTCCCCGCGCTGACGATCATCGTCGAAAGTGCTTCGGCGCTCTGATCGATCGCGGTCGCGTACTGCTTTTTCATCCCGATGGGCGAGCAGCCGCCCCGGATATAGCCCGTCGCGGCGTTGATCTCGGCGACGTGGATCATCGCAACGGATTTTTCGCCCGCCGCGCGCGCCGCTTTTTTGAGATCGAGCTCCTTTTCCACCGGGATCACGAATACGCGGTAATTTTTCGAAGCGCCGAGGGTCACCAGCGTCTTGAAAACCTTCTCCGGCGGCTGACCCATCCGATTGGCGGCGGTGATCCCGTCGACCGCGTCGCCGGAATGTTCGTACTCATGGGGCGTGTAGGCGATCTTTTTCCGGTCCAGGATCCGCATCACGTTCGTTTTGAATTCCGCCAAGGCACTCACCTCTTTCTTCTATTATAAAGAATCGCGGAAAATAAAGCAATACGGAAAAGAGATTCCCGCTTCCACTTGACATTTTTCTTCGGTTATTGTAGGATTAAACTGATAAAGGATTTTTATATGAACTTTTAAATTGTTGAATATTATTGATGATAGGTGACTTATGGAGATTCGCAATATTATCACGTTTTTACGCGTAGCAGAGCTTCTGAGCTTTACAAAAGCGGCGGAAGAGCTCGGCTATTCCCAATCGGCGATCACGGTTCAGATCAAGCAGCTCGAAGATGAGCTCGAGGTTCCGCTCTTCGAGCGGATCGGCCGCCAGGTCGCGCTCACGGAAGCCGGCAAGGGCTTCATCGACCACGCCAACGAGATCTACAAAGCGGTCGAAAACGCCAAGACCTTCCATATCAATACAATTTCCCCAAAGGGCAACCTGCGCATCGGGACGATCGAATCGATCGCAACAACGATTCTCCCCGATATTCTGATCGCGCTGCACCGCGCGATGCCCCGAATCCATACCGCCGTGAAGATCGCTTCGACGGAAGAGCTCTTTACGATGCTCAACCACAACGACGTCGATCTGCTGCTTTTCGTCGATCAGAAGATCTATTCGGAAAACTACATCACCGCGATGGAGCTCGAAGAGGAAGTCCTGCTCGTCGCCGGGAAAAAATACGCCCTCGAGGAAAAAGAGAGCTATACCGCCCGCGAGATTTCGAAGGAGCAGTTCATCTTTACCGAGAGCGGCATCAGCTACAACCGCGAATTCGAGAATTTCTTCGCCTCGAAGAACTGCTATCTCGAGCCGTTCCTCGAGATCGGCAATACCGATATCATCATCGAGCTTCTCAAAGACGGCTGCGGGATCTCGCTGCTGCCGAAGTATACGATCAAATCCCAGCTCAAAAAGGGTTCCCTGCGCGCGCTGAATATCGAGGATATGGATCTGCGCATCAAGATGCAGCTGATCTATAACCGCAACAAATGGATCACCCCGCAGATGGAAAGATTCATCTCGCTGACGAAAGAAATGATCGAAGGGGATTATTTATGATCGCATGTTTTAACGCTCTGTACGGCGGCGCGGAATTTCAGGAAAAGCGCTACAGCCGCCTTGCGCACGAATTTGAAAACCGCTTCGGAAAACAGGAGATCACTTATTTTTCCGCGCCCGGAAGAAGCGAAATCGGCGGCAATCATACCGATCATAACCGCGGAAAAGTCCTCGCCGCTGCGATCGACCTCGATATCATCGCGGCCGCCGCAAAAAACGGTACGAATACGATCCGCCTCAAATCGCTCGAATACAGCAAGATCGATCTTGTCAATCTCGACGAGCCCGGCCAGAAAGAGGTTGAATTCGGCCGCTCCGCCTCGCTGATCCGCGGGATCTGCGAGCGCTGCCGCCAGCTCGGCTACCGGGTCGGCGGCTTCGACGCGTTTACGATGTCGCGCGTGCTCAAGGGCTCCGGCCTTTCGAGCTCGGCGGCGTTTGAAGTCCTCGTCGGCACGATCATCAGCCACCTCTTCAACGAAGACCGCATCTCCCCGATCGAGATCGCGAAGATCGCCCAGTACGCGGAAAACGTCTTCTACGGCAAGCCCTGCGGCCTGATGGATCAGACCGCCTGCTCGCTCGGCAGCTTCCTCGAAATCGATTTCGAGCACCCGGAGGATCCCGCGGTTGAAAAGCTGGAGCTCGATCTCCACGCGCTGGGTTATTCGCTCTGTATCGTCGACGTCGGCGCTTCCCACGCCGGAAAGAGCAACGAATACGCCTTTATCCCCGAGGAAATGCAGAAGATCGCGAAATCGCTCGGCAAAGAGACGCTGCGCGAGATCGACGAAGCTGCGTTTTACGACCGGCTCGCGAGCCTGCGCGAAACCTGCGGCGACCGCTCCGTTCTGCGCGCGATCCATTTCTTCGAAGAAAACAAACGCGTTGACCTTGAGGCGCAGGCGCTGCGCGCGCGCGATCTGAACCGCTTCTTCGAGCTGGTAAACGCCTCGGGCGACTCTTCCTTCATGTATCTTCAGAACATCTACTCCCCCTCGGAAACGCAGTTCCAGGGCCTCTCCGTTGCGCTCGCGCTCTCCCGCCGCTGGCTCGGCGGCCGCGGCGCCTGCCGCGTACACGGCGGCGGCTTCGGCGGAACGATGCAGGCCTTCGTTCCGAACGATTTCGTTTCGGAATATCAGGAAAAAATCGAAGCCGTCTTCGGAAAAAACACCTGCCACGTTCTGAACATCCGTCCCTTCGGCAGCGTTCTCGTGGCACGCTGAAACGTCCAAAAAAGGCGAAAAAACCCTCTTGACGGGAAAGAGATTATTTGCTATAATAACAAAGCTGGTTTGCTGGTGTAGCTCAGTCGGTAGAGCAGCGCATTCGTAATGCGCAGGTCGGGGGTTCAAGTCCGTTCACCAGCTCCACGTCGCGGCAAGTCCTTTTGAGCTTGCCGCGATTTTTTTATTCAAATCGCGGCTTCGCCTTACGGACTGCCGCTCCTCTTCCCCAAAAAATCTTTGATTTTTCGGGGGCCCCGTTTCAATGATATCCGTTCCTTCTCGGAACGGGTGATATACGCCTGCGGCGTATGAAGCACCGCTGATACAAGGAGTTTTTATGCCATACGTTGAGCTTTCAATCTACTGCGCGGTTGGAATCCTGCTGATCGTTTTCGGGCTTCTGGTCTGCAAAAAGCAGAAGGTCTCCCTTCTTCACGATTACCATTACAGGAACGTTAAGGAGAAAGACCTCCCCGCCTACTGCAAGGCGATGGGGATCGGCCAGATCGTCATTGGCGCAGGCCTCTGCCTGACCGGTCTGTTCCGGTTCTTTACCGGCAGCTTTTATTCCTGGATCGCGGCGATCCTTGCCGGGGGCGCCGGCATTCTGATCTTCCACAAAGCCCAGATGAAGTACAACGGCTCCTGGTTCAGTTAAAATCGAATTCACGCAAAAAAGGCGCTGCCGATCGGCAGCGCCTTTTCGTTTGCTCTTTTTATTCGCGGTTTTCTTCGATGAATTTGAAAACTTCGGGCAGGTAGAGGTTCCAGCTCTCCCAGCCGTGGACGCCGTGCTCCTCGATCCATCTGATCGAAACGCCTTTTTCCCTGGCGAATTCATAGAAGCGGACGTTGCCCTTGTAGGTGAAGTCCTCGAGCCCCTGCGCCATCATCAGCTTCGGGAGCTCTTTGCCCGCTTTGAGGTCGTTTTCGAGCAGCGCGTAGCAGTCTTCCGGCCCGCCGAGCGCCTCTTCGGGATGCTCGAAATGGCCGTAGATCGCGGAAAACTCTTTTCCGAAGGAAACGCCGCGCGGATCGGTCCGCCAGTGGACGTATTCGTTCAGAAGATCGACCGCCGAGGCGATCGCGCAGGCAACGGAAAAGCGCTCCGGATAGGTCAGCGCCGTCTTGAGCGTGCCGAGGCCGCCCATCGACATCCCGGCGATGAAGTTATCCTTCCGCTCGCGCGAGATCGGGAAGCGCCGATAGATATATTCCGGCAGCTCGTCGGCGATATAGTGGAACCAATCGGGGCCGTGGGCCATGGTCGAATAGCTTCCGTTCTGGGCGTCCGGCATCACGACGGCGATCCCGTACTGTTCGGCGAAAAGCTGAACGTTCGTGCACTGGTGCCAATCGGTGTAGTTGTCCGTTCCGCCGTGCAGCAGGAAGAGAACCGGCAGCTTCGCGCGGTTTTCGTAATGGGCTTTGAAATCGCCGTCGCGCGGTGTTTCGGTCGGGATCACAACGCGCACCGCGGTCGTAAATCCGAGGACCTTCGAATCGAAATGAAGCGTAAATACCGCCATTTACCGCACCTCCTTCTCAAGGCCGAGCCATTCGAAGAACGGCAGGATATAGGGATCCCAGAAATCGTAGCCGTGTTCGCCCTCGTCCTCGACCCAGGTGATGTCCATTCCGGCGGCTTTGAGTTTTTCCATCGCACCGCGGCACTGACCGTATCCGAAATCCTGCCGCCCGCAGAGCGACCAGAACCGCGGCATCGTTCTGCCCTCCTCCACGTTTTTGCGCGTCATGTAGATCAGATCGTTTTCGGTGTTCTCGAGCGCCTGCGCGCTGTCGCCGAAGGCGTTGGCGAAATACGCCCCGCGCTGGCGGCCGCCGGCGAGGAATTCCTTTGCGATCTCAACGATATCGTGCGCCGAAGAAAAGCCGCCCGCCGCCGCGAACGCCTGCGGTTCGTTGAGCGCCCATTTATAGGCGATGTAGCCGCCCATCGAGGCGCCGGCCGTAAAATTCTCCTCCCGCTTGTCGGAAAGGCAGGGCAGCAGATAGCGCATCACATAGGGCAGTTCTTTTGAGATCATCGAATAATACTTTGCGCCGTAGGCCATATCCATCCCGTAGCCGGCGTTGATCGAGGGCATTACAACGGCGAGGCCGTATTTCGTCGCGTAGCGCTCGATCGAGGTATAGCGCATCCATTCGGTGCAGTCGTGATTCGCCCCGTGGAACAGCCAGAGCACCGGGTACGGTTTTTCCGGATCGCGATCGGGCAGGATCACGTAAACCGGCTGGTGGCTGTTTAAATAGAGCGAACGGAAATCCAGCTCATAAAAGGCCAAGGTTCTCATCTCCCGTTTCATTTTTTCTTATTGTACCATAAAAAAAGCGCGCATTCAATGCGCGCGATTTTTTAAATGCATTTTTTCTTCCGAAGCAGCGGCCGAAGGAAAAAGACGACCCGGCTGCGCAGGATCTGATCGAATTCTCCCGCCCAGGTCGTTACCTCCCCGGAGAATCCGCGCTTGAAGCGGTAGACGCCGTTGTTCGGATGGTTTTCATCGTACCAGTAGGGTACACCGCCGAAATCGTACGTTTTGCAGCCGCGCTCGATCGCAAGGCGGATCATCGACCAATGCATCAGATACGCCGCCTTGCAGTCGTTGTGATCGCGGCGCGAACAGCCGTAGAGATACGTCATCACGCCGCCGTAGCAGACAAAGAGCGCGCCGGAGACCGCTTCGTCGCCGCAGTAGCTGATGCAGAGGCCGGCGTTTTCCGGGAACGCCGAAAGCAGCCGCTCGTAATAATCGTAGGAGCGGATATAAAAATTCGAGCGTCTCCCCGTTTCCTTCATCATCGCGTAGAAATCCGGAAGCTTTTCCTTCCCGAAAAACGCGCAGCGTACGCCTTTTTTGCAGGCAACGCGGATATTGTAGCGGCATTTGCTCTGGAAGGCGGCGAAGATCTCCTCCTCCGTTTTCCCCGCAAGATCGAGGCGGTCGTTTTCCCGGCTCTGAACGGTATCGTAGCCGACGCGCTCTGGATGATAGGTGAATCCGAGCGCGTTGAGGTTTTCGATCGCTTCCGCGTCGTTCTGGTCGATCATCGGATCTATTTTGACGGCAAAGGCCTTTTTCTCCTTCGCGATCTCGGAAAGCCTTCCGTAAAGCCTCGAGAGCGTATGAAAATCGTGGAAATCACAGACCGGGCCGCGCGGAACGTAAAGATACGAGCCGACGAGCGGGATCTCGCGGGAGAGGACGAGCATCTCCCCGAGAACATTTCCGTGATCGTCTTTTTCAAGAACCGTCCGGCTCCCCCAGTTCTCCTTCACCTCGCGCCAGGCTTCCGACTGCATAAAATTGCCGTTTTCGCGGCAGTAAGCTTCATAATCAGATATCATAAACAAAACCTCCTGCAGACTATCCTACAGGAGGTTTGTATCCGGTTTGTTTGAGACTTGTATCAAAGTTGTATCTTTTTATTTGCTTCTTTCCTTCGTCTGCGCAACCGTCCGACGGATGAATTCGTCGAGCGGGAGCGTTTCCGTTTCACCCGTATCGCGCGAACGAACGGAGATATTCCCCTCTTCGACTTCCTTCTGGCCGATGATCAGCATATACGGAACGCGCATGATCTGCTGGGCTTCGCGGATCTTGTAGCCGATCTTTTCGTCGCGCTCGTCGAGCTGTACGCGGATGCCGGCGGCGTCGAGCGCTGCGGTCACGGATTTTGCGTATTCGAGGGATTTATCGCTGACGGGCAGAACCTTCGCCTGGACCGGCGCGAGCCAAACCGGGAATTTTCCCGCGAAATGCTCGGTGATGACGCCGATGAAGCGCTCGATCGAGCCGAAAACGACGCGGTGAATCATAACCGGGCGGTGCTTCTCGCCGTCTGCGCCGGTATATTCAAGCTCAAAACGCTCGGGCAGCTGCAGATCGAGCTGGATCGTACCGCACTGCCAGGTGCGCCCGAGGGAATCCTGCAGATGGAAATCGAGCTTCGGGCCGTAGAAAGCGCCGTCGCCCTCGTTGATCACGTAGCTCTTGCCCATGTCGGTGATCGCTTCCTTGAGCGTCTCCTGCGCGAACTCCCAATCCTTTTCGTCGCCCATATGGTCCTCGGGCATCGTGGAAAGCTCGATCTCATACGGCAGACCGAAGAGCGAATAGACCTCGTCGAAGAGGCGTACGACGCCCTTGATCTCGTCCTTCATCTGTTCCCAGGTCATGAAGATGTGCGCGTCGTCCTGGGTAAAGCAGCGCACGCGGAAGAGGCCGTGGAGCGTACCGGAAAGCTCGTGGCGGTGTACGAGGCCGAGCTCGCCGACGCGCATCGGCAGATCGCGGTAGGAATGCGGCTCGGATTTATAGACGAGCATGCCGCCCGGGCAGTTCATCGGCTTGATCGCGAAATCTTCGTCGTCGATCACGGTCGTATACATATTCTGGCGGTAATGGAACCAGTGGCCGGAAGTCTCCCAGAGATGGCGGTTGAGGATCATCGGGGTAGAGATTTCAACGTAGCCGTAGCGCTTGTGGATCTCGCGCCAGTATTCGAGCAGCGTGTTGCGCAGCACCATGCCCTGCGGCAGGAAGAACGGGAATCCCGGACCTTCCTCGGAGAGCATGAAGAGCCCCATCTCCTTGCCGATCTTGCGGTGGTCGCGCTTCGCGGCTACTTCCAGGAGCGTGAGGTGGGCGTCGAGCTCCGCCTGGGAGGCGAAGGCGATGCCGTTGATGCGGGTGAGCATCTTGTTGTTTTTGTCGCCGCGCCAGTACGCGCCGGACTGCTGGGTGATCTTGAAGGCTTTGAGCGCTTTGGTATAGGTAAGATGCGGGCCGACGCACATATCAATGTATTCGCCCTGCTGATAGAAGCTGATCACGGCGTCGGGATCGAGATCACCGATATGCTCCACCTTATAGCTCTCTTTGCGCTCTTCCATCAGCTTGATCGCTTCCTCGCGCGGGAGGATAAAGGATTTGATCGGCAGATTCTCCTTGACGATCTTGTGCATTTCCTTTTCGATCTTCAAAAGATCCTCGTCGCTCAGCTTCGTATCGCCTAAATCGACGTCGTAATAAAATCCGTTCTCGGTCGCCGGGCCGAAGGCAAAATCCGCCTGGGGCCAGAGGCGCTTGATCGCCTGCGCCATAACATGGGCCGCCGTATGACGGATGATGTGCAGCTCTTCCTCTTTCGGGCATTCTTTCACGGTTCCGTCGTTGTAGATAACTTTCATGCTGTTTCCTCCTGAAAATAAAAAATCCCTCAAAGCTCCTCCGGGAGCTTCAAGGGTGCAAATAAATCACACGGTTCCACCTTTTCTTTCGCTTTGCGGCGTAAAACGCACGGCTCTTTAACGCAGAGCAAAACGGCGGCGCCTACTTCGTTTCGGCGCAGCGGCTCGGGAGCGGTTTTCGCCGGACACCGCGGCAGGAGTCTTTCAGCTTTTGATCTCCCTCTCTTGGCCCGTTCTTCCGGTTACTCTTTCCTTCATCGCCTGAATCGATTCAATTCTAAAAGTATTATAGCATCGAAAATGGGATTGTCAAGTTTTTCATCCGAAATTTTCATTCATAAAAATCCCGCTTCCCTCTTTTCTTTCGACAAAAACTCTGCTAAAATAATTTTGAACGGGCATTTTTTCAAAAACTACGGATCGTTCGATTTCCGATAAAATAGACGCGGCAAAAGACAGAGTTTCGCAAAAAAAGGAAGAGAAAATTCATGAGCATTTTCGATATACTCACCCTGCTCGGCGGGCTTGCAATGTTCCTGTACGGCATGCGTTTGATGGGCGACGCCCTCAAAGAAAGCGCATCCGGCACGTTAAAGGTCGCGATGGAACACGTCACGAACAGTCAGATTAAGGCTTTTATTCTCGGCTTTCTGATCACGGCGCTGATTCAGTCCTCAACCGCAACGATCGTGATCACAGCGGGTCTTGTCGGCGCGGGGATCCTTACCCTGCATCAAACGCTCGGCATCATCATCGGCGCGAACGTCGGTACGACCGTTACCGGCCAGATCATCCGTCTGCTGGATCTTGATTCCTCCGGCGGCACCTCCTGGCTGCGGATCTTCCAGCCCTCCTCCTTAGCGCCGATCGCGCTCGTGATCGGGATGCTGCTGATCATGGTCGGAAAGCTCAAAAACGCGAAATCGATCGGCAATATCGCCATCGGCTTCGGAATTCTCTTCTCCGGCCTGCTCAATATGACGAGCGCCGTCCATTCGCTGACGGAATCCGGCGGCTTTATCGAAACTCTTTTCAGAGGGCTCGGCGACAACCCTCTGATCGGTTATATCACCGGCGCGGGCGTTGCCTTTATGCTCCAGAGCTCCTCGGCGACGGTCGGTATCCTGCAGGCGTTTTCCGCCTCCGGCATGCTGACCTTTAAGGCGATCTACACCGTCATTGTAGGCATCTATCTCGGCGACTGCGTCACCACCGCGATCGTCGTCTGGATCGGCGCGAAAGCCGAAGCACGCCGGGTCGGCATTGTCAATATCCTGTTCAACCTGAGCAAGACATTCCTGGTTCTGATCGGCGTTACGCTGATTCATCAGTTCGGCCTGATCGATACACTCTGGAATACCACGGTCAATTCCGGCATGATCGCGAACACCAACACGATCTTCAACCTTGTCTGCGCGCTGCTGCTGTTCCCGACGATGGTATTCTTTGAAAAGCTCAGCCGCAAGATCGTTCGGGACGAACCGATCCCGGAGGACAAATACAAGGAAAAAATCGAAGCGCTCTCCCCCGCCTTCTTCAAAACCCCTGCGCTTGCGCTGCGCAGCTGCTACGATATGCTCCTTACGATCTTCCGCGCTTCCCGCGAGAGCATCGAAAAATCGATTTCGCTCGTTGAAAAATTCGACGAAAAGAAGTACCGGGAGATTCTGGAGGAAGAGGACAACATCGACCGCCTGACCGACCATCTCAGCCGCTATATGATCGAACTGCTCCCGCTTCTGCGCAACGAATACCACGTTTCGATCCTCGACGAATACTATAAGGTCACGGCCGAATTCGAGCGCCTCGGCGATTTCGCCGTCAATATCTCGGAGAACGCCGCTTCTCTCGCAAAAGACGGCACCGCGTTCTCGGCAACGGCAATTTCCGAGCTGCACGTGCTGCAGGACGTTCTCGACCGGATGCTCGACGACGCGGAGCGCTCCTTTGAAAAGCGCGATATCGACGCCGCCTACCGGATCGAGCCGCTCGTTCAGCTTGCCAACGAGATGATCAACACCCTAAAGGGAAATCACCTCAAGCGCATGGCCGCCGGCGTCTGCAACATCTACGCCGACGCAAGCTTTACGAACATCCTGGGCGAAATGAAGCGTATTGCCGACGGCTGCTCCAATATCGGCGTTGCAACGGTCGTCCGCGTGCGTCCGGAATTGGCGGATCAGGAGCACAACTACTATACCTACCTGCATTCCGGCAGCGACGAAACCTTCAACAATTCCTACAACAAGGCCCGCGAAAAATACTATTCCCGCCTGAAAGATATCGAAAACGCGGATCCGATCCCGCAGGTCGAGATCGAACCGGCCGCCGCTGCGGTCGAATCCTGAGGAAAGGAACTGACACGCGATGTACGACGTAACCGCGCTCGGCGAGCTTTTGATTGATTTTACCCCCGGCGGCAGAGATTCCGTCGGCAACCCGGTCTTCACCGCGATCCCCGGCGGCGCGCCGGCGAATTTCCTCGCCGCGCTCTCGCGCTGCGGCAAAAAATGCGCCATGATCGCAAAAGTCGGCGACGATTTCTTCGGCTCCATGCTCCGTGAACGGATCGAAAGCGCCGGAGTGGATTCCTGCGGCGTTTTGTCCGATCCCGACGTATTTACAACGCTTGCGTTCGTCACGCTCTCCGAAACCGGCGAACGCAGCTTTTCTTTTGCCCGTAAACCCGGCGCGGATACCAGCCTGCGCCCCGAAGATCTCCCGGAAACGCTCCTGCGGGATACGAAGGTCTTCCATTTCGGAACGCTTTCGATGACCGACGAGCCGGTGAAAAGCGCCACGCGGCGCGCGATCGCGCTCGCAAAGGAAGCCGGCGCGATCCTGAGCTTCGATCCGAACTACCGCGCGCCGCTCTGGCAGCGGGAGGAAGACGCGATCGAGGCGATCCGCTTCGGTCTTTCGCAGGCCGATCTCGTTAAAATCAGCGACAACGAAGCGGAGCTGCTCAAGGTTTCCTTTGAAGCGCTCGCGGAACAATGCCTGCAGGGCGGCGGAAAAGTGCTCTTTATCACCTGCGGCAGAGAGGGCGCCTGGTACTTCGGCAAAAACGGCTCCGGCTTCCTGCCGGCGTTTCGCGTTGCGACGATCGACACCGTCGGCGCCGGCGATATTTTCGGCGGAAGCGCGCTCGCGCAGCTTCTGAGCTTTGAAAAACCGCTCGAGGCGCTCTCAAAGGACGAGCTTAAAAAAGCCGTCCGCTACGCGTCGGCCGCCGCGGCGATCTCCACCACCCGCCACGGCGCGATCCCGAGCATCCCCTCGCCCGCCGAGGTCGAAGATTTTCTTAAGAATAATTAGTTTCTTTTGGAAACTTTCACAAAAACCGAATTCTTTTTCAATGCATATTGACAGCAACTAATAAAAAATGGTAAAATAAATGTTAATATTTGATCATAAAAAAAGAGGAAAAGAGGTAGATGCGATTTGAGCAAAGCAACTGCGATGAGCAGGAACAACCTCACGGAAGGTCCTGTTCTGAAAAAACTGCTGATGTTCGCCGTCCCGACCATCGCGGGAAACCTGATCATGCAGCTCTACAACGTCGTCGACTCGATCGTCGTCGGCAACTACGTCGGAACGAAGGCGCTCGCCGCCGTCGGTTCCTCCTTCCCGATCATGATGCTCTTCAACGCGCTCTTTATGGGCGTTTCGATGGGCGGTCAGATCGTTATTTCCCAGACTTACGGCGCAAAGAATATCCCGATGCTGCAGACCGTCGTCAATACGGCGATCTCGATCGCGTTTATGATCGGCGCTGCGATCACGGCGATCGGAGCACCGCTCGTTAAACCGCTGCTGAATCTGCTCGGTACGCCGGCGGATATTCTCGACAACGCATCGACCTACCTGCTCATCATCTTCCTCGGAACCCTCGGCAATATCTTCTATAACCTCGTCGGCGGCGCGATGCGCGGTATGGGCGACAGCCGCTGGCCGCTGATTGCGCTGATCATCTCCTCGCTGACGAACGTCGTGCTCGATATCGTTTTCGTTGCGAATCTCGGCATGGGCGTTGCCGGCGTTGCATGGGCGACCCTCATTTCCCACTTCCTCAGCGGTCTCGTGCTGCTTTTCCATTTCCAGAAAGGCAACGGCGGTTACCCGGTTAAAATTCAGTGGAAGCAGCTCCTCAAGCCCAGCCGTGAAGCCGCTTCGCGGATCTTCGCTCTGGGAATGCCCAGCGCGCTCCAGAGCATGGCGCAGTCGCTCGGCAGCGTTGTGATCCAGACCTTCGCCAATACGTTCGGCTCGGATTATATCGCCGCCAATACGATCGTTATGAAGGCGGACGGCTTTGCGATGATGCCGATGTTCGGTATCGGCATGGCCTGCACCTCGTTCGTCGGCCAGAATATCGGCGCCGGCAAGAAGGACCGCGCCAAAAAGGGCATCCACGCCGGAATTGCCTGCGCGGTGACGATTGCGGTATTCGTCGGCGTGGTACTCTACTTCACCGGTAAATACATCATGATGGCCTTCGGCGCCGACGGGCAGGTCCTCTACATGGGCGTTTCCGGAATCCATTTCCTCGCGTTCTGCTATATGTTCATGGGCATCGATCATACGATCGGCGGCTCGATGCGCGGTGCCGGCGCGGCGATTGCCCCGGCGATCACGGCGATCTCTTCCAACCTCTTCCGTATCCCGCTCGCTTATTTCCTCGCCGTCCGTCCGCTGAAAAGCGCAATGGCGAAGCTGCTGGAAGCCGGCTCCGAAAGGCTGACCGCGCTGACTGCGGAATATATGGGAACCGGTCTTTACGAAACGACGGAGGCAGCGCAAAGAGCAGCCGCGGCCAATATCTGCTCGGTCGAGAATACGACCGGGCTGTACGAGAACTTCATGGGAATGTTCATGTCGATGGGTATTTCGATGGCCATCGGCGCAACGCTGATCTTCCTCTACTTCAAGTTCGGAAAATGGCACAACAAAGCGGTTAAATTCCGCAACGCTCCCGGCGCAAGACCCGTTCCCGCGGCGGAAGGCCCGGCGCTCGAAAACGCCGAAGCGCCTGCCGAAACGGAACTCAACGACGCGGCGCAGGCGGCCGTTGAAACGGTCGAAGCCGCTCCGGAGGCGATCCGAAAAGCGGAAGAAGCCGCCGAACACGATCCAACCGAATAATCGAAAAGAAAACTCCTCGGAATCCGCTTCCGCGGAGTTTTTTTCAGTCCGGTCGGAAGAATTCTTCCGTAACGGCTTGAAAAGCATCCGGAACATCGAATAAAATCAAAACAGAAACGAAAACACTCGAGAGGAAAACGCTATGAAAGAATGGACACGGGAAGAAAAATACAAATCGATCGGCGAAGCGCAGGAGCTTCTGCCGCTTCATGAAAAAGCCGCAGCCTCCGCCTGGTATCCGCGCTATCATATCGGCCCCGTCTGCGGGCTTTTGAACGATCCCAACGGGTTTTCCCGCCTCGGCGGAAGCTGGCACCTGTTCTATCAATGGTGCCCCTGGGGCGCGGTTCACGGCATGAAGCATTGGTACCGCGTATTCTCGGAAGATCTCGTCCATTGGGAGAACCGCGGACTTGCGATCCGCCCGGACCGCGAGTTCGACAACAAAGGCATCTATTCCGGAACCGCGCTGCCCTGCGGCGATTCGCTTTCTCTCTATTATACGGGCAACCACCGGACGGAGCGCTGGGAGCGCATCCCCTACACCTGCTATGCGAAAACGGGCGCTCAAGGGGCGGTCGAAAAAGCCTCCGCGCCGCTCTTCGCGCCGGAAAAGGGCTACACCGAGCATCAGCGCGACCCGAAGATCCTCAAAAAAGACGGCTTCTATTACATCGTGTTAGGCGCCCAGAACGAATCGAAGCAGGGCCGCATCCTCGTTTACCGCTCCGAATATCCCGACCGTGACTGGAAGTTCATCGGCGAGCTGCGCGTGCCCGGCTACGAGGACTTCGGCGATATGTGGGAATGTCCGAGCCTCGAGCGCCTCGGCGAAAAAGACCTGCTGATTTTCTGCCCGCAGCATCTTCTCCTGCCCGGGCGCGGCAATACGGTGCATCACAACGTCTGCCTGGTCGGCAGGATGGATTGGGATACGCTGACCTTCCTCCCCGAGGGGCCCTATCAGATCCTCGATTACGGATTTGAATTCTACGCCGCCCAGTGCGCCGCCGAAAGCGATCCCGCGCCGGACGAGCTGACCCTGATCGCCTGGATGGGCCTGCCCGACGCCGCATATCCGAGCGACGAAGAGGAATGGTCCGGCTGCCTGACCCTTCCGCGGAAGCTTGCTCTGCGCGGCGGACAGCTTATGCAAACGCCGCCGAAGGCGCTCGAAACCCTGCGCGAAGCGCAAATCGAGCTTCAGGGAACCGAGGCGGTCCTCCCGCCCGCCTGCGAGCTCGAGCTCGAGCCGAACGGCCCGCTTTCGCTCTCCCTCTTTGCAAAGGCGGACGGCAGCGGCGGGATCCGGCTGTGCTTCGATCCTGCGGATAAAACGCTGACGCTCGACCGTTCTGCAATGAAAAACCGCTTTGAAACCGCGATGGGCGAAGCGCGCAGCGTTGCTCTGCCCGGCGGGCTTTCCAAACTGCGGATCTTCGTCGATGCAAGCTCGCTGGAAGTCTTCGTCAACTCCGGTGAGGCGGTCCTTACGACCCGCATATTCCCGGAAGAAGACGAGCGGCATCTCTTCCTCTCAAAGCCCGCTCCGGCGCGTCTTTGGCCCCTTTCCGACGCCGTTTCGAGCGAATTCATCCTCTGAAAAAAAGCG
>JAEEGL016496638.1_pt1 | contig 15883 bp, 19 predicted proteins | sample 9134231 | NCBI WGS metagenome assembly JAEEGL01 (sample SAMN16246548, study PRJNA631951) | gut metagenome | biome: gut microbiome; feature: rumen; material: fiber-attached | host: Bos | place: Iran: Karaj | collected 2018-10
GGAGATTTTGCTTTTCTCTCCAACTTCCACCAGTGTGACTTTGTATTTGAAGGTCTGACATATCACACTTCAGAGGCAGCTTTCCAGGCTCAGAAGTGCTCAACCGAATATGAAAAAAACAAGTATACAAAGATGATATTAAACTAATCCACACTCCTACAATGAGAGTCCCCTTCCCTGTTAAAGATCCCATGATCGTATATCAATGCATGAGAACAACGCTTATTACAGCACTTGAGAACAATATCGAAAGCATCGTTATACCCGCATTTTGCGGTGAATGCGGTGATGTTTCACCTAAAGTAATCGCTTATCTTATGTTTGAAGCATATAAGCAGGTCTTTAATCCACCTAACTCAATCGACTGGGATTACGCCTTAAGATGGTCACCTGAGTTGCAATATGTTATGGAGTCCTGGAAAGTCGAAGAACCGACAGCACCAGAGAAAGATGATATTTGATGAGTACAATTGTACCCATCGCTAAATATATGATAGTCTTAAGAAAATGAATAATTAAAGGATTCATCACCGCCTAATGGAGGAATGAACAATGACACACAACATTCACAGAGAATTAGTTTTTGAAATACTCAAGCGTTATACATCAGAGGATAATTCTAAAACCCCGACAGAAATTGGCAATTACATTACAAAGGATTATCCTGATCACACTTGTGACCGTAAAACTATTAATAAGGCGCTGAAATACTTAAGAGAATTGTATGGATCAGACTCGAACGGTAATTGGAAACATGACCGATTTTGTATCCATTATGATGTTGTTCCTCGTACTTCTTCCGCAAAGTACACAAACTACTGGCTGGAAATTAAACCCAACGATGATTCATTCTCAGATGACGAATTAATGGTTTTGATCGACGCCGTGCAGTTTTCGAAGCATATAAATTATAAGCATGCCGAATCAATCATTAAGAAACTTATCAAGCTAAGTGATAATTCATTTAGTGAGAAATTTGAATGTTATAAAAACATCGACAAAGAATACCACACTGTAAAACCAGATTTCTTTTTGAAGATTGGTGATATTAACAGAGCAATTAATCAACATAAGAAAGTTTCGTTCTATATTAGAGAGTATGACACAGACAAAGAACTCCACAGAATTGGAGAAAAGCCTCTCATAGTCAGCCCGTACAGAATCGTTACATCCGAGGGAAACTACTTCCTTTTAGGCAAAGAAGATTCCTCCACTAAAGCTAAGAGTTTTCGTATAGACAGAATAAGCGATGTTATTCCGCTTGACGAAGACTATGCTTCATGTGCTGAAATGGGAAGAATCAAATCACACCCGGAAGAATATATTACTGAACACCGCTACTTAAAATCAGGCAAAGTCGTTAATGTAACTATGTCTATTGATAAAACAATACTTGGAGAGGTCATCGATACTTTTGGTACAGGAATAACAATTGATCCGTCACCGGCAACTTCTAACAGTCTGACTGTTCACGTTAAGAGCAGCGAGGTTGACATTATCGAGTGGGTTATCAGATTCAGCAAATATGCCGTAGTACTTGAACCTACAAATATCAGGAACGAGATAATGACTAGATCATTACACCTGGCTTACTATTTTATCCATGACGAGAACGAGGAATATGAAAAAAGGATCTCTGCTGCAAAAGAAACCGGAAAACTGACCCTGATCAACATCGATATGAATAAATTTGATTCATATAAGGATATGAAAGAACTCACCAGAGTTGTTCTTGGATGTAATTGGATTAAGGATTTCTCATTCTTAATTGATTACCCTAAGCTCGAGGAAGTCTACATCGATTACAATTCCATTCAGGACACTTCAGTCATCACGAAATGCAAAAATCTGAAGAAAGTCGGTTTATATAACACAGATATAACATGCCTTGATTTTTTGAAAGGTCTTAAAAAACTGGATCAGATAGAATTAGATGAATACTATCTTGAAAACATCGAAGCCATTTATTCAATTCCGACCCTGAAAGAACTTTATGTTAACAAAGCTACTGCTGCTCTGATCGATGAAAAACGGTTAAAAAAGACCTATACCGCCCAAGATTTCATATATGAGGTCGTTGATTTTGGCGGCAAACCAGGACAACCGGCAACTAAGCACAAATAACTTCACTGCTGAATTAAACTAACGCTTATTATTTCTTAAGCTAAGCCGAGGCATCCCACCCATCCTACCCACGGGGAAAGATACCTTGGCTTTTTATTCTATGATCTGCCAGCGTTCATACTTGCCCGCATTTCCATATCTTGCGGCTCTCATATAGCACTGCCAGTTCAGTTCGACCAGGCGTTTGACATACCAATTCGGTGCAAACAGGCCGAATTCCTTGCAAATCACCTGATACACAAGTTTGTTGGGCACATAAAACGGGTTCTCCCATACAACTTTGTCACTTCTTCCGGACATGCGAAGAACGGCTGCAGCAACGGCAGGTGATCTTGATCCGCCATGGGAACAACATACATAAAGGTCTGTAACTTCGTCAGGCAGATTTCTTAAGAATCTGATGATCAACCTGGCATGAGCACCTTTTATGGACATAAGCTCGTTCGGATCCTCCACGTCTGCGAAGGGAACAATACATTTCTGTTCTTCTGGGAACATACTTAAATACTTGTTGTCCCTGCTGGTGCATGCAATGATGGCACACCTGTTCATAGGAAGATCCAGCACTTCCGGCCCGATGGCTGGAATAGCAAGTATATGGATTATGTATTTCTTGATCTTATGTTGGCGCATCATTTTCTCATGCCATAGATATTTCGCAGAACAGACCGCCTGCGAGCTTAGCAAATTCTGCAATATCAAAAAGGATATCGCCGTTCTGAAGGAGTGCATCTATCCTGTAAACAGTTCCATCCGCTTTTCTGATGGTCAGCTTATTCTCGGGCAATCCCGACACATCTTCCTTTGTAATGCTTCCCGGCAAAACAAAAACTGCAAATCTGTAACACAATACATTCACGGGATCCAGATTCCAGGCAGGATTACTGTGATATCTAGTAAGGAAATATGAAGCCTGCACCTCATCAGAACTTGATTCAAATTCGACACAGAAATCATCAGGATAGGTTATAGGTTCTCCTTTGCAATCCTCATCATTGAAAAAAGTGCTTGATTCTTTATACTCAGTTTTAAGAACATCCATTATTCTTGGGATGATATCAAAATCAGACGCTTTTTCAGTATGGAACTCTCTGTTATTCTCGTTTCCATCTGCAACTTTGGTAAGAAAGATCTTTACGTCATGAAACACGTCATAAAGAATCTGCCCTTCATAGCATTTACCTCTGACGGTCAATAATTTATTCTCAATAAATTTCCTCTTTCCCTCCTCCTGATTTCCGCCTATCCCCCATGCAATTCCGGCACCGCTTTTAAAGACCAGTTCTTTGCCATAAAGATACTCCTGCACTTGCTTAACGGACATATATTCAACAGTGCCACCCTTCTTTTCAACATTATCAATTTTTTTTATAAACTCAGATTCAATCTCTTTATCTGCATTTCTGTATCGATTCAGGCACAGATATTGCTTACAATGTTCAAAACGTGTCTTTTCACCGGCATTTCTTATCGCAAGAACAATCATATATGGAGTACTGGGTTTTGCGAGAACTTCATACCAACTATGTTTATCTGCAGGCAATTTCCCGACAGCAAACGACCTGTCTTTCAGTATCTCCCTGAGAACATCGGTCTGATTGCCGCTTATTACCATTTCCATATCACGGTTACTGATAATTGCCATTATTACTCTTCTTCCTCCACCGGAAACCCTGCCAGTTTAAGTCCTTCTTTCGTATAAAGCACTGGAACAATCTGGGATAAGTATTCTTCCAGCATGATGTGGTGATACCCTGCTAAGAGAAGATCCAGTTCATCACCGAGTTCTCCCTTAAGCCAGTTGCTTATGGGCATAAGCACACGGTTAATACCTTTCAGTTCTTCACGGTAGTATTCGGCATCCATATAATTCCACCAGACTTCACGATATGCGCCGCAATACTCACCGACCCACGCTATATCGGCAGCATAGCCCCAGATATTCATATCGGATGTATCCCCGTGCTCACGACGCTTACTTATATATTCTTCTTCGTCCCAGCCGTAAGGAACGATGATGCCGTCAATTACTATCGGATCACGGTCTTCCGGATGATAACGGCTGCACAAAGATACGATATCACCACGCTTGAAAGGAACAGGAAAACTAAACCACAGCTCATCAAAGAACGTTCTCAGATCATACCAGCGTTTGTTTTCCTCTTTTTCATAATCCGTAGAAACATCAAGTATACTTCCGGCTATATCGATATCTATCGTTCCGTGAACAATGTGATCCTCGGTCTCATCAGACCGTCTTCTGTTAATTTCATAAAAGACCGCATCCTCAGCATCTTCGTTATCCAGAATAAAGCTTTTGCATTTATCCCAGCTCGAAAAGAACCCCTCATAATCAGTTATTCCGCGTCCTCTTTTGGCCGAATATTCAAATCTTCTGAATTTATACAGATAACCACCGGAGCAGTCTTTGAATCCCTTAACGAAAGCATTCTCCATTTCAATGTATTCGCGGAGAATCTTATGTACAGACTCATCCGCAAACTGACATGTCCATCTTCCGCAGTTCTTAACTTCCATATCAGGCATATTGTCAATTATCCACTGCCAAGCCTCGTGTTTCTTTTCGAATGTTATGTTATTACACTGAGAAACAAGCCACGCTGCTTCAAGAGCATTGTATTCGTAGCCGATATCCCTGTGATATTTCTTTATATCTCTTGAATTTATAAAAGCTGAAATATCCATCATCTGCCTCCTTTCCATCAGTTTAAAACGAGGCATGGGTTAATTTAGGTGCATTTATACCCGGGTTGACTGAGACGCTAATCCTGAAGTATCAGTCAACAGAACAATGGAAGCTAGTGGACTGATCATCGAATAATATCTTTATGTTGAATATAGAAGTCACCATGTCCGCAAAATGACGCATGAGCTTTTGTATCCTATGAGTGTAGAAAGAACACACAGTTTCGTTAATGCAAATGAGGTGAATCTTATGGAAAATGAAAACAATATAAAGAAGAACGAGAAAATTGATGAATTCAAGGCGTGCCTTGCAGAATCCGGAGTTGATACTGACGGTCTTGAAATTAAGCCGGATGACAGTCTTTGGGATATTTTCATGAAGATTGGTGTCGGCAAAATCGTCGTTTGTGATGACGCCCGCACTTTTGACAGCAGCGACATGGACAGGATGCGCGAAGAAGGCAGAATTATCGGTGAGATTGATGTAAACAAGGATGACTAAGCTTATAAAAGATGGAAATGCGTTTCGTTTCAATTCTTCTCGCAGAAAAGTGCAATTCAGTCAGATGCACCAAAATGTTCGCATATGACCTGATATTATTACAACCAAGAGATGCTTACAGCAGTTTCCAGAGGGCATCTTGTACAGAACCTGATAAGTTAAAGTCATCTGAAGGACGGTGGTTAAAACCCACCCGCACCGTAACATTAGGACCGTTTTCGGGTGTGTAGCTCAGTCCGGGAGAGCGTCAATGGCAGAATCAGATCTAACAATAGTAAAGACACAAACAGCTATATATGTAATAAAGGCCCATCAAAAACAGTAGTGTGTCTTGTAACTTAACGGAATCTTTATATCTTAGAGAAATCTTTAAGACTAAAGATCCCACCCAAATCTCTGGAAGAGCGATGCGGCTGATTGCCGCATCGTTTTTGCAAATTCTCAATATGCATTTTAGGAGGTATATGGACATGCAGTAGCTAGTTTAATTCAAGGAGGACTACAATGCATGAGACTTCAAACTTATGACGGAATCACTTATCGTTACAGATATGATCCCGTACCTTACTGCGGCGTATATCGCCGAAAGAAACCGACACCGCCTTATAACAAACGCACCCGGGTTTTGAACTCCATTCAGGAAGAAGATCGGCCGTTCAAAGATCCTGTATTCAAAGAAGTGGTCAGTCTATATGGTGGGGGATGTATACTTTGCTATAGATATTTGATCAATTACGAGCGACATACGGACAGATGCTGGAAAACAAGCTATAAGTGCAGGAAACAGTGGATGAAGCATCAGAAGAAGCATTATCCAACTATTAAGATAAGTCCTAGCGAAGCGTTCGATGACAGTTGACTGACGCTCTATTCCCGGAGCATCAGTCAACAAATATACTATTAATATATTCTAATTGTTCTTCACTCAGGATATCCAAATTAACCGCATCATCTCTCATTTGGCCATTTTCAAAAGTAGCTTGAGCACATTTTGCAATTTGAACAAAATGATTGCCGGATATCTCGCACAAAAGCGTATCGTGAAGTTTATTCTTGCCTAAAACATTTCCAGTAATACTATTAATGATAACAGCGTGCCTATTTAGGTACATTTTATGTTCCGGAAGGTAATAAGTATCGTCATATCCATCTATTGGATTATCGGCAAGAATGACAACAACTCGTGCATATTCAATTTCACCAACATCTAATGGTTTCATCTATTTACTCCTTTTATTTTCATAAATCCGTTCAAATATGCCCATTACTAATCTTCTGCTACTGAATCCAGATCGTAGTCAATCCAATCTTTTAGTTCAGAAACACTCTCACATTTTTCAGAATTGATTTGGATCTGATCTAACTGGTATCTCGTTCCGTCTTTGGTGTTAACGACACATTTATCTTCCGCAACTGAAACTTCAGATACTGTGCCCGGTAATACATAAGCTGAAAACCTGTAACAAAGAACCCCCATCGGGTCTTCATCATGACAACTGTAAAAGCACCTTAGGAAATATGAGGCTTTAGCCATTTCAGACTGTGCTTCAAAGACTAAGGAAAAATCTTTAGGATTGTTGTAACAATACCCATTTGTACGTTCTTTCATGAATTCGAGCAAGGAGGAATTGACATCTAGATTCCTTATATCTTCAGAAACCAATCCAGTCTGATTGTTTTCGACTGTTGGAGTCAGATAGAACCTGATATCGTAGAGAATATCGTAAACTCGATGGCAGTTACCTCTGAGTTTCAGGTTAATTTCAAAGAAAAATTTCCTGTATACAGATTCAGTATCTCCCCCGCTGTCAGTATAGAAACCGCCAAATACCAGTTCCTTGTCTTCCATAAACGCTAGAAAAGCATCAAGTTCAGGATAATCCATCTCGGGTTCTACATCGGGACCAACCATTTCAGAATACCTGAAGATAACTTCTGTCCAGTCTTTTAAGCCTTCTTTTCCGCTCTTTTCTTCATTGATACACAGATAATGTGTGCACTGCTCATAAGGAGCAGCAGCCCCCTGTTCTCTTATAGCACAGACGCTGACACCCATGATCCATACCTGATAAGGATACTTCCCATTAATCTCAGGAAGTTTCACTATTCCAAACTGCTTGTTATCCAGCATACGCCTGATAGTATCCGACTGATCACCTTTCATGATGATCTCCTGTCCTTTAACCGGTTCTACTTTTCCCCATCTGCATCTTACAGACATAGCATTCACCTCATCTGTCCAAATAACACTTATAGTGTTCACTGCCGTCATAATGGATTATCGGGTCTTCTGTAAGGCTAAAAGCTTTCTTAATCTCTGCAACATACTCCTCACCGATATTAGGATTCATATATATGACCGGCCTTCCTTTACCGTTATAATCAACCCTGCCTCTGGGATAGTAATCGAAAGCTCTGTTGCACTTGGCAGGTCTTACAAATTCCCACAAAAGCTTATGGTTAAAGGTATTACCTGATTTGGCAATACCATACTCAGCACCTTCTTCGAAAACAAAAGCTTTCAATTCATCTTCTACTACCCAAAATACGCCTCTCATATAACCTCTTATTTCTTAATCGTAATTACCTCAAGACCGTGGTTCTTTGCATACCAGACGGTTTCTTTGGTTCCTCCGGGAGCACCGGTATAAACACCGATAAGCCTTGACGAGTTATCAACCATCCAGTGGTTCCTGTCGAAGAACGCTGCTCTGCCGGGCTTCTTACTTACATAAACGATCTTGTCGGAACCCATGAGGATCCTGGTATATCGCTTCTTCCACTCAGGTTCCCAGTCCTTTTCCATGCCGTTCCATGCACATGCTGCTACAAGATGAACGTTCTTGCCTTCCTTCTTGAGCTTTATGATAATCTCGGCTGCCCAGATATCAACACCTCTCTGCATTCCTGAGATAAAGTCTGTATAGCCATCCTCAACTGCTTTTCTTATCTGCTCTTCGAGCCAGGCAATAACCTTTTCCTCGCTCATTTCGAGTCTTTCGGGTCTGTGTCCCGTAAAGGAACACGCATGTTTAATATCAATTTCCATAAACAACTCCATTTGTGATTATTGCTTCTTATACATTAATTGTAGAAAACGGTATGGGTTAGAAATACCCCATCAAGATTTGACTTAAGAATTAAGCTCTTCTTCAGAGCCTTGCTCATCACCGAAAGTGTTTCTGTTAATAGATTCACAGAATTTACTCATTTCATTAATTACAGAATCATCGTAGTTAGCGCCAAATTTATTATTGATGTATCCAACAACACTCTCAACTTCACTATCACTAACAAACACACCCTGGCTTCTTATAGGACAAGGGGAAGTTACAGGAAAGAAAAGCATATCGCCTTTGCCAATAAGCTGTTCAGCACCATACGCATCAATAATCGTCCTAGAATCAACACAATTTGTAACAGCAAATGCGATGCTGGAACCAATAACCTTTTTAGCGCCTGCAAGAACACTAACCGAAGGATGATGAGTAGCAACAATCAGATAAATACCAGCAGCCCTGCTATCTATGGCAAGCCTTGTAATGTATTCTTCAAATTTCCTCGCCCACGGGCGTGGAAACATGAACTCAGAAAGTTCACTGATTACAATGATGATATTTGACAGATGTTCTACGTTGGGTTTATCTCTATATTTTTCATTATATTCGTTTATATCTTTTACCTGTCCATCAGCCAAAATCTTTTGCCTTCTTTTCTTCTCAGTTATCGCCCACTTCAATGCGGCAACAGCTTCAAAAAATCCATAAATAACTGGCACTAGAAGATGAGGAATATCCTTGTACAAACATAGTTCAAAATATGTAGGATCAAGAAGGATCATGCGGACATCATCTGGAGAAGAATGAAGCAGTATGCTTGTTAGTATCGAGTTAATACAACTTACTGTTCCTGATCCTGTAGAGCCTGCGATCAGCAAATGAAGGGTTTTAGAAATATCATAGTATATTGGTTCACCTGAAATATCTCTTCCAAAAGGTACCACCAGTGGAGAAGAATTTAAAAACTGATCTGTCTCGACCAGCCCCCTTAAGGTAACAGGCAATCTTCGGTCATTAGGCAGTTCAATATAGAATGAATCCTTCCCAGGAACAGGAGCTTCTATTCTTAATGAATACGCCGCCAACGCCATCATCAATTCATCATGAAGCGCTGATATTTTAGATATTTTGATTCCTGTTTCTGCTTTCAACTCAAATCTAGTAACCGAATTTCCATGAACAATCCCGATTACTTTTGCGCTGATTCCATAACTCTTAAAAGTCTCTTCTAGTTTATTTGCCTTTTCCTTGTCCTTTTCCTCTTCTTCTGGACCAACGTGGAATTCTATATCCGGTGCTAACAATGATGTTGGAACAAACCCATAGCCTTCAAACTTCTTATTCATTTTCAATAATCCTTTCGTCATTATTCTTGGCGCTGCTCCAAGTAAACGCTCAATTCAAGCAAAGTATTACTACTCTCTTACGCGCAGAATCCAAACTTAACGGTCTTAATCTTTGTAATCGGCATCTCAATATCGGACGCAACTATTGTCTTAATGTCTTCGCTGGTAACACTGGAATAATCCATTGCGACGAGTCGTGATGCCTGGGCCATCTTCGCCTTCTCAATAACATTTCTCACGTATCTTCCATTACCGAAATCATCATCTTTCAACGCAATGCTAAACACATCGTGAAGCTTCTCCCGTGCATCTTCTGCAAGAATCAGGCCTTTCTTTTTTGAAATCAGATCGGCAATGCTGCAGAGTTCATCAACGTTATAGTCATCAAAAGGGACATGGTAGGCAATTCGAGATCTTAATCCGGGATTCTTCTGGAGAAATGTCTCCATCTTATCCGGGTAACCTGCGAAAATAACTATTACATCATCACGGTGATTCTCCATTTCCTGGACTATCGTGTTAATTGCTTCATCACCATATGATCCGTCTCTGTCATCAACCAGCGAATAAGCCTCATCGATGAAGAGAACACTTCCTTCCGCCTCTTTGAATTTTCTCTTTATCGTAGGTGCTGTCCAACCAACATATTTGCCGACAAGATCTGCTCTTCCACACTCAATGAGTTTACCCACTGCAAGCACATCGTTATCTTTCATTATTTGGGCAAAGAGTCTTGCCACACTTGTCTTGGCTGTTCCAGGATTGCCCGTGAACACCATGTGCATGGAGGGACGGTCAAATGCCACGCCCTTTCCAGCAAAGATCTTCCCGGCTTTGTTATAGTCCAGAGCCTGCTTAATAACACTTTTGGCTTTATTCAGGCCTATCATTGCCATCAATTCATCATATGCGCTGCCAGAAGGTTCTTCTTTTACGATCTTGTTTTTGACTGATTCAATTCCCTTATATTGAGGAAAAATATCGGTCTTCAGCTTGTTTGAATGCCACAGTTCGTACATATCGATTAACTCAGAAGAAATGTAATGCTTTCCTTCTTCAATCTTTGCAAACAACTTCTTGTCAGTACGGGTCTTCTTCTCTTTTGCCAGAAGCTTTAGAAACTCCTTAGCGCCTTCTGAATCAGCCGTCTTCTCACAGATCTCCACAAGATTCGTATGACCGAGTTCCTCATATAAGATCTTCTTAGTAGTATCGCTGGTCTTAGGAATCCATATTATTGTAAGAACATCATTAGCGAACTGTTTTATCATCAAACACAGCTTCTCAAGATTTGCATAGCCCTGAGGAGCATAGTTGCTCTCGCGGTCATTTTCATAATTGACCTGCACAAAAACAGCTCCGCCTTTTCCACTAATATATATCGGCTCAAAATCACTATCTGAAACATTATGCGAAGATCTGAATCCAATAATTGTATAGCGCTTACTTTTAAGCCTGTTATTTGCATAAAGGTTGCCTACCAAAACTTCAGCTATATCCGCACTATCGTCCTTTTCACCAGTTTGGATCAGATAGTGAACAGGATGTCCTTCAATATGCTTCTTTTTATTGCCTGATGCTATGCGTTCGAGCTCATCATTAAGAGATTCTTTGGCCATAAAGCAACTAGTACTCTCTAAGGTTGTTTGAGTCTCGCCTTCTCCAAGAAGCTTTTCCACATATCTGAAACTTGTTCCGCCAAAGCCTCGGTCATTTAAATAGCTTATTTCAAATGTATCGAGAACCTCATCAGCGGAATTAATAAAATCAACGCGTTCAGCATCTTTCAGCATCTTGTTTGACAACCTGAATGTTGTTTCAGTGCAATTAAGATCTGATATCTCAATGTTCAGTTTTTTAATAAAAGTCTTAATCGTTGCGTCAATCTTTCTGTTGTCAGAAGAAACAATTCCCATTGTAATGGTTTTACGCGAAACATTTGCAATATAAATAAAACACGTTCTATCTGATCTATCGAAAAGCTCATCAGTGATTAAAAAGCACTTACTGCGCTCTTCATATCCCTGATGCCTATCACTGAGCTTCGCCGCTATATCGTCATCAACTATTGTTCCGGTTATTTTGTAATAGAACATAAAATACCTCCTATATTCAAAATCTACGTTTTATCTGATTTGATTATAAGAGGTGTTATGCACGTATTTTGACCCATCAGAGTTTGTCAAAACAGAGATGGATATTTAATTTTAAACCTGGTATGTGCCATTCGATGACCATTTATAGTTGCCGGTGGTGTCAGATCTGTTGTAACAATCTGCGCATTATCTTCTAACGCAGCAGGCATTCCGAACACTTTGGCAAAACACTCGTCTGCATTCGTAAACGGAACATCGAATTCAAGTTCTTCATTAACCTGGCCCATTCCGTTATAGACCTTACCCACTATCTCCACAAGCCTTCTCTGATTAACTTTTTCTCTTATGGGAAAGGAGATCAGAACAGTTTCAGATTCATACTTTTTGCACCAATCGATACCGAGTTTTATAAAGTCCTCATTTGTATATCCGTTATTCACCACACAAAAAGCTTCGTTCATGCCACACTGACACTTAATGTATGTCAGATCGCTTTTGATGATCGCGTTTGCCAGCAGTTCACAATATTCTTCAGCATATTCCTCACCAACAAACGCAGTAATAAACATGCACGGCAATAAACTTACATATTTTGAAATGGTTTCGTAGGCATCACATACAGCGGCCGGCTGATGAACAACCGGTTTCTGATTGTTTGAATTAATTGTCATGATTATTACCTCGTGTGCTCCTTAACCCAATTCAGAAGCTCTTCATAGTCTTTACCTTCGCTGCCAGAAGCAACAGCATAGATGATATCCGCGAACTCTTTGTTGGTTGATTCAACCTTATAACCATTAAGTTCAAGCAGCGTCAACAATGCCAGCGCTCCGATACGCTTGTTACCATCATGGAATGGATGATTGCCAATTAATCCATATCCAAAACGAACTATCTTATCCATGTCATCCGGATAAAGATCCTGCCCTGCGAAAGTCTGGAAAGGCGATTCAAGAGCAGAGTCCAAAAGGCCTTCATCACGCACGCCATAGGAACCGCCGTAACGGTCATAAATACATTTATGCAGGAGCAATACCTGTTCTTTAGTTAACGTGATCATTTTGCGAGCTCCTTGAACGCTTCATCAAATCTGTCCATCAGTTTATTAGCTGCATCGATCACTTCGTTATCATTCAGTGTCTTATGCTCATTCTGCAAATTGTTCTCATTAGTATCATTCATTTCCATCACCACCGTTTTTTCTACAGCAATATTACCACGTAAGATCGTCAAAGATAAAAGCCAGATCAGAGAAAGCTTTCTTAACCAAAGCACTTCTCTTTTCTTCACGCACTTTCCAATCAAGATCCTCGTAGTCGTCCTTATAGAACTTTGCCAGTTCGTCGAACTCGTCAGCTACGGTTTCAAGAAGAGCGTGCCACTTTTCTGAATACTCATCATTTAAACGTTCCTGTTCTTCTTCAGGACCATACATAAATGCATTCATATCCTCAACCACGCAGTTCCCGATAGCCGGTGTGTGCTTGTTAAAGAACCTGAGATAATCCCTGATGATGACTGCAATATACAGGCTCATCTGCCAGTGCACATCCCAAGAGATATTTGCGATCTTAAACTCATTGAACTTCTTTTTATCGAGATTCTTCACTTTGCCGAGCTTAAGATGGCGCAGCTTATAGTCACGGACTCTGTCTTTAAGCACACTCAACTGATAACGGACTCCAATAATCTGGTATTCATCGGGGAAATCCATAACAGCTTTCCTATAGTTATCAAAGCCCTCTTTTGTATAAACCTCATCGCCATTTTCCAGAGTCTTTTCAGCAAAACCGCTTGTGGCTTTATCGTAGAGCTTATCCCACTTCCTTTCTGTAATATATCTTTTCATAACAATTCACCTCGTCTTTGGAATTATTATGAACTCAAGCATGGGTCAAATTTATCCCATTAATCAGAATCTGCTAATCGGCATATGTAAAGATTAAACTATCAAACTGAATAAAGAAGTGAGCAACTTCCCACTCCCACTTTTCAGTGATACCGTATTCCTCCTTGATTATTTTATGAACCTCAGAAGGCGGTATTACTCTTCCGTTATTGGTAATCATGTGATTTATCAGATAGTCAACAGTGCTATTGTTACATATCTCCAGTATCTTTCTAACTATGACTATGGTTTCTTCCATATCACTCTTTATAAATCCATATTCAATTCGATTCTTTCCTGGAACCGAGCGTTTCATTCTTTTATCCAAATCATCAGGAGAACGTTTGGAAATCTTTCGAATAGCATCTGCAAATTCATCAGAAAGACGGAATCTCAATCTTACTTGGTACTTTACAGGTTCAGAACCATGCAAATATGTCCTATAACCTTCAAAATGATTCAGTTCGATATTCTTCATTTCTTATAACCTTATATTTCGCCCTTTTGTCTTTGTCGAGGATTTTTTCATACAGTGATCCTCGCGACTTTTCCCCACGGCGGATTAACATCATCTGTTACAAGCAACCATAAAACAGGAATATTATTTGCTTCCATTTCTTTTGGAAAGTCAGCATATCCGTCTGTCATGATAATTATACTGGCAGGAGGTGTTTCCATGTGCTTTGCAACATAATCGAAAACGATATCGAATCTAGTACCTCCACCGCCTTTAGGTCTGATTACTCTGAATTCCTCTTCGTTTTCAAAAGGTATAGGCTCAACCACTTTTGCGTCAAAAAATCCAAGCCAGCCCTTCAATTTGCCGTTAAACTGATCAATCGCACCTTTGATTTCAGAATAAGCCGCTGTGATTTCATCATCAGACATACTTCCCGATGTATCTATCATGAACAATATATCTTTTACAATATCATCTTTCTCATTGTAGTCGGGCAAAAAGAAAGGACTGTCATCAAACCTTCTGTCAGGTGGTGTAAATGAATAGTCCGTTATTTCTTCCTGAATAAAATCATTCAGTATCGTACGCCAATCAGTCTGCGGCTTGCGGAGTTCTGTCAAAATTCGTTCAACACACTTTGGCAACAATCCACTTTTATTTGAAGGATCTCTTATGGACATCGCTTCAGCTGCGTCCATTAGATTCTTAGACCATTCATCTCTAAGAGCATCGTCATCATCAGCTGTGTCCCACCGCGAGTGATCGTCCCAGCTTCCGCCAGTTGCCTCATTACTGGATGAAGGACTACCACCTTCGCTGGGAACACCAGATTGTCCTCCAATGTCTTTTGTACCCGCTCTGCCGCCTTTCTTCATTTTCGCAGGCAGCATCTCATAAACTTCCTCAGCAGAATAGTTGCATCCTTCAACACCATTAGGTGCTATGTGCATTGATTCTCCGTATTTTTTCAGAGTGATTGATTTAAGATTGCCTTTGTTGGATTGCAATATATTGGAATTGACAACGATATCACAGGCAATGTTAAATGCTTCGGGATCCCTGTCACCGGTTCTGAGGCAATGCTGCAAAGCGCAATGCATTATCTCGTGCATCATTATAAAATCCAGTTCATCATCACTTAAGTTACTAAGAAATGAAGGGCCAAAGTAGATTTTCCTTCCGTCCGTACACGCAGTCTCACATTTCATATCAATCGCAAAATCCATATGCATAAGAAGCAGCCCGTAAAAGCCGTTATTGCATAGGATCCTCATTCTTGATAGAAGAATTCTTTTAATATATTCACGTTTATTCTCACTTGATAGATCCATTCAGGAGTTTCCCCTTATTCTGCATCCATTTAGCAAACTCAGGTACGAGCATCAGCTTTTCTTTAAATCCGGGTTCTATGTACATGTAATCCTTGAGTAATACCACACTGAAGTCAGGAGGCATTGTCTCTGAATAACGAATCGAATTTCCTATACTTGTCATATCATTCTTGTGTAATCTTGCGTAAGTAACCATTGAAGCAGTCAGTGCATAAAGAGCATCTGTGCTCCTTGGAACCTTTGGCATCTTCCCTTCAAATATCTCATCTATCGAAGGCAGGTCTTTATAGACTTTCTCCCACGTTCTGAACTCGACAGCCACACCTGTTCCGACAACACCTGCGATAAGCGGATACATCTTATTGATATCA
>JAEEGL017300137.1_pt1 | contig 15883 bp, 12 predicted proteins | sample 9134231 | NCBI WGS metagenome assembly JAEEGL01 (sample SAMN16246548, study PRJNA631951) | gut metagenome | biome: gut microbiome; feature: rumen; material: fiber-attached | host: Bos | place: Iran: Karaj | collected 2018-10
CTCCAAGCACGAACTCACCAACCGCGAATGCTAGAAATGCAACCTCTTGAACAACTATGCCAAACAGAGTCATCTCCACTCCTTCCCTACCCTTCGCACTACCAACCTGAGATGTAGCATAGCTAATACCGCCGAGGATAATCATAACGACAGCAATCACGCCAATCACGCCGATAATAGCATTAATAATATTCTTAACATCAGCATTCAAGTCTGTAGACTGGCCGCTATTGACCGATTTAAGGTTATCATTAACGCCTTCAGGTACGACTCCAAAATATTTCATTTATTATATCCTTTCTTTTTATAGTGCTCCAAGCACGAAATTAACAACCGCGAATGCTAGAAGGGCAACCACGAGACCAATGATACCTTAAAGAATCGTGTCTTTACCTTTCTTCACCTTAGCAGGATCACCCTGAGATGTAGCATAGCTAATACCGCCGAGGATAATCATAACGACAGCAATGATACCAATTACGCCAATAATAGCATTGATGATATTCTTGATAATCGAGTTAAGGTCACCACCGTCTTTGCATGCCTCCTGATTTGTCACATAGCTACTAGCTTTGGTACAATCCTGCGCGGTCTTTGCATATACTTGCTCGCCATTATATTTGAGGCCACCACATTTTGCCCAATCCGACTGAGTACTCTTCAAATCCCCCGTCTTCACATTTTGATCTTTACAAGCACCAATATCAGCAAAAGCTGGAGCAGCAACTACTACCGCCATCACTACTGCAAGCGCACTTGCTTTTATTACTATACTTAGTTTTTTCATTTTTCTTCCTTTTTTAGAATACCTTTCTTTTACGATAACATATTTTTTAGTAATTCACCACAATCATACCATTTATGCTTACGTGCTCTTAATTACAAACGTTACAATCGCAAACGCCGATAGTGCCACCACGAGACCAATGATACCATAGAGAATCGTGTCTTTACCTTTCTTGACCTTACCTGGATCGCCTTGCGAAGTAGCATACGTAATGGCACCAAGAATTATTATAATAACCGCCACTACGCCGAGCATTACTATGACAGCGTCGATGATAAACGACACACTATTATCCAAATTACCATCATCCGCTGCTTTACTCGTCTGCTTAGCAATCGACTCCGCCAATTGACTATATATACTCATGGTGTCTTATCCTCCGATTCTTTTTCTATCTTATACGATTCGGGACTATGCTCGCCCTCTGTCGCGCCGACTACAAACGTTACAATCGCAAACGCCGACAACGAAACTACTAGGCCAATCACAGCATACAGTATCGTCTCTTTAGCGCGTTTTATCTTACCAGGGTCGCCCTGCGAAGTCATATAAAAGACGCCGCCAATAATAATTACAATTACCGCAATTACTCCAACCCAAGTAAATACAAGCTTCAGAACACTTGCAACAACATTTTGCGCATTCTCGTCATTTTTCTTGCCACATATCAGCTCATAGTTATCGATATTCTTCGATTTCAAGTCGTCACATATCTCAGTACCATCTGCTGCAAAAACGCTTGGCGAAATCATGCAAACCGTAGCTAAAACGATAGCTAGCGCAAACAACGCTTTCTTTAAAAACTTCTTCATACCGCACGCGTCCTTTCTTCAATCGCTACACGATTCTCGAATGTATTCACTTGATTGGCGCCCGACTCAATTGAGCCAGCAATCGTATTAACAAGCACCGCCGCCATAATCACAATCAAAAGACCAATAACAGAGTAGAGAATCGTATTCTTCGCCTTCGAAACCGCCTGTGGATTGCCAGTACTCGTGATATACTGAATGCCGCCCCAAACAATCATAATCGCCGCAATCACGCCAGCCCATAGAATAACCTGATTGAAAATACCTATGAAAAACTGATCACCGCTCTTCTTTGCCTCGCTAACAATATCCGCAATCGTACCACTAATAATCGACGCCGTCATTACAATCGCGAGGCCAATTATCGAGTTCGTAATCGTCTTCTTGCCTTTCGCAACCTTTCCGGGATCTCCATTTGCTATTACATATTGGATGCCGCCCCACATTACCATGCCGATTGCAACATATCCTACGATACCAAGAATCATCGAAACCACATTTAAGACAATCGTCCACACGAAGACCCTTGTTTCCGAATCGCCACGAGGAGATTTAATCGTACAGTTATTATCCTTCGCTAAACCATCGTACCAAGCACGCAAGCCTAAAAAGTGCCCTGAATCCATGTTGCATCCACCATCCGCATAGGCTTCACTCGGCACAAACATTCCAAACAGCGCCAATACTCCTATTAGTATTGCTATAATTCTTTTCTTTTTCATCCGATTTCCTCTCTGCTCACCACTTGTTCTGTTTTAGTTATTTCCGCATCCGATGCCGCACTACCATTAGGGAGAATAAATTGCAATAACACTGCCATTAATACCCACGCTACGAGGCCAATCACAACCTCAATCAAGCGCGTCTTCGCCTTCATCATCTGCTGCTCATTGTCGCGCGCCGTCAGCCATAAATAACCACATATTACGATTCCGATCGTACCAGCGACTACTACGCCGCCAGTCATAATATTAAGAATTAACTTCAAGACTTTCATGACGCCACCGTCCTCAGCATTTCCAGAATCATCGCAATAGCTGTCGCCCATTATTGACGTACACTTGCCTGGCTTCAGTGTTCCGGGATCAACCGCCTCCTCCTTGTCCGGCTCATCGTCATCGCCCTTTTCAGGTTTAACCGGCTCAGAGTCCGCATCAGCCTTCTTGCCCGAAATTGAAATCTGACTGTCTTCATCGAACAATTTATTAACATCGTCCGGAACCTTATACTTATTGATCGTATCAAGCAATGACTTCTTTTGTCCGGGGTCCGCATGATATTTATTTGCTTCTACAAGCAAAGCCGCAACCTGTCTCGAATAAGTCGTCTTCGCCGAATCAGATCCCTCGCCACCATTCGAACCAGGCCTAAAATCCACCCTACCACCATTAACTAAATTTTTCTGACAGGCAACAATGGCCGCCTTTATTTCCGTCGCAGCATCTCCGCTACTTGTACAAGCCTTATTGCTACCCAAAGTATGATGAAAATCATTTAGAATATTATAAGCACACTGCCTCGGCGCAGTAATATCAGAACCTGTATATAGACAAGTATATTTTGCCGCCCACGCTTCGCTACCAAATACCCCCGCCACGACCCCGGCAATCGCAATTACCGCAATCAAAAGCGCTGTTATTTTTCTGTTTTTCATTGCTTTTTGACCTTTATTTATCTTAAGCATCATCTAGCCATTATTATACGCTAAAAGCGCCCAAAAACGCAAAAATGCTTGCATTTCATATAAAAAGACCACCCTCGCACTTGCAAAACAGCCAAATTACCTTATAAATACTTGACTAAAATGCTTATGTGTGCTATAATAAAGGAGTTATGGGTAAGTGTATTAGAAACATTTTCCTATCTGTTATGGTAGCCATATTTGGCACAGTTGCCTTATCTGGTCCAGTTTTTGCTACACCCGAAAACCCAACAAATCCTGAAACTACCGTAACTACACCCGAAAACCCAGAGACGCCAGAAACTACCGAATCTACCGAAGGTACCACTAAAACAGAGAAGGATAAAACCCAAACTAACTCCGAAAGCGTCAGTTGTTACGATCAAGTTGGCGGCCTCGGCTGGATTATCTGTCCAGGCGCCGGCCTCTCTGGAAATATTATCGACGGAGCCTATAATCTTCTAACCAACCTTATTCAGGTCGACCCACTTCCAACCGAAACCGACACCCCTACCTTCATTGTCTGGGATTACTTCAAGAGCATTACTAATATCCTATTTATCATCTTCTTCCTCGTCGTTATTTTCTCTCAGCTAACTGGTATCGGCATTAATAACTACGGCATCAAGAAAATCCTGCCACGACTTATCCTTACCGCCATCCTTGTTAACCTTAGCTATATCATCTGTACGCTCGCCGTTGATGTTAGTAATATCCTCGGTAACGGATTCCAGAGCTTCTTTAGGAATATTCAAGACGTCGCTATTGCTAATGGCAATATCTCTAGCGACATGGGCGGCATCTCTGTATCCGGCATCATTTCCGCCGCTCTTGGTATCGGTACTGCCGGCACCGTCGTAGCTGCGCTCGCCTTTGGCGGCGGTCTCGGCGGAATTATTTGGTTCCTCTTGCCAATCTTGCTTGCTGGCGTCATCGCCGTCATCTCAGCCCTCGTTACTATGGCCGCCCGTCAAGCTTTCATCTTCCTTCTTGTCATGATTTCGCCACTCGCCTTCATTGCCTATATGCTTCCAAATACCGAGAAATGGTTCGAGCGCTGGTACAAAGCTCTCGCCCAAATGTTATTCTTTTACCCAATGTTCAGTATTCTCTATGGCGCATCGCAACTAGCTGGACTTGTAATTATTACTACCGCAGTCCAAAAAGAAAGCTGGATTGGCGTCGTACTCGGCATCGCCGTTAAGATTCTCCCGCTCTTCCTATCCATCCCGCTCATGCGCATGTCGAATTCTGTACTCGGCAAAATCAGTGGCATCATCGGCCGCGTTGCCGCCCCAGCACAACGCTCCTTTGGTGGTTATGCCACCGAAGAGCGTGCACGTAAACGCAGTCAGCAGCTCAGCAACCCCAACCCACGCTTCTTCCATAATCGACTCGCTCAACGCATCGACCAACGTCGCGCCAAGCGCCTAGCCGATACTAAAGAAAACGCCGCTCGCATCGCCGACCGCAACGATACCTACGTCAAACAAAGCTGGTACCGTCGTAATGGCAATCTTAGTAAAAGCGGCATAAATCACTATTCTTATCTCGCCGAACAGCTTAATAACACTGCTATTCGCCAAAACATCGATAATGACTTCGAGGAGGGCTTTAAGCATGAGCTAGGCAGCGACGGCAAGCCAATCGATCGCCGCATCCGCAAGAAAGACATTGCAAAAGTTCAACGCATTAATACTGTCTTCGAGCGTGCTATCGTCGACGACGCAATTGCCTCTTCGCGCAAAAACGCAATATCTGTCGAAAATGCCAAACGCCGTGCCGATACTATTCGTAAAGGCATTGATGATCAGAGTAGCGATATTCACAGACGCGTCCTCGAAGCCTTCAATCTCGACCAGACAGAGCAGAATCGCATTACTACCAAGAAAGAAACCTACGATGCCGTTATTAAGAAATTTGAATCCGGCGAAGCCCTCACGGCCGAAGAACAAAACATCAAAGTTTCTGGCGCTCTTACCAAAGCCGAAGCCGACCTTTACTCATTGGGTCGCGTCGGTCGCAACGCCGTCCTATCGAACGCTATCAGCGAGAAACGCATCGCCGATGCTGCCACGCGCAAAACTTATCTCGAACTCTTCAACGACGCCGAAGCTGGTCCGAAGAACAAGCACGAACTCGAACACGCTTTCCAGACCGGCGATTACAACGCTGCCTCGGCCGCTCTCGAAGTTATGTATAATCGCGGCGATAAAGACGATATCGGCGAAGTTCTCTCGAAATACTCCGACAAAATTTACGGCGAAGAGAACATCCGCTTCCAGAAGGAGATCAACGATATTTGTCTATCCTTCAAGGCCGAGGATCTCGATGTCGCTCAATGGGCCAAGGCTAATATGATGCGCCGCGGCATGAACGGGAAGGGCGTCGATATTGCTGCCTATATTGACTACAAATCATGGTTCGAAGGTAAAACTATTGCCGGCGATAATTCCGATAAGCACGTAAAGAAAACTTCTCGCGTCGAGCTCTATAATGCTCTTAGTAGCTGGGATGCCGTTGCAAGCGCTGACCGCACGATGTGGAATCAGATGCTCGATATGATGAAAGATGGCAGTATCCCACGCGATGCTAACGGTAAAGAAAATCTTGCCACCTTACCAATCAAATATCTCCGTTCGGCCGTATGTTCGGGTAAGATGGACGGTGAACGCCTCGAATCCTTCAATAAGTTCTTCACTGGCGGCTACGATAAGAATGGCTCCGCTTCAGATAACGCCTTCTTCTTCGCACACAAAGATTCGTACGCCGAAAACATCCTCAAGTTTGTTGGCGAAATGACCGCACCACAACTTGCCACATTGAAGACCGCAACTATCACCAAGCTCAACGAAGCCATGATCGCTATTGACGGTGTCGGTGAAGGCAAGTCTGTCGAGATTAACGGCAACACAATGAACAAACGCCTCATGGACGCACTCAAAGGCCAGATTAAGATTCTTAATACTGAGCACTCGATGGCAAGCCAGCGCACTGGTATGAATCCAGCCGTTCGCAGTATGCTTGGCGTCAAAGACGAAATCAAATAAAAAAGAGCCGGATTATTCCGGCTCTTTTTGTATTGCGTTTATGTTAAAATATAAGTATGGCTCAATATAAGGTCCCTCAAGATGTCGAAGCGGACGATAAACTTCTTGGCCCTTTCAGTTTTCGCCAGTTTATCTACCTGTTAGTCGCCGCTGGTCTTGGTTTTGTTGCCTATGTTTTATTCCAGCTATTTCCACTTCTCGTCCTTATTCCAGTTCCATTTATTATCTTTTTATTCGTCCTCGCGCTACCACTCAAAAAAGATCAGCCAATGGAGACCTATCTCTCAGCTGTCGTTGAATTTTATACTAAACCTCAGCAACGCATCTGGGAACCTGGCCAAATAGAGAGTACTATTACAATTACTGCGCCGAAAGTTACCGAAGAAGATCGTCGCACCAAAGATATCAGCCGCGAAGAAGCCGGCCGCCGTCTTTCCTTCCTTGCAAATATCGTCGATACTGAAGGATATGCCATTAAAGAAGGAGCGAATAGTAACCTTCGTGACGATATCGCAAGCGAGGCTGCTAATGCCGCAGACATCTTCGATCAGAACCAAAACTACGTCCTTAATCAAAGTCTTCAGCAGAGCAACGACAATCGTCGCAATCAACTTCTTGCCGAAATGCGCACAGCATTAGACGCGCAGCAGGGCACCGTATCTCAAGTTGCGCCAGCAGCTACTCCAGCTATAGACCCTATCCAGCCTATCGATATTACTGCTAGCGCCGCCACTATTATGCCTGATATGAATGAAATCCATGAAATACTTGAGGCGACCAAACAATCTGAAGAACCCGAAAAGGCGAACACCGAAGACGATGATGGTCCAATCCTCATGTCTGAACCAACCGACGACGCCGAAGCTACCCAAACAGAATCAGCCCCAATTGAAGAATCAATCTCTACAGAAGAGCCAGCCACAACCGAAGAATCAGCCCCAATCGAAGAGCCGATCACTAACGAAACGCCAGATACGACCGAAGAACCTACACCATCGGCGCCTACGGCCGAAGAAGCCCCACCGCAACCACAAACCGATCTTTCAACTAATAACAACGATCAAGAAGTATACATATCATTACATTAAGGAGTCAACGTGCAACCACAACAACCATTTCAAACTAGCCCACAAAACCCAGCACCAGCCATGCCACCACAAGCACCAGCTCAGGCCACTCCAGCTTTTTCTATGCCACAAGCATCAGCTCCAGCGGCAGCACAAACGCCAATGGCGCCACAGACTCCAATTGCGGCACAGCCGGCACCGGCCATGCCTCAAGCCTCAGCCCAACAGCCCGCCGCCGCGCCACAAGCTCCAGCAGCACCAGTAACACCGCAAGCTCCGCAGCCTATTACGGCTCCAACCAAGCCGACCGTTGCAGATATTGCCGCCCAACAGCAGGCCCAACAGCAGAAGCAGCCTAATCCAAACTCACCTACTGCACAGGCAAACCCAAACCAACAATATCGCAAGAATAATCCAAACTCATCGCAAGCCACCTTGCTTATCTCCGAGCTTCGCGATTCTATGGTTATCATGAAAGACGGCTCTTTCCGCGCTGTTATCGCCTGTAAATCAATTAACTTCGATCTCATGTCTGAAGAAGAACGCGAATCAGTCGAGTATTCTTATCAAAACTTCCTTAACTCGCTCAACTTTACCGTTCAAATACTTATTCGCTCACAGCGTGTTGATATCGCACCATATATTGACCGCCTAACCGAACTACGTCGCCAAAACGATAACATGCTTCTTGGCGTTCTCATGGATGACTACATCGACTTCATTGATGTTCTCTCGCAAGAAGCAAACATTATGGATAAGTCATTCTTTATCGTTATTCCATATTACACATCTAAAGACGCCGAAAAAGCTCTCGAACAATCTAAGAACTTCTTCAAAGCCTTCACTAAAGATCGCACACCGGCCGTCGGCCGCATCGACCGCGCCACTTACGACAAGGCCGTTAGTGAAATCAATAACCGCTGCGAAGCCGTCGTCTCAGGTCTTTATCAAATTGGCATCCAATCCGTTCGTCTTAATACCAAGGAGCTTGGTCAGCTTTACTATAACTTCAACAACCCAGATACTGCCGTTCGCGAACCACTCGGCGATTTCAATAAATTAGCTCATCTATATGTCAGAAAAGGCGAACCAGGAGAAGAGGAAGTAGAACAGAAGGAGAACAAATAATATGGCCAAAAAACAAAAGCAACTCACCGCCGCCGACATCGCTGCGCAAGCCCAGCTTCAGGAAGAAGTCGAAATTCAGCGCGCATTTGAAACTGGTATTACTACTCTCCGCGATCTTATTTCGCCATCAAGTCTTGAATTTAAATCCGACCATTTCCGTATCGGCACTAAGTATGGTCGCACCATGTATGTCTATGCTTATCCGCGCTTCCTCTATACCGGCTGGCTAAGCTCAATTATTAACATCGACGAAGTTCTTGATATTTCCATGTATATCTATCCCGTCGAAACCGCCATCGTCATGAAAAACCTCACCAAGAAGGTTACTCAGCTCGAAGCATCGATGAACATTGGTGCAGAGAAGGGCAAAGTTCGTGATCCAGAGCTCGAAGCCGCCATCTCCGATGCTGAGGAACTTCGCGACTCGCTCCAGGTTGGTTCCGAACGTTTCTTCCGCTACGCGCTATATATTACTATTTATGCCGACTCGCTCGAAGAACTCCAAATCGTTCAGCATAAAATCGAGACTATCTTCGGTCAGCAGCTTATCTTCTCGAAGGTAGCTAGCTCACAGCAAGAGCAGGGCATGAATAGCACAATGCCGCAATGTTCTGATCATCTCCAGATTCGTCGCAACATGAATACTGGCGCAATTTCGACTAGCTTCCCATTCACCTCTGCCGACCTTACGCAGGAAAACGGTATTCTCTACGGTATCAATATGCACAACAACGGCCTCGTTATCTTCGACCGCTTCTCGCTGGAAAACGCCAACATGGTTGTCTTCGCGAAGTCTGGTGCAGGTAAATCCTTTACTGTTAAGCTTGAGGCGCTTCGTTCTATGATGGTCGGTACCGAAGTTCTCATTATCGACCCAGAAAACGAGTATCAAAAACTCGCCGACGCCGTTGGCGGTACTTATATTCGCCTAAGTCTTAACTCCGACGTCCGTATTAATCCATTTGATCTTCCGAAAGTTGTCGATGCCGAAGACGCTAATGACGCCTTGCGCGCTAACCTCGTGACGCTTCACGGCCTCTTCCGCCTCATGCTCGGCGGCGGCGCACTTAGCCCAAATGAAGAAGCCGATCTCGATCAAGCTCTCATTGATACTTATGCTCGCGCTGGTATTACCAGCGACCCACTCACGCATACTGTTCCACCTCCAACCATCGCCAATCTTTACGATACTTTGGCACACATGGGTGGCACTGGCCCTAACCTAGCTCAGCGCCTTCGTAAATACACTACCGGTACTTTCGCGGGTATTTTCTCGCAACAATCTAACATCGACATCAATAACCAAATGGTCGTCTTCAACATTCGCGACCTTGAGGACGAATTACGCCCAGTTGCAATGTATATCGTTCTTAACCACATTTGGAACATCACTCGTGCCGACCAGCGCAAACGCATGCTCATCGTTGATGAGGCCTGGCAGCTCATGAAATACGAGGACTCCGCCAACTTCCTCTTCAGTCTCGCTAAGCGCGCCCGTAAGTACTTCCTCGGCCTTACAACCATCACACAGGACGTTGAAGACTTCATGTCATCCAAAATGGGACGCGCTATTGTCAACAACTCATCCATGCAGCTTCTTCTTAAACAGTCGTCCGCCGCAATCGATGTCCTCTCCGACGTCTTCAAACTTACTAGCGAGGAACGCAAACGTCTTTCAAGCTTCCCAGTCGGCCAAGGGCTCTTCTTTGCCGGCTCCAATCACGTCCATATTCAAATCGTTGCAAGTAGCACCGAAGAACAGCTAATTACCACTAATCCAAACGCCAAAAAACAAGCTTAGCGTTATGGACTTTTTGCCTAAAAAATGATATAATTTAGGCAGTATGTCATCTGGCAATCAAGGTCAAAGATATCGCCAAGCACATGACCCATATAACGGCATAGAAGAACCGGATATTCGCCCTGATTTTGTTGCTCGCAAAAATCTAGCCAATGCCGAAAAAGCTGCCACCGCAAAAACAAACAATAGTCATTCCAGCAACTCGCTTCTCGATGGCGAGCGCAATCAATCTTCAAATACATTCCGCAACAACGTATCTGGACGTCGCGGCGCTAACCGCGCCAATTCCATGCGCTCCGGTGGTGGGCTTCACTCAAAAGATATCAAAAAGAAAAAACGCTTCGGCCGCGCCGCACCCGCCTCTATTATTACTATGCTCTTAGCCGGCGGCGGTGCACTCTTTTTCCTTACTCAAGCCATTCTTGGCCCACATCTTTCCAGCCTCTATACACGCGCTACAGATGTTCAATATACCTCATACAACATGCGCAACCAACGTCTCTTCAAGTATATGCTCAATGGTGGCGACCAAGTTAAAGTCAGCTTATTCAGCAAAAAATATACTACTTTTACTCCATATATGAAATCTCGCCTCAAGAAAAACGGCATCGAAGTAGGCCACATCGACGCCGACGGCAACTTCAAAAACGATATTATCTCCACACGCAAAACTGTTCTCAAGTATAACGACGAAATCATTGACGCTAATTCATTCCAAAATAAATTTGCCTCTGACGCTAACTTCCGTGACGCCTACTATAAAGCAAAGCGTGGCCGCGTAGCCGGATTCTTTGACGACACCGCCGATCGTTTTTACCGCAAAAAAGGCGCCACGCGTGACATTTTTAACGACTACAAATCTACTGGCGACGACGCGACCGATACAAAAAACTTTAAAGAAGTTGTCACAGAACGCGTAACTGGAGCTGACGGTACCATCAACACTGCCAACAAAAAAGTCGACGAAGAAACCGGAGAAGAAAAAATCTCTAAAAATGGCGAGGACATCGACACTAAAAATATGTCCGGTAGCACTCCAGAAGCAAAGGCGCGCTCCATGGTTAATCGCATTGCCGGCAAAGTCTCAAATGTCGGGGTACCAGTTTGCTCGGCGCTACGTATCGCCAATATGGCCGCTGTTACCGTGTCGGCATATCAAATCTACCAATCTATCGCATATTTCCTTAGTCTCATGGAACCAGTTAGTAAGGCTATGGCTGGCGAAGGCGACGCATCCGGTATTAATCAGGCCCTTAATTTCCTTACCAAAGAAGAAACTACTGATGTTAGCTATGTTAGCGAAGACGGCACCACTGCTGCCAAAGCCGTTACCGGATCACCACTCCAATCCGCTGGCTCTAAACTCGTACTCGCCGACACTCGCTCATCGCAAGAATCTGTCGCGCCATATTCCATCAAAAATGTAACTCGCGCCGCGACAACTATCGCCGCCAGTACCGGCGCCACAAACGTCGTATGCGACGGCGTCATGGCCGCTTCCGCAATTATGTCGCTCGCTAGTAGCGCCATTCCAGGCGGTACACTCGCCAAATTTATTATCTATGCCGTCGCTCAAACCGTTGGTGGCATCGCTATTACTGGTGTCGTTAGCCTAGTTGTTAGTGCAATTATTCCATACGTTGCCAAAATCTTCGCGCAAAATCTTTTCGACGATTATAAAGGTGTCCCAGCTGGCGAATTATTCTCCCAAGGTGCCGCCTCGTCAAACTTTAAACTAGCCACCGAGGGAAGCGCTTATATGCCAGCCTCCGAGGAATACGTCAAACGCCAGAATCAAGAAACCACTCTCGCTCTCGCCGAAGAAGCCGAAGTCGACCGCCTCGGTCGCAGTCCATTCGACGCCACAAGCGACAATACCTTCCTCGGCTCAATTCTCAAAAAATTTGCTTACTTACCATACAGCAGCGGGATATTTGGGCACATCTCAAGCGTATTTACCTCAATTGGCAACTCGCTGACTGCATTCAATCCATCCGCCTCTGCTTATGACTCCGATATATCCTATACCTCAACCTATAGCAGTTGCCCTAACGCACTTAATAATACCGTCTGCGATATCTACGATCAAGAAATTGTCGCCATGGATTATTCGACTATCGACATCGAACCGGATGATCCAACTTACGTATCCGTTATTGAGCCAAATCTCGACGAAAACGGCAATATTAAAAAAGGCTCTAATCTCGCCAAATTTATTACCGTCTGCACCGAACGCGAATCGCCATGGGGCGTTCTCGATTCAAATATCATGAGCGTGCTCCAAACCGACTTTGGTATCGTAGGTAATAATCTTCCGTTTATTAGCAATGTCGTTGATATAATTAATGCCGCCGAAGACATCGAAAACAAAGGATGGGGAACTGGCGAAAACTGCCGTATGTCTAGCGACAATCCACGTTGGAATAGTGAACTTAAATACTATCAACGCTACATCCAAGATATGCGTATCCTAAGTGGTATGACCAACGAAAAAAACTCCAACCCAGTCATAGCCTACCAAGAACAATACGAAGCCGAGCATCCAATCGACACGTCATATACGGGCACTCTCGCACGCATCTCTGGACAGAGCAAAGACGACATCGCTTTCCTCCTCGAACTCTCACGCTACTCAAATGAAATCGCTAAATATAATCTAAGCGAACGTTATGCCTTTAGTGAAAACCCAGAAGAAACTAAAATCGTCTTCGAAGAAAAAACCGATCCAAGTCTCATTGCTAAGCCAATTTACTTCGAACAAACCGTTATTGATCGGAGGAATTATCTCGTATGAAATTCTTCCTCAAAACCCTCACCATCTTTATAGTAGCCACCATACTTATCGACCAACCCGCCTTTGCGACCGTACCAAGCGATGAAATACTCGATATGTATGACACTAACGGCATTTACTATTACAATCCATCCGGTAGTAATGACGCCTGCGGTTCTACTTCAACCACCCTTTCCGGCAGCAACACTACTGAAAAAATGTGGAATTATTTTATTGACCATGGTTTCACTGATGCTCAAGCAGCCGGTATTATAGGTAATGCCTACGCCGAAAGCTCAATCCAACCAAACCGCGCTAGTAATTCAACTTATTGGGGTATGTTCCAATGGAAGGGTGATCGTAAAGCAAAACTATTTAGCATGCTCGAAGAAGCCGGCCTTATGCAATATACGACCGAAAAATATTGGGCTATCGGTACAGATAAACTAATACCCGAAGATGACTTTAATAAGCTTCTTCAAATTACCCTCGATTTCACGCTCTCCGAAGATTCTCGCCACTGGAAAGAGGAAATTAAGCAGCAAAACACTCCAGAAGCTGCTGCCGAAGTATTCTTAACACTCTTCGAACGCGCCGTGAATGGTAAAGACGAAATTTTATATTATCAACCGTTCCTTGGCCTCAAGTACCAAGGCGCAGTTAAACGCCGCAACTATGCACGCAAAGTTTATGACGAATATTCAGGAAAAGGCCTTTCTACAACATCTAGCACCGGTTGTGATTCCTATGGAACATTCACCTCACTCGTAAAATCTTATGCGTGGCCAGAATATCACAAAGCGCCGTTTACTGACCGCATGCCAGGATATGCCGAAGCTGTTTCTCGCTCAATCGCCGAAAAACGCTATGTTGGCGGCTCCATTAATGGCGTTCCGGGTATCGACTGCGGCGGTTTCGTAACTATCCTAGTTCAAAATTCCGGTCTCGAACCAAACTATAACGATACTAAAGGCGGCACCGACAACCAAGAGGTATGGGTAAAAAAACATAATTGGATCATGTTAAATTCTGACTACAATACGCCGGTTGACACTAGCCTTCTTCGCCCAGGCGACGTTGCCTTATCACTCGGCCATACCTTCATTTATGTTGGTGAAATACCAGGTTTTAATTCCGTCATCGCATCCGCATCATATGGACAATCTACTGCTCGCGCACCAATGGCTGGTCGCGAAGATCTCCTGCGTAGTAGCCGCTCAATCGTACGCTGGTTCCGTAATCCAAAATATCCGTCTGGACTCCCAGCCGGTCTAAATACGACGCTTCAAGAAACAGTGAGTAATGAAAATGGCAATTAAAGAACGTCTAACAAAGAATCAAAAAATCGCATCCATTATAGTTATTATCTTATTTGCCGCTGTCATTATTTATTCTATCGCTACCATGATTTATCGCATCGGAAAAACTAAAGTTATTATTAATATCGCACCAAGAAGCGCTCAAATCACTATAAATGATTCGCATGTAGGAAATAATACTACACTCTGGCTCGCTCATGGTAGCTACCATCTCAAAGCGGAAGGCAATGAGCATCTTAATACTTACGAAACCGATTTTATTGTAGCTGACGAAACAATCGAAATATATACCATCTTAAATTCAACTGACGAAGAAGGGGAGAAATATATTTCTGACCACCAACAAGAATATACTAACGTCGAAGGTTTAATTAGCGAACAAGACGATAAATATGGCCAAAAACTCAAAGATAAATATCCTATTTTAAAACATATTCCAATCAATAACTCACTATATTCTATCAGTTATAAATACGAGAATGATGAACCCATTATTACTATAAAAGCCGATGAAGAGTTCATTGATACCGCCGTAGAACGTCTCAAAACTTTTGACGACATAACTCTGTCTCAAATAAATTTTGCTTTTTCAATCACTTCACCATATCAAAATTATCAGCAAAATCCACTAACGAATCCAAAAGAATTTATTCGTGCCGCTTATCAATTATCAAACGACTATGTTATTGCCGAACCTCAAAAAATAGACGATTATTACTACACGACTATTTCCAAAATAGACCACGATGATGAAATTGCAATTGCTCACTATCGTATAATAATTAAAAGTATCGACAATTCCTGGCATATCCTCAATACACCACAACCAATCTTAACAATCTATAATACTACCAACATCCCAGAATCAGTGCTTAACGCTACAAATTCTTACTAACCGTCATATCAACTGGCACATTCGTGCTTGTTATTATCATCTGATAATCTTTAAAATTTGCCACCAAGTGCTTTTGACGCATTTCGTCTAACTCCGAGAATATATCATCAAGTAAAACTACTGGCCTATCACCAGTTTCTTCTTCCAATATCTTTGCCTCAACGAATTTTAATGCCAATATAATACTTCTCATCTCGCCACGCGACGCTGAGCCATCCGCATCCGCGCTATTAAAAATAAACTTATAATCATCTCTATGCGGACCAAAACTCGTATAACCAAGCACTGCGTCCTTTTCATAATTTTTCGTTAAAATCGCTAGATAATCGTTCTCGCTAATAGTTTTACCTAAATATTCTATCTTACATTCATCACTATTTTTCGCTATCCATCTATAGTTATCGGTAAGCTGATTATTAATTTTACTAATTAATTCATTCCGCATCGTAATTATTTTTGTGCCATATTGCGCACACAGTATATCCCACGAGAATATATCATCTCGATTTTTTTCGTCATATTTCAAAAAATCATTTCTTTGCTTAAGAGCCTTATTATAACGACCTAAAA